>LUMI01000669.1_pt1 | contig 10337 bp, 6 predicted proteins | sample 729681 | NCBI WGS metagenome assembly LUMI01 (sample SAMN03860267, study PRJNA289734) | marine metagenome | biome: seawater column; feature: ocean; material: water; isolation source: Red Sea water column Station 34 - depth 10m | place: Saudi Arabia: Red Sea | collected 2011-10-15 | depth 10 m
GTTAAAACCTACAATCATTGGATGGATAATATTCAAGATTGGTGCATAAGCAGACAACTTTATTGGGGCCATCAAATACCTGTGTGGTATAAAAAAGGTACTGATAGAGCTAATCAAGATAATTGGTTCGTTTCAACCACACCGCCAACAGATTTAGAAAATTGGGAACAAGATAATGATGTTTTAGATACGTGGTTTAGTTCATGGTTGTGGCCTTTTGCAGTTCATGGATGGCCAGATATAAAAACCACAAAATATTTTCCAACCAACGCATTAGTAACTGGCCCAGATATCATTTTCTTTTGGGTAGCAAGAATGATTATGTCCGGATATGAATTTATGGGTGATTTGCCATTTAAAGATGTTTATTTCACGAGCATTTTAAGAGACGAAAAAGGCAGAAAATTAAGTAAGTCCTTAGGAAATTCTCCTGATCCAATAACATTATTTGAAAAATATGGTACTGATGCAACTAGATTTTCCATAATGCTTATGTCACCACAGGGTTCTGATGTATATTTTTCAGAGCATGGAATTGAAGTCGGAAGAAACTTTATGACCAAGATTTGGAATGCAAGTAGATTTATTATGCTCAATCACGAAGATTCATTTGCAGATGAGATTGATATTGAAGCATTAGATAATTTTGATAAATGGATTCTTGATTCACTAGACGAAACAGTCAATGAAGTCAATAAATACTTCGATAAATATCAGTTTAATGAAGCAATAAAAAAAATCTATGATTTTACATGGAATGAGTTTTGTAATTGGTATATAGAAATTGTAAAACACAGATTTAGAGAAGGTGATATTACTTTAAAAAGTAATTCTTTTAATATTTCTAAAAAAATAATTAAGAAAGTTCTATTATTATTACACCCAATTGCACCATTTGTATCTGAAGAGATTTGGAATCACCTGAAAGATACTAATGAAGAAGATATTATTATATCATCTTGGCCTAAAGCTAAAAATAGCAACATAAGTCACGACAAAGATGAAATTTTAGATTTTAAAGAAATAGTTACTTCAATTAGAACTATTCGCTCAGAATTAAATGTTCCACCATCTAAAAAAATTGATGTGATAGCTCATGCAAAAAATGAATCAATTGAGAGCAGATTAAATCCTTTAATTGATCTAATTAAATCTTTATCAAATTCTAAAAATTTGAATTTGAGTTCAAAAAAAGAAAAGCCAGAAAACTCTGCAGTAGCAGTATGCAAGTCAGTGGAGCTATATATTCCATTAGGGGATTTAGTAAATAAGGAGGAAGAACTCCAAAAGCTTGACAAAAGATTAAGCGAACTAGACAAACTCATTTCATCAATTGAGAGCAAGTTGTCTAATGAAGAGTTTATAAGCAAAGCTCCTGAAAATATAGTTAATGGTGAAAAAAATAAACTAAGCGATTTTCTTGTTGAAAGAACAAAAATTCTTTCTAATATTGAGGTATTAAAATGAAAAAATTAATTTTTATACTTTTATCATTTAGTTTGGTGTTTTCCCAACAAGAATCTTCAAATAGATCTCTAACGATTTATAAAGATAATTTTGCTGTGATAAAGGAGCCAATTATATGGAATTTGAAATCTGGTAGCAACATCACTTCCTTCTCAAATATTTCAAAAAACTTATTATTTGATTCACCTGTTTTAAATATTGAAGGAGTAGAAGTTTTATCTCAGACCTTAAATAAAAATTTTTCATCCACTGATAGTTTTTTAAAAAATAGTGTAGGTTCACCAGTTGAAATTGTACCGATAAGTGGAAGTAGAACAGAAGGTTTATTGATGGATATTAATAGTTCAAGTATATCTGTTAAAACCAGTAAAGGCCTTGTTGTATTTCAAAGATCACAATTACTTTCATTTACATTAAAATCAAATAGTGTTCAGGATAAATTTACTCCTGAAATAGTTTGGGAATTAATTTCAATTGAAGAAAAACCTGTTAATGCTGAGTTAACATATATTTCTTCAGGATTTTCTTGGAAGCCAATTTACACATTAACGATTAACGGTGATGATTCTACTGCTTCATTAATGGTTAATGCAGAGGTAACAAATAATTCAAATGTTAGTCTTTTTGCTGCCAATTTAAAAGTTGTAGAAGGTAATGTTCCTTTAAATTCCTCTTCCAAAAAATCATCATATCAAATGATGGAATCTAGAAGTGCTATGGACACTAGAAATTCATTGGGAGATTTTTATATCTTTGATATTGGTTCAAATCTAAAGCTCGATTCTATGCAATCAATTCAATTACCCCTAATGGAGTCTAGACAGATTACTTACGACAAAAAGTATATATTTGAAAATTCCGAAAGAGATCAAGGTGATGAACCTTTAAGTATTGAAGTTTCATTTGAGAACTCGGCTTCAAATAATTTAGAATTTCCATTACCGTCAGGAGTATTATTCCTATATGAAAAAGATGATGCAAATTCAATGAACTTCATTGGAAGAAATTCACTTACTCAGCTATATAAAGGTGGTGTAGCAATTTTAGATGGAGGAAAGGCATTTGACATTATTGGTAAAAGAAGAATTTTAAATTTTGATAGACAGTCCAACAGTGAAGAATCTACTATATCTCTACAAATACTCAATACCAGTGATAAATCTATTAAAGTCAAAGCAGTAGAAAAAATCTATGGAGACTGGGTGATTAAAGAATCTTCTTCGATGTATATAAAAGAAGATGCATCAACAATATATTTCCCATTAGAGATTGAACCTGGACAAACTGAGCTAATTACTTATACTTACAAAAAAGAATGGAAGTAATGTCTTTTGAGCGAAGCTTTACAAAATTCTAATTCGTTAGATACCCCAATTCAATTCATCAAGGGCGTAGGTCCAAAAAGAGCTAAAGTTCTCGAATCATTAAATATTTTTACCATTAAAGATTTATTATACTATTTTCCTCGAAAATATTTAGATAGAACATCTCTTTCAACAATTGGATCTATTAGTGAAGGAGATGAAGTAAACTTGGTTGGTAGAGTCAAATCTGTAAATCTCAGAAGAATGAAAAAAGGAAATTTTGTTACCGCTAATGTAGCAGATCATACTGGTTCCATTAGATTAATGTGGTTTAACGCTGCGGATTACATTCATCAATCTCTTAAAGTTGGCGATTTGTTAACAATGCATGGCAAGGTAGCAGCGTACAAAGGTAGTCCACAGATAGTACATCCTGAATATGATAAATTAAATGCAAATGAAATTTCATTAACTACAGGATTTATCATTCCAGTTTACCCCTTAACAGATGATTTAAAAAAATCAGGACTCGATAACAGAAATTTGAGAAAAATAATTTATTTAGCTTTAGAATCAGTAGACAGTATTGATGATCATTTTGACAAAGATTTAAGAAAAAAATTCAATATTGAAGATTTAGATATTTCTTTAAGAAATATTCACTACCCAAAAAATTTTGAATCACTAGAAAAGTCAACTCATCGCCTGAAATATGATGAACATTTTTTTCTACAGTTATTGTTAGCTATGAGAAAAAGTAAAATCAAAGAAAATAAATATGATTCAATAAAATTCAAGACAAAGTCATATAATAAGATTTTAAAAAATCTTGATTTTGAGCTCACAGGCAGTCAGCAACTATCATTAAGAGAGATAGTTGATGATTTTATTTCAGAAAATCCAATGAATCGTATGATTCAAGGAGATGTGGGATGTGGTAAAACTATTGTATCTATTCTTGCATCATCAATTGTGGTAGATAATGATTATCAAGTTGGAATAATGGCCCCAACTGATCTTTTATCAAAGCAATTGTATAAAAATTTTAAATCTCATTTTGAAGCTATAGGCATAAAATGTTCCTTGTTAGTTGGAAGCTTGAAGCCAAAAGACAAAGACAAGGTTTTAAAGGACATTAAATTAGGGAAATCTAATATAATAATTGGAACACATGCTTTATTTCAAAAGGATGTTCAGTTCCATAATTTAGGATTTGTAGTTATTGATGAACAACATCGATTTGGTGTGAATCAAAGACAAAAGCTTCTATCAAAATCAACTAATCCTAATCTAATGGCAATGACAGCAACACCAATACCAAGAACTCTAGCTATAACCTATAATGGGGACATGGATTTATCTATTATTAATGAATTACCAAAAAATAGACCTGACATTCATACTTCGTTTATAGAAAAAGATAATTTATCAACTGCTTTTAATTTTATAAGAGAAAAAGTAGAAAGCGGAGGACAAACAATTATTGTTTATCCATTAATCAATGAAAGTGAAAAACAAGACTTATCTGCTGCAGTTGAATCTTATGAATATTTAAGCAATAGTATTTTTCCTGATTTAAATGTTGGATTAATGCATGGACAATTAGAAGACGAAAATAAAAACAATGAAATGCAAAAATTTATGGAAGGAGACATAGATATCTTAGTTTCTACAACTGTTGTTGAGGTTGGAATTGATAATCCAAATGTTAACGTAATGCTTATCAATAATTCTGAAAGATTTGGATTAAGTCAGCTTCATCAATTAAGAGGAAGAGTTGGAAGAGGATCTTTGGAAAGTTATTGTCTTTTATGTAGTGATAGCGAATCTCCTAAAACAAAAGAAAGATTAAGTATCATTGTTAATTCAAGGAATGGTTTTGAAATTGCTGATGAAGATTTAAAATTACGAGGACCCGGAGAGTTTTTTGGAGAAAAGCAAAGTGGATTTGTAAAATTTAAAATAGCAGATTTAATTACTGACGGACCTATTATTAGAGATGCGAGAATGAATGCTTTTGAAATTATAAAGAATGATGCAAATTTGACCCATAATAACCATATAAATATCAAGCAAAAGTTTGATGATGAATATTTACAATTATTTTTAAAAACAACAGTAAACTGAGGACTAAATGAAAGAAAAACCAACAGAAAAACAATTATTTGATGCCTTGATTTCCCAAACAGCTTATGGAATTTGGGTGTCGCTTGGAAAATTACAGAACCCAGTAAGTGGAGAAACATCTATCGATCTTACTCAAGCATCAATTCAAATAGACATGTTAGATATGATTAACAATAAAATGCATGCTAGTCTTACGGATGAAGAAAGAGAGTATATTGATAAAGTTTTAGCTGAAGCAAAAATGAATTATCTTGAAGTTGAGAAAAATGAGAATGAACAAGATAGTTTAAAAGAAGAAAATAAAGAAGAACCAGAAGCATAGAGTTGAGTTTTTTCACTACTTATAGCAAAAAATTAGAAAATCTAATTGCTGGAGTTATTTTTCTCATAACATTTGCAGTATATTTTTCAACAATGGCTCCTACAGTATCTTTCTGGGATACTGGAGAGTTTATAGCAACTTCTCATATTTTAGGAGTACCACATCCTCCAGGGAGTCCATTATTTTTATTGGTTGGTAAATTTTTTAGTCTAATACCCATCAGTAGCGATATTGCATTCAGAGTGAATATTTTTTCACCTATAATAAGTGCATTAACCATTAGTCTCCTATTTCTCATTTGTAATCAATTCATTGATAGAATAGATCCAAGTGATAATAATAAGTTTTTTAAGATGTGGTCCTCTTTAACTGCTTCTTTGACTTTTGCCTTCACTCATAGTCATTGGTTTAATGCTGTTGAAACTGAAGTGTATGCTTTTAGCGGATTTATGACTGCTCTAGTTGTATTTCTTATAATGCGCTGGTCTCAAAAAATTCATGATTCAAATCATATCATATACTTAATATTTATTAGCTATATCATTGGATTAGCAACAGGTTTACATTTACTTAATCTGTTAACTATCCCATTTATTGGACTAATAATATATTTTTCAATCGGAAAATTGAGCACCAAAAATTTGATTCTTACCTTTATATTTTCTTTAATTATTTTTTTTGGAATTCAGAGTGTTATTATAAAAGGCCTCCCGCAATTAACTGCATCTTTAGGATTAGTTGGACTAAGTTTTTTAATTATTTTGTGGGTTATAGCCACGATTTACTCAATTAAATCAAACAAAACTTTTTTATCAATTTTCTTATCATCTGTTTTACTGATTGTAATTGGCTATTCCACATATTTTGCAATTTTTATTCGATCTGGCCAAAATCCCAATATAGATGAAAATAATCCTGAAACTATTTCTGAAGCTATTTCTTATCTAAACCGAGACCAATATGGTCAAATGACTATTTTACCAAGAAAATTTGATAATCTTCCTTCAAAAGTTTCTGTTGTGGGATCTCCAGCGGATGACAACTTAATGTTTTCATTTGATCAGGAATTGGATTACATGTTTCATGATATTCCATCTCAAGCAAGCTTTTTATGGAATTACCAAATTAAAAAAATGTATTTAAGATATTTCTTATGGCAATTTGCAGGTAAAGGTGACAGCGGAGACCCATTTGTTGCAAGTATTGGAGCATCCTCTGATGAAGATGGAGTGGATTGGAGACAATTCGGATTACCAATTGCACTTATAATGGGCTTAATTGGGATAGGATATCACTTCAGGAAGAATAAACAAGATGCATTTTCTTTATTGATATTATTTTTAATGACTGGTATTGCAATTATTTTTTATCTCAATCAAGATGCTCCACAACCAAGAGAACGTGATTATGCTTATGTAGCAAGTTTTATGACTTTTTCCATTTGGATTGGTTTAGGTATCTATTCATTCATCAATTTCATTACAGATTCTTTGCTAGAAAAGTCAATTAAGTTACAATCATCTTACTTTATGATAGGGTTATTCATTCTATTTATGCCAACTAGAATGTTAATTGCCAATTATCATGAACATGATAGAACAGGAAACTACATTGCTTGGGATATGGCATATAATATGCTTCAAACATGTGAACCAAACTCAATTCTTTTTACAAACGGAGATAATGACACATTTCCTTTATGGTATTTACAAGAAGTTGAACAAATAAGAACTGATGTAGTAGTTGCTAATTTGAGTCTTTTAAATACCACCTGGTATGTTGAGCAATTAAGAGAACGATATAAGGATAATCCATTTATTAAAATGAGCGATAAGGAAATTCAAAGTCTAGATTTTAAAAGATGGGAATCAAAGAAAATCTCTATAAATGCTCCAAAAGATAGCAACAATGAGATAGGTAAAATTGAGTGGGAATTAAATCCTACTTATTTAGGCGTTGCATTAAGAACACAAGATCTTATGGTTTTAAGAATAATTAATGATAATAATTGGAATAGACCGATTTATTTTGGTGTGACTGTTTCCCCGACAAGCATGCTAAATCTTGATAACTATTTACAAATGGAAGGTTTAGCATACAGATTAGTAAATAATTCAAATCAGATAATTAATCAAAATAAAATGTCGGATAATTTATTATCGTATATTGGAGATAATTCTTGGTTTACTGATTACGATTCAAATAAATACAATTTACTTGATAGAGATATTTCAAAAGAATATCAGAGAGGATATATCTTTAGAAATCTTGCAAATGAGAAAGTATATGTTGATCCTCAATTAGGGCGATTGGTACAAAATTATCGTACTGGATTTGTAAGACTTTCTATATCTCATTATTTAAATAAAGATTTTCAAAAAGCTGAAGCGGCTCTTCTGAAAATGGAAGAAATTATGCCAAGTAGTATTATTCCTATACCTTCAAAACAACTTCAATACCAAATTGCACAAGTTTATAGTGGTGTAGGTAATCAAGCTAAAATGAAATATCATATGAAAGAGCTTGTTGAAAGAAAAGATTTATTGCTTGAAGACTATATATTGTATGGGAAGACTTTCATTCAACTTTTAGAAGATTATGATGAGTCAAAATTAATTTTTGAAACTATATACCAGAATTATAAGCTTATTGAACAGTCAATTTTAAGACGAGGGTTCACAGCAACAAAAATATCAGAAAAAGAATGGCAAGATTGGCAACAGTCACTTCCAGAAATTATTTACCTACTTTTTCTAAGTTATAAAAATCTTGAAATGTATGATGAGGCCAAAATATTATTAAATGATTGGATTAATAAGAATCCTGCTGATGATAATGCAAAAGAATTGCTTGAGGAAATATTGCAGCTAGAGTCTTCCTAATGAAGTTATCAATTATAATCCCTCACCATAATGGTAAAAAGCTACTTTTTGATTGCTTAGAATCATTATTTGATAATATTTCTATTGATAATTTTGAGGTTATTGTTGTAGACAATCATTCAAATGACGGATCAGCGGATGAAGCTAAAATTCAATTTCCATCCATTCATTTATTAAAATCAAAAAAAAATCTAGGATATAGTGGAGGTTGCAATTTTGGAGCAAAAAAAGCTATAGGTGAATATATTATTTTTCTCAATAACGATACATTGCACACAAAAAACTGGATAGAAGAGTTAATCAATTTTTTAGATAAAAATCCTCATGCGGGTGCAGCTCAGCCTAAAATTCTAAATGCAATAGATAAAGATACATTTGATTATGCTGGTGGAGCTGGTGGCTATATAGATAAATATTGTTTCCCTTTTGTTAGAGGAAGATTATTCAATACGCTTGAAAAAGACTTAAATCAACATTTATGCTGGAGACTTCAAGCATTAGGTTGGGGAATATGGAATGTACCAACTTCAGTTGTTTTTCATTACGGAAAGCAAACTATAAAACAAAATTCATTTAAATCACATTACTTAAATCATAGAAACTCATGGATTTTATTTATTAAAAATTCTCCATCGTTTGAAAAAGGAATGCTAATTATAAAGAGATTCATTTTAGATCAAATGGCAGCTATCTATTCTATTTTAACTCTAGATTTTAAAAGATTTTTAGCAATTTTTTATTCTCATTTTTGGTTAATCTATAATTTGAGAGTTATGGTGAATGTGAGAAAGAGCAATGATTTAAGACATAAAAATCTTGATTTAATATATAATGGTAGTGTAGCTATTGATTATTTTTTTAAGCGTAAAAAATATTTCAATCAAATATTTGAATAAAATTCTTTATATATATTTGATCTTTGAGAGTCTAAGTCTTGAAGTTCTAATAACATCTCTTTTTGACCTAATTTTTCCATTATTTCTCCAATTTTAGGTCCATGATATTTCATAAACATGTTGGTATAGTTTTCTTGTGAATAATTATTAAATATTTCATCAAGATTTTTAATCAATTCATCTAATGCTACTATACATTCATCAATATTACCATTTTCAAAAAGTTCATATGATAAGTATGTTGAAAAACGAAGTTTTCTCAAACCTATATTATCTGTTAATAGATTAATTAAGAGTAATCTTTGCTCCCATCCTCTGGAAAAATTTGATGCACTTGCACGTACAGCTATGCTTCTAGCTTTTTCATAATGCTGCGATCCAGCCAGAGAGCTCCATGTATCTAATTCTGCGCCAAGTATTATATTTCCATAAAAACCAAGAAGACTTGATAAGGGGTCATAATATACACTATCATAGTAAAGCGAAGAATTTTGACTAAGCGAAAATTGAGAACCTTTATCAAAAAAATGTAAATCCATATTATTACTAAATAAAGACTGTATTAGAAAAGATTCTGAGCTACCAGTATTTGCATTACCTTCAAAAATAACTTGAATATTTAGCTTGAGTTCTAAATCTCTATATTCGTCATTCCAAACAGTATCAACATAAAACTTCTGCATAGAATTTTTAAGATTAAATAGTGAGGATTTTTCGTCATCTCTCAAAAGTCGATCATCAAAAGTTATATTTGCTTCTTTAAACTGAGCATTTAATTCTGAAAAGAATAATACAACAATAATGCATTTAACAATTTTTATTGGTAAGGAAATTTTAATTAGTTTTCTTAGCATAATAGACCTATATATTTTTTAATTTACAAAATGACATTAATTAAAGACATAATTAACCAAAATAAGAGATTGGCCAAGATTTCTAAAGTTATATCTGAGTTGAGCGATGAAACTCAGATAAATGCTTTTTTAGTGGGTGGCTGTGTTCGAGATTTAATGTTAAATCCTTCAGCAGAATCAATTGATGTCGATATTATGGTTGAGGGAGACGGGATAGATTTTGCAGAAAAGCTAGCTAAAAAAATTAACGTTCCAAAAATCGTTCCTTTTAAAAAATTTGCAACTGCCAAAATTCCATATAACGAGTATGAAATTGAGGTAGCTTCAGCAAGACTTGAAAAGTATGATGAATCTTCCAGGAGTCCTTCTGAAGTTGTAATGTCTAATATTGAAGATGATTTATTAAGAAGAGATTTCACAGTAAATGCAATGGCTGTATCATTAAATAAAGAAAATTTTGGTGAATTTTTTGATCCATTCAATGG
>LUMI01002693.1_pt1 | contig 10279 bp, 9 predicted proteins | sample 729681 | NCBI WGS metagenome assembly LUMI01 (sample SAMN03860267, study PRJNA289734) | marine metagenome | biome: seawater column; feature: ocean; material: water; isolation source: Red Sea water column Station 34 - depth 10m | place: Saudi Arabia: Red Sea | collected 2011-10-15 | depth 10 m
TCGTATATTGTATAATTTCTATAAGCCATTATTCTTCTGCCCTCGCTTCAGCCGCTAACGGTGATTCATTTGAGTTAAACATTTGTGCTATACTTGGAGCATCATTCTGTGCGTGTTGTTGGCTTAAAATATAACCGCTTAAAAATTGACCTCCAACACGCATTAAACCATAATTTAAAGCAATCGGGGTTCCTGGCTCAGTTGTATTCTGTAATGATCCGAAAATATTATTCTCGTTTCTTGTACCTGAATCTTTTGCAACTTCAACCGATCTACCTTTAGGTCTTGAGGTAAATAAAGAAGTAATTAATGAAAGTGCTAAGTTACCTATGATACTTTGTACAAAACTTGGCATACCTGCAAAAGCATTAGCAACACCTCCAAAAAAATTGCCAATTCCACCACTAGCAAACATACCTTCTTGAAAACCGGCCGTGCCTAGCTCCAGAAGACCACCAGTGCCAGCACCGCCAGCTGCACCAGGCGCTCCTAACATGCTAAAACCTCCGGTGGCGACACCAACAACAGCAAAAGCTGCGACCGCGAACATGGCTCCTCTTCTTCCGCCACTACCGCTAACAACTGGAGCTATGTAAACTATCATGCCTTCTTTTGGTTTTTTTAAGTTTATCTCATCTCTTTTAATTAACGTTAAATCTTGTGTTACGTAACAAAATGATTCAACTGAAAAACCTTGTTTAATCTGTGACATATACTTTGAAAAGCGAGGATGAACACTAGCTAAATAAAATTCAATATCATAATAAGAAGTTATTTCAATCTTGTAATCTTTTTCATTAAAAAACTTTGAAAAAGTAGAATGAGGCTTAAGAGTAATGATCATTACGCTGCTTCCTCTGCCTCTGTTGATAAGGGGCTTTGATTAGCGTTAAAAATAGAAGCAATACTTGGAGAATCATTTTGTGCGTGTTGTTGACTTAAAATATATCCACTTAAAAATTGTCCCGAACATCTCATCAAACCGTAATTTAAAGCCACAGGAGATCCTGCCTGTGTATTATTAACTAAAGAACCAAAAGCATCATTTTGTGTGCGAGTTCCTGAATCTTTTGTAATTTCTCTGGTTCTCGCTTTTGGTGTTGAAGTAAAAAGTTGCATAACTAAATTTAAAGCCATACTAACTGCTATGCTTGTTATAGTTTGAGCAACACCTGCGGATATGAAAGACATTGAAGCTGCTAATGAAGCCTCAGCAGCAACACCTCCCATACCAACTTGTGGGCCTAGCGCAGCGACAATTTGTGGAGCGTAAATTGCCACAACAATAAGCACTGCAATCGCAACAATTGTGCCTGCTTTACCTCCTGCGCCAACAATGACAGGAGCAATATAAATTAAATCATCATCCTCAAATTTGTAAAAGGGAAAAAGTTGTGGATTAATTATATTACCCTCTTTATCTAAAAAACAAAAATCCTCAAATGTTGCTAAAGCCTGAGCCTGTTTCATAAATAAACCTAATTTAGGGTGCATAGATTGAATATACAAAACTACATCAATGCAATTTTTCACATCAATCATATATTCATCTTCGGCAAAAAAAGATTTCATAGACCCTACAGGTTTAATTGTTAACAATACAGTGTCTCTCCTCAAAAGGCTCAAATTTTAATGCGTCAACTTTTTTATCCATCCAGTATATGAAAAATTTCATGTTGAAGCCAACTAAAAATTTATACTCTTGAAATGCTGCATTTTTACAAGGCACATAAGTAAAATCTTTTAAAATTATTCCACATGCTTCACGTGGATAATCCCTTAAAGCATGATTATTCATATCTTCAATTAGTTTGGTATACCAATCCATTTATATATTCCTACTGTAAAATTTTTATACCATCTACCATAGGGAGCAACCCAGCTTTTATGATCAATCATGGTTTGTAACATTTTATTACTTCCTAAATACAATGCGCAATGATTAGTAACGTTAGTAGCTCCAATAGACATAGTTATCACATTAAATTTTTCTAAATCATTAGTTTTCTTCCAACCATAAGCTTCTGTCCCGCCTTTGTCAAAAGGTCTATCTTGAGTCTTGTTATACCAGTCCTCATCAACTATATTACACCAATCAGCAGTATCGTAAGGTATTTCAATACCTAATTGCTCCTTGTAGACTAGCCTACAAAGATTAAAACAGTCGATACCTGTTTCAGTGTTGTTACCTAAATGTCGATAAGGAAAGCCTAGATATTTATTGTACCAAGGAGTGATGTCTATAGATTGCGTGGAAGCATTTTGACCACTCGTTTGTAATTGTTTCATATCTTGATGTTCTCCCCTCTTCAAGATGGATGTTCTCCCCTCTTCAAGATGTAACATATGACCTGGCTTTAAAAACATGCCAAAATGTATCGGTCTTTCAAATCTTACTGACTTAAATACAATTACATCAAAATCTTGTGCCTCTGTCAAATGAACTTTTGTGCCATGTATTAATGCCCACTCTTCTATCTCAGGCAAGGTAATTTTTGACATCCATCGTCTTCCTGCCTCTTCAATATTATCAGGAATTAATTGAGCGATACAATCTATATTCAATTCATTTTTGTAAAATTCATGAATTAGAGTTAAACAATTAACTCCATCATATGAGTGTGGAATACTAAGATATTTACTTATATTGCCTCGTACCATTCCGCTAACTCTGGATAAGTTTTAGAAAATGATGTGTTATTTATTGCATCCACCTCTTCATTATAAGTTTTAAATTGTTTTAATTTAAGAGATTTATTTTCAATGTCATTATTTAAATAACTTAAGGTAGTATCAATATTACCTAGTTGATCTCCATCTAAAGTTAATTTTTCTTTTACTAGTTCAAATTTTTTAGTTATCTTTTCTTTTATAAAACCAGGTAAAAGTCTCATATCTTGAAATTCTGGATGCGATAAACAACTTAAATAAGTTTTAATATTAAGTTTATTAAGATAAACTAATAAGTCAGGGGATGTCATTATACTGTATACGGAACAACAGCAACTTACTGTAGAAACATATTGTTTTACTTCTAAAAGATTATTTTCAAAATTTTCCCAACCAAAATTAGTGCGACCATACTCACAATGTTCTTTATACCCATCCACACTTGGCCACAAATACACTTGATTAAAATTTTTCCACAAGTCAAATACATTATAATTTTTGTATGTTAACGTGCTTAAATTTGTGTTGTAAGTAAGTTCAACTTCAGTTTTATTGTTTTCAATTAACCACTCTAAAACTTTATAATGCCCATCCATAATTAAAGGTTCGCCACCAGCAAAATAAATATATTTTAATGATTTTTTAATTTTTGATAAGTATTCCCAAAATTCGGGAGAGTCTGTATAATAATCCTCAAGTTGTGGTTTTTGACTTTCTTTTTGAAACGCTGTGACTTTACTTGCATCCTTAAACCAACCAGAGGATTGTCTTGGACCACAAATTCTACATTTAAAATTACATTTGTTACCAAAACGAATATCTAAATAAATAGGGTCATTTTTAACACTACCGTCCTTATTTGTATATTCTTGTAATTTTGAAAATCTTTGAAATCTTTTATTAACTTGTTGCCTATTTGAAAGTCCGCCTAGCGCTTCCTTAGCGTAACAAGGCACCTTACAGTCCTCTGGAATTTTACCGTCTAAAAATTCTCTGCGAACTTCTTTATATCTCTCACTATTAAATATAGTTGAAATAGGTTGTGTGTGATCTCCAACCTTATGGTCTGTGGGTATATGACAACATAATTTATATTGACCTTTTACATCACCAAATAACATAATCCAAGGTAAAATACAGCCTTTTATCATTATTGTCTCGGAATCGTTCTGCCTGTTGCAGGAAATGCGCCATAATGCACATCATTGTTACGCACTTGACACGCTAATAAACTTTTACCACAAACATCATCATTAGGATTAGACCCTACAGTATTATCTGCTTTTATTGGGTTTGCATTGCTTTTTAAATCAGTGCCAGGAATTGGAAGTTCTCCGGGTCCGGGATACTGACACTCTGCACCTTTGTATTCCCATTGGCAAGTATTTTTATAATATTTTCTTTTAGGCACGACAAATTTAAAATACTGTAACCAAGAAGTTAATGTAAAAGTAGCTGTCACTTCATTAAGTGCATCAAGTGTTTCAATCTTAAAAACATCCTCTAAAAATGCCTCTGGGTCAGCATCAACGTTAATAATATAAAGCGGATCACCTTGAGCAGTTCCAGCATCTAAATCATTACTTAAGAATAAAAATCTATTTTCTTCAATTCCTTGAATAGTTGCCTCTGTATCTCCTCTTGAACTTTTCACGTTGTCCCCGACACGATAAGGCATGGTAGTGGTCATCTCAAAAGCATTACCTAAAATAGATTTAATAGTAGAGTACTCTGGCCAAAAGTCTAGAAAGTTAGCAAACGTTGATTTTATCTCAACAACTCCACCCAGTAAATCACGAGAGTCTAACTTTTTCTCTTCCCAGTTCGCTGCACCAGCACCATCTGCACATTTGCGACATTTGAATCGGAAAATTGATTTACGGGATCAGGGTCACCTAAGTCTTCAGGATCTGCATTTATGCTTCTGGGGTCAATTCCATTAACATACTCACCATTTACAATTGCCATCGCTGAATTATTTTTATTATTACCAGCAATAAAAGGATCTTCGATTAAAGCACTGATAGTATTTTCAAAGTTAAATAAAGTTACTTCAATTTCATTTATTTCTCCATCACTTTTCTGCTCTAATGAAGAAACATTTAAAGGATAAGGTTGATAACTTGAACCATCGTATGTTACATTATAGTTTAAGTCAGAAATTATATCACCATTAATTTCTGCAACGCTAAATGGGAAATTAACCGGATATGATAATCCTTCACCCTCACCAGTAGGATTGCCTGCCTTATTAGGAGGATACCACTCACCTGGGTAATAAATTTTTATTAAACGCACTATAGGATTTTGTGTAAATGAATTTTTCTCTCTAATATACGGAGAGTTTGTAATAGAGGCAATACGAGGACTAATCGCTGTTGTTACGTTTCCTGTGAAAACAGCAGGATTAAAAGCTGATGATTGAAGATTAGCTGTATCAACTCTAACTGTGACATTGACATCTTTTGCTAAAGATTCAGCTTTGAACACAATTGCGTTCGCGAACATTGGCACAACGTTAAAGGTTGTTTGAGAATTAAGTTGAACGTTACCACCAAAAGAACCGTGTTGATTAGCGTTAGCTGCTAAATCTCCTGTCCAAAGATACTGATCAGGGTGAACAATGGTGTTATTGAGTATAACTGTAATTTCACTTTTTGAATTTGCTTCAATAGGAAGTAAGAGTGCATTAGTATGAGCTGTATCTTTACTATCAGCCGATAATGATTCAGAAAACTCATTTCCAGCGGTTCTAATTGCAAATCGAGCTGCTTCTAAATTTTGATTTAACTCAGCATAGTTTAGATTATTTACGATTGCGCCAGTTGTATTAGCATTAGAGTATTTGAAATCTACTGCTATTATTCGTGTAGTAGCAACATTAGAATGAACATTTTCTGTAGCTTTAAGCTCTGTGAAAGTATTAGAATATTTTACTTTAATCGTATTAGCGGTCAAATCGACATTAGCAATTACACCTACTGCACCTGTTACATTACCAACAAGGGTGTTTCCTGCTTCAAAAGCTCCTACCTCATTCGGTGATGTGGCAAAGTTAAGAATTACATCATAATTTCTTGCAGTCATTAATCAAAGACCTCTTGTAATTTAAAGGAAACAGTAAAAAAGTTTTCTGTTAATGTTGTGCCTGAAGATAACACTTGTTGAATATTGCATTGATTGTACCAGAATCATTCAAATGTGACAAGTCAAAAGTGAAAGATTCAAAATCTCCACTTCTTGCACGATAAAATTCTTCAATAGCTGTTCTTTCAATTCCAGAAATGTTTGAATAAGTTAAACTATAATTACGCTTTGAACGCCTAGTTTTAAGTCTTCGTTTTTCATATCCTGCTTGACTTGTAAAAATAGAGGATGCAAATGTTTCTTGCGTCGAAAAACCGGTGTCAGGCTTCCTATCTGCCATAGAGTTAAAACGATCAAGAGATACAACTGACATACCAAGATTTCTAATTGTAAGTTTATCAGTAGCCTGTAACGAACCTAATGCTCCACCACCAATCACTGTTGGTTCTGTGATCATAGGTGAAATACCTGCTGCTTTGTACTTTAAACTTTTAGACATGCGAAGGGCATCAATATGTCCGCTAAAATCTTGAGCAAGCACGTTTGCGTTACCAATTTGTAGCGGAGCATCTACCATCACCGCATGATTAGATACAGAAAATGCAGTGGTATCAACTCTGACATTATTAACATATAATGCTAAATTAGAGTCAGCATGATTGTATGAGACAGCAACATGATAGAATACACCACCATTAGCATTACCACCTGTAACATTGCTAAACGTGCCTCCTTTCATATAAGAAAAAGAAAGGTTTGAATCTGCATGTAAAGCTAAACGATAAAAGTTATCTGCATCTTTTGTTCTAGATAGAATTGTTGAGTTAGCACTAAAAGCACCTGTTGCAGGTCTTACAAAACATTCAAGAGTATAGTTGTCATCTGAAAAATCAAAATCATTATCAGCAGCTAAATTTACTGCATCGTTTGTTCCATCTAACAATAGAGATGCCGTTCCAAATTGTTTTGCGGCTGTATCTAATTGAGCATTACCCTCAAAACTAACTGTATGAGCAGACGGACTCGCATCAGTAGTTGTTGTAGCACCATCTGCACCATTAAAATTTAAAAGTAATTTTGTGGCAGTATTATCGCCAATGTCAATGCCGTCATTTCCATAAACTACACTTGGATAAGTATATGCTGTAGGCTCCTGAAAAACACCACTAACATAAACAAAAAGCTCATCTGTTGTAGTCGTATTAGCCCCTTGAGGTAGAGCAAATGACTCTGTATTAGCGTTAATTAAAAAAGTATTACCATTTACCACAGTTGCAGAAGAGTTACTATAATTGACAGCACGAGCTTGATCAATTGTTCTATTAACCCTAAACCTATTAGGTACACTTACAACTTTTAAAGTTAGATTAGATGCATTAGGTGCTGCTAAAAAAGTAAGTTCATCTCCAGCTGAATTTATTGTATATGAATCAGTTGCTTGAGTAATACCATCAACTATCGCAATTACTTCTCCTGTAAATGAGGCAGCCGCGCCAAGAGCAAAAGTTGTTGTTGATGATCCAGTGTTAGTAAAATTTGTTTCTGCTACAACAGAAAAAGATTCAATAGATATAGTTGCGTCATCAGGATAAGTAGCCATTACTCAGCTCCTGTTCTCAGCGTCTTACGAATAGGACCATTATTCCTAATGTCTCTTGTGACAATTTCGACAACCATTTTATTTACATCCATTTGTGGTCGAACTTGTGCTTGCGCATCTTTCGGAGTTCCCTCGTTCTTAACTTCAACTGAAATGTTTGGCATACCATTACCTGTTCCGTTCATTGCAGAAAGGTTTTGTGCACCAATTCTATTTACCGCTTTACGCTGCATAACAAACTCACCCGGCTCAAGCATAGCAGGTACTCGATCTCGCATCATTCCACCAGCTGCCATTTTACGAACACGCCCACCACTGGCAAAATCTAATCCACCACTTCCAAAACCACCACCAAATGGGTCAAAGAATCCAGTAGCTGGACCAAACAAATTACCAACTGAAGAGGCCACTCCAGAGACAACACTACCTAACGGCCCAAATCCAGTCGAGCCACTACCACCAACGAGCTTCCCAAGTGGTTGTAATAAACTACTACCAAAATCAAGGGCAGCGCTTCCAGCAGATTGAAGTCCTTGCAAAAACGTAGGAAATAGACCATTAGTTTGTTGTAAATTAGAATCTAAACCTACAAAAGATTGTGCTGTTAGATCAGATGTATCAACCAACACACCTAATGAGCCCTCTACATCAACTAGAGTATCATCTAATTTATCTGTGTCTCCTATTAAAGCTTGATTAGCAGCCATTATGTCCTTAACAGGATCGCCGCTTCCTGCATTCTCTACACCTAATCGTCTAAATTCTGGACTATTGATCCCCCTGCCGCTTCCACCAGCCATCACTACTCGCACAGCAGTGCTTCCACCCTCATTTGTTAAAGCATCTTCAATCTTTTTGTCAGGTTGAATACCAAACAACCCTAAGACAGATTCTTCGATAAACGCTTTTGCAGGCTCTACAATAGTCTTTTCAAATACAGTTTTCTGAACATCCTGTAAAATACCAACAAATAAATCTTTTACTCCTTGCTTGAAATTTTCTGAAGTTAAAGTGCCATCAATCATCGCTTGATTCAAATCTCGTAGAGAATTAGCGAATCTTTCACCCACATTAGTAGCTATTTCTTTTGCGACTTGTAAGTACGTGTTATTAGCGTCCGCTGTTTTTTTGGCTAAGTTTGTAACAGATTTTGATTGTTTGTCATACTCGTTATTTAATTTACCTAACTTAGCTTGAAGTTCAGTATTAATGTTTGCTAATTTTTGTTGTCCGGCTGCTAATTGAGCTTGAGCCTTTGCTATCTCCGCATCAGTAGCTCCTTGCCTTTTAAGCCTATCAAGTCTTAATTGAGCTTGAGTATTTGCATCAATTTGCCGTGTAAGCACATTAAATCTTTCCTCGTTAATCATAAGTTTAGATGTTAGCTTTTCAAGCTCTTTCGTTGTCTTTGCAGTAGCGGGACCTAATTGCTCTTGTACAAGAATAGCTCTTGCTTGATCTGTAGTCAAGTTATTTACATCCACACCTGGTTGCACTAAGGATTTATCTAATCTTGCAGCTAGTTGCGCTCTACCAATAAATCTCTTAGGATCATTCGCCTCAGAATCAATTAGTTCTTGCCTTTTAACAATGTCTGCTGCTAGAACGTTAGCAATACCGTCTACATGTTTTTCAAATCCTTTAAGTTCCGCTGTGATGCCTCTATTTCTAAGTTTTGCAGCCTCTAGCTCAGCTTTTCTTGATTCAGCATCTGAACGTATTCTTTGTTCGGCAAGTGCTGCCTCTGCTTTAGCCCTTTTCTGAATAGTTCCCTCAGCTCCGTCTGCACCTCCACCAAGTTGTGCCGCTAATAGTGCGTTTTGAGCGATTACTTTGTCTTTTTCAATTTTGCATCTCGATCAATTTTTGCTGCGTCAGATTTAACCTTTGCAAGTTTAATCTCGGCTTGAAGAGTTTCTTTAGCAGAATTAAGTCTTATTTCTGCTATATCTTTTTGAGTTTTAAGAGCTGTCTCTTCGTTAATAATTTTTTGAAGATTAATTTGTAATTCAAGAGTTTCTTTTTGAGCTTTTAGCTTTTTTTCTTGTTTGTCAAGCTGCTCAGTAAGTTTTTTAGCCTCCTCTACTGCTTTCATAAAATTACCAATTTGAGCTTGTTCAGATGTTCTTGCTAAAGCAGCTAATTGTGCTTGTTTACCTTCAACTTTCCCACCTGCTCTTTGAATAGTTAAAAATTTCTTTCCAAGATCAAGAGATTGTTGTAAAAATTGACTTTGAGCTTGTCTTTTATCAGCGGTGCTTGTAGCTAATCTAAAAGTTTGACCTTCTATTACGAATAATTCACTAATCTTTTCAGAAGCAGCTATTTGTGACCTAAAAGTTTTAAGAATTTCTTTTCTTGCCCCTAAAATAGCAAGTTGAGCCGCTGCTTCGTCTTGCGTAACCTCAAGAGATTTCTCAGTTTGGACTAAGTTTTGAATATTAGCACCTAACAATTCAGCGATATGAAGTTGTTCGTCAGCGTCTGCCTTTGCTCGTCTTCTAATTAATGCTTCCTGTTCTTTTAATAATCCATTTTTCTTATTTTGTAACGCTCCAATTGATTTTTCAATTGATTCAGCAGTGGCATTTCCAGAATTTAATTTATCCTGTAGAGCAACTTCCAGTTCTTGAGTTTGTAAAGAATTTACTAAAAGTGCATTAATTTCTTTTCTTCTCTTTAACTCATCAAGATCTTTAACATTAGCAGTATCCTTAAATTGAACTCCTGAACCTGAAGCACCTGCAAATTTAAGTCTCCCCTCTGCGTCTGACACAAGCTGATTTATAACTGTTGTTACGGTTCTTCCCGTTGCATCAGCAAACTCTTGAACTCCAGCAGCAAATCCTGTTCCAAAAAATCTTGCTGCTCTTTTACCCTCTGATTTAACTTTATCTATAAAACCTTGCGATAGTACTATTC
>LUMI01000930.1_pt1 | contig 10248 bp, 8 predicted proteins | sample 729681 | NCBI WGS metagenome assembly LUMI01 (sample SAMN03860267, study PRJNA289734) | marine metagenome | biome: seawater column; feature: ocean; material: water; isolation source: Red Sea water column Station 34 - depth 10m | place: Saudi Arabia: Red Sea | collected 2011-10-15 | depth 10 m
GCGCCTGATTGACAATGACGCGGCAGGTGCGTGCTTCCATCGCCAGCCTGCGGGCACGCCCGTCATCAGCCGAATGCAGGCTGAGCGAATGGCCGGCCCCCATATGGTTCTGGATGGCGACCGCCTTTTCCATGGCCTCGTCGAAATCGCCGGCCCGGTGCAGCGCAAGGAAGCGTGACATCTTCTCGCCGGTCATCGGGTGGTCCGGGCCGAACTCACTTTGCGGGGCGACAAGGAAGCTGGTGTTGTCGGGTGCGGTGCCGGCAAATCCCGTTTCCGCCAGCACGACGTCGATATCCTTGGCCAGCAGCTTTGATGTCAGCTTGCCGTTGTGCCAGTGAATGCCTTCCAGATGCGCCGTCTGCGCCGCGTCGAGGCAATAACCGCCCTCTGCCGCCAGTGCCGCCACCAGCTTGTCATAGACGGCATCGACGGCAATCACCGCGTTTTCCGAAGAACAGGATGTGGCGTTGTCGAAGGTCTTGGAGGCGGCGATCTTGGCTGCCGCATCGGCGATGTCGGCCGTCTCGTCGACGATCGAGACGACATTGCCCGCCCCAACGCCGAGCGCAGGGGTGCCCGACGAATAGCCGGCGCGGACATTCGCCTGTGATCCGGTGACGACCACGAGGTCGGCAAGTTGCATCAGCCGCTCGGTCTTTGGCTTTGACGGCGGCGCCGGGACCATCTGGACGAGGTCTTCGGGAAGGCCCAGCTTCGCCAGTGCCGGATGAATGTGCTCGAACAGCGCCAGCAAAGGCTTCACGCCTTTGGGCGAGGGGGCGAGGATGATCGCATTGCCCGTCTTCAGCGCGTTGATGGTGTTGTTGACCGGCGTTGCCAGCGGGTTGGTCGAGGGCACGACGGCGGCGATCACGCCTTTGGGCCGGTAATAGATCGACAGGCCGTTCTCGTCGTCATCCTCGACATGGCCGAAGGCGGTGACGTCCTTGATGTCACGCATCAGGCCGAGGGTCTTGTTGTGGTTCTTGCGAACCTTGTCGTCGGCATTGCCGAGGCCGGTTTCCTCGACAGCCATCTCGGCAAGCGCGCGGTTGCGCTCCGGCTGCATCAGCACCCAGGCGACCGCCTGGCACGCCTTGTCGAACAGGGCCTGCGAGCCCATTGCCTCGTAACGTGCCTGCGCGGTGCGGGCGCGGGCGACAATTTCGTCAATCATCATTGTGTCTTCGGACACGGGACATCCTTCCCGGCGTCTTGGCCGTCTCAACCTGCCTCTTTGGGTGATGAGAAGGCTCTATATACGCCGGCTGCCAGTGTCAATGTTCCGGCGATGATCAGGATCGTGCAGATCGGCCGCGAGAAGTAGGTGATCATGTCGTAATGCACCATCTGCATGCCCTGCGCGAAGTTCTGCTCGCCGATCTTGCCGAGGATCAGCCCGAGAACGATGCCCGGGATCGAATAGCCTGTCCGGCGCAGCAGGAAGCCGATGATGCCGGCGCCGAACATCACCATGACATCGAGCACCAGACCGCGGCTGATATAGGCGCCGATGGTCGCCAGAAGCAGGATCAGCGGTGCCAGGAACTGGAACGGGATCTTCAGCAGATAGAGGATCGTCTTGGTCTCGATCAGGCCGATGAACAGGATCGACAGGTTGGCGTAGAACATCGCCGCGAACACGATCCAGATCAGCTCCGGCGAGTTGTAGAAGACGAGCGGCCCGGGTTCCAGGTCATGCATCTGGAAAACGGCGACCATCATCGCGGTCAGCGCGCCGCCCGGAAGGCCGAGCGCCAGAAGCGGGATCATTGCCGCGCCTGTTGCCGCGTTGTTGGCTGTTTCGGACGAGATCACGCCCTCGAGCTTGCCCTTGCCGAACTCTTCCTTGTTCTTCGACCAGCGCACCGCCTCGCCATAACCCATGAAGGCGGCGAAGGTGGCGCCGATGCCGGGAAGAATGCCGCAGAAGAAGCCGACGAGAATCGAGCGGACAACGGCGAATTTATGCGCCCATAATTCAAGCACAGACGGGAAGGACATGCCGACTTTCGGAGCGTCATACTGGCCTGTGGCCTTCTTTTCGGCCTGCACGAAAATCTCCGACACTGCGAAGAATCCCAGAATTCCAGATGGTGCGCCCGCCAACCGACGAGGCCACCGCGAGCCCGAAGAAGACCAGCGCGAAAATCTCCGGCGGGCCGATATTGCGGATGGCCCAGTTGGCCAGCGGTTCGGTCGCCGCCATCATCACCAGCGCCGAGGCCACACCACCGATGGCCGAACACAGGACGGCGGCGCCGACGGCCTTGCCGGATTTGCCCTGCCTTGTCATCGGATAGCCGTCAAAAGCGGTCGGCGCGTTTTCCGGCGCGCCCGGAATATTGAACAGGATGGCGGTGATCGCGCCCCCATAGGTGCCGGTACAGTAGATCACGGCGAATAGCATCACGCCCTGGGCCGGGTCGAGATCGGCCGTGAAGGGCAGCAGGATGGCCGCAAGCGTCAGCATGCTGACGCCGGGGATGGCGCCGAACAGCATGCCGCCGATCACGCCGAAGACGAAGATCGCGATGGTGATCGGGTCACCGAATAGGGCCGCACTGCCGGCGAGGAACTTTTCCACCATGATCGTTACCAGAGATTCTGAAGGTTGGTGTTCATTTTCAGGATGAAGCCGCTGAAATCATAGAAGGGCGATACATTGCCCTGCGGCAGCGGCGCGTTCAGCACGACGACGAACAGGCCGAGAAGGATCGCGTAGATCAGCAGGGTGATGCCGAGAATCCATTTCCAGCGGCGTTCGCCGAAAAGGTAGATCACAAGCGCGATGAAGACCGGCGCGCCGGAATACATGCCCACGGGCTTCAGCAGATAGGCGAAGATGAAAGGCGTCAGCAGGACGCCGGCTACCTTGAGCAGGGTCGCCGGGTCGCTGTAGTCGGTTTCCGACTCGTCGGTCTCGGCAATGCCGACACGCCCCTTCTGGATCGCGGAACCATGACGGAATTGATAGTAGAAATTGCCTGCCGTCACCAGCAGCAGCAGCAGCAGGATGACCCGCGGCCAGCCGGTTGCGCCGAATTTGTAAATTTCAATCGATTGATTGAATTCAAATGAATAGCCGAAAAAAACCACCACGATCAGGGACCATGCGGCCCCTTCGACGAGATGTGCCTTGGTGAGCTGACCCAATGGTGTCTCCCTCGGAAAGATGCCGAAACGTGTAAAGAGGAGCCGGGGTGGCAAGGGAAAGGTCCCCCGGCAAGGCCGGAGGACCATTGTTCTGATGACCGGTGCTTACTTCACATCCATGCCCATCGCCTTGTACACCTCACGGTACTGGGCGATCGAGCGGGTGATGAGGTCACGTGCGCCGGCGGTATCGCGATAGCTGTCGATGACATTCATGAACTTGGAGTCGTTGAATGCATCGAAGTCCATGCCCATCTCGCGATGCGTCGGGACGTCGGCAAAGACGCTCGGGCGCTCGTCGAAGATGGTCAGGATCGGCTTGAAGTTGTCGGCATCGAGGAACTTGCGGACGTCGCCCGGCTGTTCGAACAGCGCGTCGACCTGGCCGCCAAGAAGCGCGCCGTAACGCGGTGCACCCTTGTCGAAGGAAATCTGCTGGATTTCCATACCGGTCGCGTCGGTGATGAACTTCATCGTGACGCGCTCCATCGAGCCTTCCTTGGAGACGTTGGCGATGGTCGCCTTGCCGCCCTGGGCTTTCACCCACTCAACGAAAGAAGGCCAGTCATTGTAACGGGTCTCGTTGGTGCGGATGTAGATCTGCGAGAAGGTGACCTGCGAGATCACGAGCGGGATGAGGTCTTCCGCCGGGTTCGGGCGGGACGAGTCCAGCGCATGAGCCGACGAGGCGTCGTCGATATGCTCGAGAACATTGTAACCGTCCGCAGGCGCGGCCATGTAGGCCGTCATGCCGACCGTGCCGGAGCCGCCGGGCTTGTGGTCACGGTTGATCGCGACACCGGTCAGGCCGGTCACGCCTTCTGCCATGGCGGCAGCCACCTGGCCTGATCCACCGGCCGGGCCGTAAGGCACGATCATTGTCAGTGCGCGCTCGGGAAAGCCGCCCGGCTTGTCCATAGACGATTCTTTGACCTTGCACTCGAACGCCTGTGCCGTGCCGCTGACGGCAAGCATCACGCCGGCGACAACGCCGAAGCTGAGAAGTTTTTTCATGTGTTCCTCCAATATGGGTGCCGTCAATGATTTATCCCCCGACGACTGCATTTATATGAACACCATTTTTCCGGAGGGAAAAGTCCAAATTGCAAGGGCGCCAGACCCAGTTGCCGGATGTGGACGTGGTGAATTGTCACGTTGGAAAATGCGAGCCGGAATAGCCGTCGCAGGATCAGCCGATGCGCGAGCTCAGCAACAGGCTGGTATCGGTTTCCCTGATGCCCGGGATCTGCCGCAGCCGCGAGATCGCGACATCAAAGGCTTCCAGTGTCGGCGTCTGGATTTCGGCCGCGAGGTCCCACCGCCCGTTTGTGGTATAGAGACGGCTGATTTCCGGCATCACGATCATCTGGGAAATGATGTCTTCTTCTTCGTTGGCGCTGACATTGATCAGGATCCAGCCAGACACATTGTGCCGGAATTCCTCTGCGCCGAGAGTCACCGTGTAGCCGGTGATCACCCCAGAGCTTTCCATCTTCTTTATGTGGGAATCGATGGTAACACGGGAGACGCCGAGTTCGTGCGACATCTGCGTTACCGAAATGCGGGCATTGCGCTTCAGCAGCGCAACTATGCTGGCATCAAGATTGTTCATTTTGCGCGCCCCCGGCGGTTCGGGAAAAACGTTACGGAGGCCCACAGCATACGCCGTTGGCCTTCTATTAAATTAGGTAAAACTTATTTTAAGGCAAACCGAAATTTGTTCAATTTGCATCATCAGGCCGCGATTTGTGGTGGTTTGCGACTGCATACTGCGAATTTACAAAGGTCCGGCCTTCATCCGATCAGCTTGCGCACGGTTTCAATCGTATCGGCCTCGCTTGCCGGCTTGTCCCATCTGATCCGGCTGACCCTGGGAAACCGCAAGGCGATGCCCGACTTGTGACGCGGGCTTTCATGCGCGCTGTCAAAGGCCAGCTCGACAACAAGGTCTTTCTCGACCTCGCGCACCGGACCGAACCGGTTCACCGTGTTGCCGCGCACCCATTTGTCGAGGTCGCGCAGTTCCCCGTCGGTGAAGCCTGAATAGGCCTTGCCGACAGGGACGATCTCGTTGCCGCGCCAGATGCCGAATGTGTAGTCGGAGTAGAAGGAGCTGCGCCGTCCGTGGCCGCGCTGGGCATACATCATCACCGTGTCGATCAGCCGCGGGTCGCGTTTCCACTTGAACCAGGGGCCCTTTGGCCGCCCGGCGACATAAAGGCTCTGAAGCTGCTTGATCATCAGCCCTTCATGGCCATGTGTCTCGGCACCCATCCGGCGCAGCGCCGCCAGTTCGTCCCAGTCATTGAAAGCAAGGATTTCAGACAGGTCGAGACGCGTGCCGGCATGTGTCGCCATCCATGCTTCGAGCCGGCGGCGCCGATCGACGAGCGGCAGGTCGCGGATATCTTCCTCACCGTCGAACAGCATGTCGTAGACCCGAACGAAAGCCGGATAGTCGCGGATATGTGATTTTGCCGGTGTCTTGCGATTCAGCCGCTGCTGCAGATGATTGAAATTCATCGGGTCGAAATCGTGGCCGACCAGCAGTTCGCCATCCAGAACGGCACGCCCGCCAAGCGCCTCGACGAGATCGGGGAAGGCGGCGCTGATATCATCACCCGTGCGGGAGAACAGCCTGGCGCGGTCGCCGTCGATGACGAGCTGCACGCGGATTCCGTCCCATTTCCATTCAGCCTGATAGTCATCAGGCGACAGCCTGTCGAAATCCCGTTTCTCGTCGGCCGGGTTCGACAGCATCATCGGATGGAATGTCTGGCCGTGTCGGATTTCGGGGCGCGGTCCGGTGCCGTCGAGCCAGGCGAACAGCCCGGTGTAAGGGATTTCCAGCCCGTGCCAGATCTTTTCGATCTCGGCGAGGTCCCGGCCGCTATAGGCTGCCAGCGCCGTCTTGGCCAGCCGCGCCGACACACCGACCCGCAATCCGCCTGTGGCGAGCTTGATCATGGCCCAGCGCTCGGCCGGGCTTGCAAGGTCCAGCAGCGCGGCAACATGGCCTGCAAGCGCGCTTTTTGGCAGGGTTTCGATGTCGTTGACGAATGCAGCGAGGCCCGGCAGCTCGCCGTCGGCATCGCCGTCCGGTGCCGGCCAGATCAGCGAGATGGTTTCGGCCATGTCGCCGACATAATCGTAGGACATCAGGAACAAATCCGGATCGACCCGCTCCATGGTCAATTGCCGCAACGCGCCTGCCTTGAGATTGGCGAGGCTGAGATCACGCGTGATGGCCGCCAGCGCGATGCCGCGATCCGGATCGGGCGTGGCGCGGAAATAGGCCGCCATCGCCGCGATCTTGGCGTTGCGTGACGGCGTCAGGACCAGCGTCTCGAGAAGCGCGGCAAAGTCTTTCATGCCTCCTGTCATGCGCTCCGTCATTCGCTCAGGTCCTCTTCGCGTCCCTGAAGATAGAGGGGTTCGGCGGCCAGACCGCGCTGGCGGCACCAGTGAACCAGCGCATCCTCGCGGCCATGTGTCACCCAGACCGTTTCGGCGCCGGTTGCGGCGATGGTGGTGGTCAGCTCGTTCCAGTCCGCATGGTCGGAGATCACAAGCGGCAGCTCGACCCCGCTCTGCTTTGCCCGCTGCTTGATCGTCATCCAGCCCGATGCCTGGCACACAACCGGATCGGGAAGGCGGCGCGACCAGCGGTCACGCAGGGCCGACGGGGGAGCGATCACGATATGGCCGCGAAAGGAGTCCTTCTCGCGGTCCAGCGCCTTGCGAAGATCGCCAAGGTCGATTCCCTGGTCCATGTAATAGCCGCACAGTTTTTCCTGCGCGCCGTGAAGATAGATTGGCGCGTCATGCCCGGCCTCGCGGATCAGCTTGATGACACGCTGTGCCTTGCCGAGCGCATAAGCGCCAATCACGTGGCAGCGTTCGGGCTGGGCGGCGACGGATGCCAGAAGCCTGCTGATTTCCAGCATCGGGTCGGGGTGCTGGAACACCGGCAGCCCGAAGGTGGCCTCTGTGACGAACAGGTCGCACGGCACCAGCTCGAACGTCTGCGCGGTGCTGTCGGGGTGCGTCTTGTAGTCGCCGGTCACCACAGCGCGCCTTCCGTCATATTCCATCAGCACCTGGGCGCTGCCGAGGATATGCCCTGCCGGGTGAAGCGAGACGGTCATGTCGTCGATGGCCAACCTTTCTCCAAAGGCCAGCGGCTGGAAGGAGCCGGCGCAATTGGCGCCGTAGCGATGGCGCATGATGTCGATGGTCTGCGGTGTCGCCAGCACGTGATCATGCCCGGCGCGCGCGTGATCGGCATGGCCATGGGTGATGATGGCGCGTTTCACCGGTCGTACCGGGTCGATATAGGTGTCGATCGGCTCTATATAGAGCTCATGGTTCAGCCATCTCATGATGTTCAATATAGGCAGGCGCCGCCGCACCTCCAGTCTCACCCGCTCACCGGGTGGCTGAAAGATCGCGGCTGGGACTGGTTCGACCATCAGGTCGAGGCCGCCAGCCAGGCGCTGGCCGGCCGCGATGTGATCGTCTTCGCGCCAACCGGAGCCGGTAAGACCCTCGCCGGGTTCCTGCCGAGTTTCCTCGATATCGCCGAACGCGGTTCGACCGGCAGGCTGCATACGCTCTATATCTCGCCGCTGAAAGCACTGGCGGTCGACGTGCACCGGAACATCGCCACCCCGATCGAGGCGCTGGACCTTCCTGTCAGTTTCGAGACCCGCACCGGCGACACACCGTCCTCGCGCCGCCAGCGGCAAAAGGCCAAGCCGCCGGACTTCCTGATGACGACGCCGGAATCGCTGGCCCTGTTGCTGTCATATGACGATGCGGGGACCTTCTTCAGCGACCTGCACTACATCATCATCGACGAGCTTCATGCCTTCTTCGACAACAAGCGCGGAGACCTTCTCAGCCTCAATCTGGAACGGCTGGCGACGCTGGCACCGCAGGCCGGGCGCATCGGCCTGTCCGCCACCATCGACAAGCCGGATGCCGCGCGCGACTGGCTGTGCCGTGACGGCGGGGCGATGGTGCGGGTGCCGCAGGCGGTGGCGCCGGTCATCGACATCCTGCAGACGGACAACCGCATCCCCTGGTCAGGCCATATGGCGCGGCACGCGCTTGACGAGGTCTACGCCCAGATCGAAGCGGCGCGGATGAGCGTCATTTTCGTCAATACCCGCGCGCAGGCTGAATTCGTGTTCCAGCGCCTGTGGCAGCTGAACGAGAAGAATTTGCGGATTGCTGTGCATCACGGCTCGCTGGAGCGTGAGTTGCGCCGCAAGGTCGAGGCGATGATGGCTGCCGGCGGCCTTGATTGCGTGGTGGCGACAAGCTCGCTCGATCTCGGGCTCGACTGGGCCGATGTCGATCTGGTGATCCAGGTCGGCGCGCCCAAAGGGGTGAGCCGCCTTTTGCAGCGGGTTGGCCGCGCAAATCACCGGCTGGACGAGCCCAGCCGTGCCATTCTCGTGCCGACAAACAGGTTTGAATATCTGGAATGTGTCGCCGCGCAGACCGAGATCGCGGCCAACAGGCTCGACGGGGCGGCCTTTCGGCGCGGCGGGTTCGATGTGCTGGCCCAGCATATTTTCGGCGTCGCCTGCAGCGGACCGTTCCATGCCGACGATCTCTATGCCGAAATCATCCGCGCCATGCCCTATGCCGACACCACGCGCGAGCAGTTTGACAAGGTGCTTGGATTTGTCACCGATGGCGGCTATTCGCTGAAGGCCTATCCGCAATATAACCGGCTTGCGACGCTGAAGGACGGCAGCATTGTGCTTCGCGAGGCGAAGATGGCGCGCCAGTACCGGATGAATATCGGCACCATCGTCGAAAGCCCGATGATGAAGGTGAAGCTGCGCAACCGCACGCTTGGCAGCATCGAGGAGAATTTCGTCGTCAACCTGTCGCCCGGCGACACCTTCCTGTTCGGCGGGCAGGTCCTGACCTTCGAGAGCATCAGCAACGCCGCCGTGATGGTGTCCAAGGCCAAGGGCGGCGAAGCGCAGATCCCGAGCTATGGTGGCGGGCGGCTTCCACTGTCGACGAACCTGTCCTTTGCCGTTCGCAACCTGATCGGCGACCGCGACGCGTGGGGCGCGCTTCCCGGCCAGATTCATGACTGGCTGGCGCTGCATGACGACCGGTCGGCGCTGCCGGACGAGAAGACATTGCTTGTCGAGATCTTTCCGCATCGCGGCCGGCACCATACCGTCGTCTACAGCTTTGCCGGACGCAACGCGAACCAGACGCTGGGTTTCCTGATGCTGCGCCGGATGAAACGTGCCGGGTTGCGACCACTCGGCTTTTCGATGACCGACTATGCGCTGGCTGTCTGGTCGCTCGACCCGCCCGACGAGGTTGAAAGCCTTCTCGATCCCGACATCATGACCGAAGAGTTCGAGGAATGGCTTCAGGACACGCCGCTGCTCAAACGGCTGTTCCGCGACGCGGCGATCATTTCCGGACTGGTCGAACGGCGTCACCCCGGGCAGGTGAAGACCGGACGGCAGATCCTGTTCAGCTCCGATCTGATCTATGACGTGCTGCGGCGGCACGAGCCGGACCATATCCTGCTCCAGGCGGTGCGGCGCGATGCGATGCAGGGCCTGATTGACGCCGGCAGGCTGGCCGACACGCTGCAGGATATCGCCGGAAACATTGTCTGCAGGCGGCTTGATATGATATCGCCCATGGCCGTACCCCTGATCATGCAGATCGTCCGCGAGAACACGGTCCGCAGCGAGGTCGGCGACGATCTGCTGCTGGATATGGAAGAGGAAATCATCCGCGCCGCCCATGTCGAGGAAATCCACTGAATTCGCCGGCCACGGCTTTGAGCTTCACCCCTCCGGCGCGCTGTTCTGGCCGGCGGAGTCGCTGCTGATCGTCGGCGACCTGCATCTTGAAAAGGCCTCCAGCTACCATGCCTCGGGCCAGTTCCTGCCGCCCTATGACACCGGCCAGACGCTGGCGCGGCTCGCCGCTGTGCTTGCGGAAACCGGAGCATCGCGGTTGCTGTTCCTTGGTGATGTGTTTCATGACGGCCGGGCATGGTCGCGCATGTCAGATGCCGACAAGGCGCTGTTGTCC
>LUMI01000834.1_pt1 | contig 10229 bp, 5 predicted proteins | sample 729681 | NCBI WGS metagenome assembly LUMI01 (sample SAMN03860267, study PRJNA289734) | marine metagenome | biome: seawater column; feature: ocean; material: water; isolation source: Red Sea water column Station 34 - depth 10m | place: Saudi Arabia: Red Sea | collected 2011-10-15 | depth 10 m
ATGTAATAGGGTAGTTAATTAAAATGTTTAATAAAATACTTGTCGCAAATAGAGGTGAAATTGCGTGTCGCGTAATTAAGTCAGCCCAAGATATGGGTATAAACGTAGTTGCTGTTTATTCAGACGCTGACAGGTATTCCCCGCATACCTTGATGGCCGATGAGGCAATATACATAGGAGAAAGTCCTGCGCAAAGTTCTTATCTAGATAAAGAGAAAATTATTTCTGCTATGAAACAAACGGGAGCAGAGGCAGTTCATCCAGGCTACGGATTTCTTTCAGAAAATTCAGATTTTGCTCGAGAAGTTGAAAAAAATAATTTAGTTTTCATAGGGCCTCCAAGCTCAGCAATAGATTCAATGGGTGATAAAATATCATCAAAAAAAATCGCTGAAGAAGCAGGAGTATCCATCGTACCTGGGTTTCTAGGTGAAATTTCTGATGAAAATCAGGCAGAAAAAATCGCTAAAGATATTGGGTTTCCAGTATTAATTAAAGCATCAGCAGGCGGTGGTGGTAAGGGTATGAGAATTGTTAGTTCTGAGAGCGAATTGAAACAAGGTTTAATTTCCTCTCAAAACGAGGCAGAAAAGTCCTTTGGTGATAAACGAGTTTTTATCGAGAAGTATATATCTAATCCTAGGCATATAGAGATCCAAGTACTAGCTGATAAGTTTGGAAATTGTGTATATTTAGGGGAAAGAGAATGTTCGATTCAAAGAAGAAATCAAAAGGTTATTGAAGAAGCCCCAAGTCCCTTCCTTGACAATCAGCTAAGAATGAAAATGGGAGATCAAGCTGTAAGTTTGGCAAAGGCAGTAAACTACTGCTCTGCTGGAACCGTAGAGTTTATAGTTGATGGAGATAAAAATTTTTATTTCCTGGAAATGAATACACGTTTGCAAGTAGAACACCCCGTTACAGAACTAGTAACTGGTTTAGATCTTGTAGAATTAATGATAAAAGTCGCGTATGGGGAGCGATTAAATTTAATGCAAGACGAAGTAAAACTAAAGGGTTGGGCTTTAGAAAGCAGAATTTATGCAGAAGATCCCTATAGAAACTTTCTTCCATCTACTGGAAGATTAACAAAGTTTAGACCCCCTCAAGTATCCGATGACGAGGAAAAAGTAATTAGAAATGATTGCGGTGTAATTGAAGGTGGAGAAATCAGTATTTATTATGATCCAATGATATCTAAGTTATGTTCTTGGGGAGAAACTAGGGAACAAGCTATTTACTACATGCAGGAAGCTTTGGATAATTATCAAATTGAGGGAATAGGACAAAATATACCCTTTTTACATAGTGTTTATAGGAATATTGATTTTCGCGAAGGCAAGATTTCAACAGCTTTTATAGAAGAAAACTATCCTGAAGGATTTAAAGGTGAGACTCTTTCTGAAGAGGAACGCAACCAATTAGCTGCTTTAGTCGGGTTTGCACAGCATATAAAAAATATAAGAAATCAAACAATTTCAGGAAGAATGAACACTTCTGAGAGGAATACGGATGGTGAATATTTTATAAAGTTTGAGGATCAATGGGTTGCTATCAAAATTCAGATAGGTGACCATGAGCATACTGTTATTGTAGATGACACGCAGTTAAAGTTTGTCACTAGTTGGAAACCGAGCGATGCCTTGATAAGCGCAAGTTTTAACAAAAAAAATATTGTCGCAAATTTAAGATTTAAGGATGAAGGAATTACTGTAGAGTACCGAGGATTTTCGGATACAGTAGTTGTATGTAATGAAACTGAAAAAGAGTTATTTAAATTTATAAAGGAGCCTGAAGCTATTGATACATCGAAATTTCTTTTATGTCCCATGCCAGGGCTTTTAGTTTCTATGAGTGTAAAAGATGGAGATTTTATTGAGGAAGGTCAAATTTTATGTTCTGTTGAAGCAATGAAGATGGAGAATGTATTTAGAGCTGAGAAAAAAGGTAAGGTTAAAAAAGTTAATGTAGCAGCTGGTGACAGTTTGGCAGTAGATGATGTAATTATTGAGTTTGAATAAGGTATAACATGCAGCACAAAAAACTTTCTGAATGGAAGCATTTAGCCGAAAAAGAATTAAGAGGAAAAAAGTTAGAATCCCTTAATGTTGAAACAGCAGAGGGGATAGATATAAAACCTTTGTATACGGAGACTGATATTGAAGGACTCGAACACTTAAATAGTATTCCAGGTAAAGAGCCGTTCATGAGAGGACCAAGAGCAACGATGTACGCTGGTAGGCCGTGGACAATAAGACAGTACGCTGGTTTTTCTACAGCTGCAGAGAGTAATAAGTTCTATAGAAAAAATCTTGCGTCTGGGCAGAAAGGGATATCGGTTGCATTCGATCTGGCTACTCACCGCGGATACGATAGTGACCATCCAAGAGTTGAAGGGGATGTGGGTAAAGCAGGTGTCGCTATTGACTCTGTAGAAGACATGAAAATCTTGTTTGAGGGTATCCCATTGGATCAAATGTCTGTCTCTATGACGATGAATGGAGCAGTTATACCTATAATGGCAAGCTTTATCGTTGCAGGAGAGGAACAAGGGGTGCCAAGAGAGAAATTAACGGGTACCATTCAGAATGATATACTAAAAGAATTTATGGTCCGAAATACCTATATTTACCCTCCCGAACCCTCTATGAAATTGATTGCTGATATTATAGAATTTACGAGCCAAGAGATGCCAAAATTCAATTCTATATCAATATCTGGCTACCATATGCAAGAAGCTGGAGCTAATTTAGTACAGGAACTGGCATTCACTTTAGCTGATGGGAAAGAATACGTACGAGCGGCCTTATCTAAAGGCTTAAATATTGATGATTTTGCTGGAAGGCTGTCATTCTTTTTTGCTATCGGTATGAATTTTTTTATGGAGGTAGCAAAACTTCGAGCTGCTAGAATTTTATGGGCAAGGATTATTAAGGAATTTAACCCAAAAAAATCTAGTTCATTGATGCTGAGGACACATTGCCAAACCTGCGGGACTCAAAGTCTTCATACAAATGCTCTAGATGAGGCTATTGCTTTACCGACGGAGTTCTCGGCAAAAATTGCTAGAAATACTCAATTAATTCTTCAAGAAGAAACTGGCATAACAAATGTGGTTGATCCGCTGGCCGGCAGTTATTACGTGGAAACTTTAACTAACGAACTTTGTGAAAAGGCATGGGAACAGATCCAGGAAATTGAAGAATTAGGAGGTATGACAAAGGCGGTTGAGCTCGGTCTGCCTAAGCGACGAATAGAAGAATCTGCAGCAATTCGTCAGGCTAAGGTAGATAGTGGTGAGGAGGTCATTGTTGGAGTGAATAAATACGTTGGGGAGGATGAACAAAACGTCGAAGTCAGAGATGTAGATAACTTAAAAGTACGTCTTGAGCAAATTGAAAGACTAGAAAATATAAAAAGCTCCAGAGATGAAAAAAAATGTATAGCTGCGCTTAATAATATGAAATTAGCAGCAAGAGACGGTACCGGAAACATCTTAGCATTAGCAATTGAGGCTGCTAGAGAGCGAGCCACTGTAGGAGAAATGTCATATGCTTTAGAGGAAGTTTACACTAGGTATTCAACAACAAGTGAGGTTGGTAAAGGGCAATATGTTAAGTCCTTCAAAAATAAAAAGGAGATCGAGCAGACAATAGACATTGTGGACAGCTTTACCAGAATGGAGGGGCGGAAGCCTAAGATGCTAGTTGTGAAAATGGGGCAAGACGGGCATGATAGAGGAGCAAAAGTAATTGCTTCAGCATTTATCGATTTTGGGTTTGATGTAAAAGTAGGTCCTTTATTTCAGACACCATCTGAGGCAGCTGAGGATGCACTGAATGGAAGATTTGATATCCTAGGTATTTCAACACAGGCGGCAGGCCATAAAACACTGGCTCCACAATTAATCGAGGAGCTAGAAAAGAGAGATGGACAAGATATGCTGGTAATCTGTGGCGGTGTTATTCCACATCAAGACCATAAATTTTTGAAAGATAGTGGTGTTAGTGCAATATTTGGACCTGGTACTAATATTCCAAGAGCAGCAGATGAGATTATTCAGTTATTATTCAATAAAAAAGGTCGTAACCACTAATTTAAGAGGAAAAATTGGCAAAGAATTTAAAAGAAAATAGCTCCAAAAAAGCTGCGCTTGATTATCATGAGTTTCCACAACCGGGGAAGTTGGAAATTAGAGCGACAAAACCTTTGGCTAATCAAAGAGATCTCTCAAGGGCATACTCTCCTGGAGTTGCCGAGGCTTGTTTGGAAATAAAGGAAGATGAAAATACTGCCTCCAAGTATACCTCGAAAGGAAATTTAGTCGCAGTGATTTCTAACGGTACAGCCGTTTTAGGTTTAGGAAATATAGGACCTGGTGCCTCTAAACCTGTGATGGAAGGAAAAGCCGTTCTATTTAAGAAGTTTGCAAATATCGACTGTTTCGATATCGAAGTGGATGAAGATAACCCACAAAGACTTGCTGAGATAGTATCGTCTTTGGAGCCAACTTTTGGTGCGATAAATTTAGAAGATATTAAGGCGCCGGACTGTTTTGAAGTTGAGAGACTTTGCAAAGAAAAGATGAAAATACCTGTTTTCCATGACGACCAACATGGAACAGCGATAGTGGTAGGTGCAGCAGCGGTCAATGCGATAGAACTATCAAATAGAAAAATTGAAAATACAAAAATCGTAGCGGTCGGGGCAGGAGCATCTGGAATAGCTTGCTTAGAAATGTTGGTGAAATTGGGTGCAAAAAGAGAAAATATATGGCTCAGCGATAGTAAGGGTTTAATTACAAAAAATAGAAGTGAAATAAATGAAGAGAAAAAACGGTTTTCTCAAGATAGTAATTTGTCAAAATTAGATGATGTGATTAAAGATTGCGACATGTTTTTAGGGCTTTCAGGCCCAGGTGTATTGACCAGTAAAATGGTTCTCAAAATGAACAAGCAACCAATAATTTTTGCTCTTGCTAACCCTGATCCAGAAATCAATCCAGCTGATGCGCTAAAGGTGGCACCTGATGCGCTGATAGCTACGGGTCGATCTGATTATCCAAACCAAGTAAACAACGTTTTATGTTTTCCCTTTATTTTTAGAGGTGCTCTTGATGTTGGAGCCACACAAATAAATGATGAAATGAAATTAGCCTGTATACATGCCATAGCGAATCTAGCGAGACAAACTTCAACTGCAGAAACTGTAGAAGCATATCAGGGAGAAATTTTAAAGTTTGGCAAAGAGTATCTTATTCCGAAACCCTTTGATCCAAGACTATTGCCGAATGTTGCAGTGGCGGTAGCAGAAGCTGCAATGAAAAGTGGTGTTGCTTCTCGTCCCTTGAAAGATGTGGAGGCTTATAAACAGAAATTGGAAGGATCAGTTTATAAATCTACTATCTTGATGAAGCCAGTCTTCGAAGCAGCAAAAACATCATCTCGTAAGATTGTTTTTGCTGAAGGAGAAGATGAGCGAACACTGAGGTCTGCTTTAGCCTTGTTAGAGGAGACGAATGATAAACCCATACTGATTGGGCGACCAGAAGTAGTTGAAAACAGAATTGAGAGATATGGGTTGCCGCTAGTGCACGGTAAAGATTTTGAGCTGGTAAACCCCCAAAATGATCCTAGGTTCAGAGAATATTGGGAAGCATATTTAGGAATAATGGAGAGAAAAGGCGTCACACCAGCTTTAGCTAGAGAAATTATGAGAACAAACACAACAGCTATCGGAGCAATTATGGTAAAACGAGGCGAAGCCGACAGCTTAATTTGTGGAACTTTTGGACAATATCTATGGCACCTAAAATATATTGAAGAAATTTTATCTGGTGACGGATTGAAGCCCGTTGGTGCATTATCAATGATGATATTAGAGTCAGATGTCTTGTTTGTAGCTGATTGCAATATCCATCCAAACCCTACTGCGGAAGAGATAGCTGAGATCGTCATTGGAGCGGCACGACATACTAAACGTTTTGGTGTTACCCCTAAAATTGCCCTTTGCTCTCACTCTCAATTTGGTAGCTTAGATACCGACTCAGGAAGACGAATGAGAGGAGCTCTTGATATTCTTGATAGCAAAAAATTGGATTTTTCATATGAGGGCGAAATGCACTCTGACTCAGCACTCGACGAGGATTTAAGGAAAAGAATTTTTAGAGGTAGTAGATTTGCTGGTGCGGCGAATGTTTTAGTATTTAGTAATATAGATGCAGCGAGTGGTGTGCGTAACATTTTAAAAATGAGATCTAATGGGATTGAAGTAGGACCTATCTTAATGGGGATGGGAAATAAAGCACATATTGTTAGCCCATCAATAACCACTAGAGGACTTTTAAATATTTCAGCTTTAGCAGGAACACCTGTTCAAATCTATGGTTAACCAGGAGGATCAATTGAGTTATCAAAAAGTTTATAACGACTGGAAGCAGGACCCTTTAGGATTTTGGAAAAACCAAGCAAAAGAAATTACGTGGTACAAAGCTCCTGACAAAATTTTGGATGATAGCAAAAAGCCTTTTTATAATTGGTTCACGGGTGGGGCAATAAACGCTTGCTATAATTGCGTTGACAGACACATCGAGAATGGAAAAGGGGAAGATATCGCAATCATTTATGATAGCGCTATGTGTAAAAAAGTAAGAAAAATTTCCTATTTAGAACTTAAGCAAAACGTGGCAAAGTTAGCTGGAGCTCTAAAAGGAAAAGGCATTAAAAAAGGTGACAGAGTAATTATATATATGCCAATGATCCCAGAGGCGGTAGTTGCTATGCTTGCGTGCGCTAGGCTTGGAGCCATTCATTCTGTGGTTTTTGGAGGATTTGCTTCAAGTGAGTTAGCTGTAAGGATTGATGATTGTAACGCAAAAGCGATAATTGCGGGCTCCTGTGGTTTAGAGCCTGGCAGAATTGTTCCCTATAAGCCCTTGCTCGATGAAGCAATTTCATTAGCTGAGCATAAGCCCGATTTTTGTATTGTTTACCAAAGAGACGAGTTGAGGGCGGATTTGATAGAGGGCCGAGATTTTGATTGGAATGATTTAGTTTCAGAGGCTGATGAAGCTGATTGTGTTCCAGTGAGAGGAGAAGACCCATTATATATTCTTTATACCTCTGGTACAACAGGGCAGCCTAAAGGTGTTATAAGACCTGTAGGTGGGCATTTGGTAAGTCTAAATTGGACCATGAAAAACTTTTATGATATTCATCCTGGCGAAGTTTTTTGGGCTGCTTCTGATGTAGGTTGGGTTGTTGGCCATTCCTATATAGTATACGCTCCCTTAGTAAGTGGTACTACTAGTGTTCTTTTTGAAGGAAAGCCTGTTGGAACACCAGATGCCGGTACTTTCTGGCGAGTAATAAGCGATCACAATGTTGTGTCGCTCTTTACTGCCCCTACCGCTTTTAGGGCAATAAAGAGGGCTGATCCAAAAGGTAACTTTCTCAAAAAGTATAGTTTAACGAGTTTAAGAACACTGTTTTTGGCTGGAGAAAGAGCAGACCCTGATACTATAAACTGGGCAAAGGATTTACTCCAAATACCTGTTATAGATCATTGGTGGCAAACAGAAAGTGGACACGTGATGATTGGAAATCCTTGGGGTATCGAGAAGCTGGAAATTAAAGTTGGTTCACCATCTGTACCAATTCCTGGTTTTGAGATAGATGTTCTAGATGAGAATGGTAATATATTGCCTCCAAATCAGCTAGGATCAATTGCTATCAAGTTACCTCTTGCTCCTGGAGCTTTACCCTCGCTTTGGAAAGCTGATGACAGATTTGTCTCGGCATATTTATCAAAATTTCCTGGATATTATGAAACAGGTGATGCGGGGTTGAAGGACGAAGATGGGTACATGTATATAATGGCAAGAACGGATGATGTTATTAATGTTGCAGGCCACAGATTGTCTACGGGAGCAATGGAAGAAATTTTAGCTGATCACAAAGATGTTGCTGAGTGTGCAGTTGTTGGAATAAGTGACGAATTAAAGGGGCAGGTCCCACTTGGTTTGGTTTGTTTAACAGATGGGGTAAATAGACCTGAAGGTGAAGTTCAAAAGGAGCTGGTGCAAATGGTTAGAGATAGGCTTGGGCCTGTTGCATTTTTTAAGCAAGCACTGATTATAAAACGCTTGCCAAAAACACGATCTGGGAAAATATTGCGTTCAACCGTATGTAAAATTGCCGATGGTGAAGAATTTAAAGTTCCAGCAACTATAGATGATCCGCTGATTTTAGAAGAAATTAAAGAGGCGCTTGCAACCATAGGATATCCAAAAAATTAAAAATAAGATGAAGCAAAAAAAAACATTACTTTTTTCTAATGCAAAGAGTGTTTTCTCAAATGCCTATGCACCTTATTCAAACTTTAATGTTTCCGTTAGCTTGCTTGGAATAAACGCCGCTATTTACACTGGAGTAAATGTTGAAAACAGCGCATTTCCGCAAGGGATGTGTGCTGAGGCTGCCGCAATAGGAAAAATGGTTACTGATGGATGCACTGAAATCGATGAAATATTGGTGATGGCAGACACTGTGAAACCTACAACTCCCTGTGGGGGATGTAGACAAAGACTAATGGAATTTTCAAAACCTAACACGCCGGTTTATCTTTGCAATCTTGAGGATGTTCTGGAAGAAACAACTATGGGGTTATTGCTACCAGGTGCTTTTGATTTGAATAATATCTGATCAAATCTCACTCTCCATATGGTATCCAAATATTCTTAACTTGGCTCGATTTTCTTAATAGCAATTTATTGAAGCTTGAATGATAGTTAATCCAGTTAATGTTGTTTCCATTTATCGACCATATTTGTTTTAAATTCGAAATGGAGGCTATATCAATATCAGACTCGTATTTCGGATCTCCAAAATTCCATATCCCATCAACTGCGTTGTGCTCAGAAAGCGTTTTAATAAGTTCCTCGTGTTTTCCAGTTACAATATTAATTGCTGCAGAAGGAACATCTGATGTATCGAATATTTGATACATATCTACTGCAGGCAAAGGAAAATTTTCTGAAGGAATAACTACCAAGCGATTTCCTTGACAAAGTGCTGCTGCAATGAGAGTGACAAAAGAAGCCAAGGGTGCAAGATTAGGGCATATAACCCCGATAACACCAACAGGTTCATTAAGTGCAATGGTATTTGCTCTTATTGGCGCTTGGTGGACAGCGCCATCGAATTTATCTGCCCACGAAGCAAAGGAAAATAATCTTTTTAAAGCGGTATCAAATTCTTGTATAGGATTTTGACAAAAAGTTGTCGAAGATAACAAACTTATAAAATAATCTCTTCTTTGAGAAAGGTTTTCTGCAATATAAAACATAATTTGTGCTCTTGCATGGGAACTAAGCATTGTCCAATTCATTTGCTTGTTGGCTGCCTCTACAGCATTTCTTATATCCTTCCGATTACCACGTCCCACCGTCGCTATCTCTTCTCTTTGGTTATCAAATATCCCTATAGAGTGCCCGCTATCTCCCCTCTTTTGAGTGCCTCCAATAAACATTTTTCTAGTTTGGTCTATATGAGAAATAGATTTCTTTTTTACTGAAATATTTTTCTTTAATACTCTCGCTTCTTTTATTTGGTAGTGGTCGGAATTAAATTTTAGATATTCATACATTCCCTCTTTCCCACCCTCTCTACCATATCCACTCTCTCTGTAACCCCCGAACCCAACAGCAGCATCAAAAATGTTCGTAGAGTTTATCCATACAACTCCCACTTTTAATTTTGGTGCAATATCCAGTGCAAGGTTAATATTCTCGCTCCAAATACTTGCCGATAGCCCGTAGCGGGAATTATTTGCGAGGGAAATTGCTTCTTCTGGTGTTCTAAATGTCGTTGAAGAAAGAACAGGACCAAATATTTCTTTCTGGAAAATCTCCATTGAAGGGGAAACATTTTTTAGTAGTGTCGGTGGATAAAAGTATCCTTTTAGATTAGAGGGTATATCACACTGGAAGATGTCTGCTCCACTTTCTACTCCTTTATCAACTAAACCTTTAACTCTACTCTGTTGTTCAAAGCTTACTAAAGGCCCCATATCTATACTTTTATCTAATGGATTGCCAAACCTTAATTTTTTCATTCTTGAAAGGATTTTCTTTTCTACCTTTGTACTGATTGTCTCTTGTAATAAAAGTCTAGATCCAGCACAGCAAACCTGTCCCTGATTAAACCAAATTGCATCAACTAAACCTTCAA
>LUMI01000553.1_pt1 | contig 10211 bp, 13 predicted proteins | sample 729681 | NCBI WGS metagenome assembly LUMI01 (sample SAMN03860267, study PRJNA289734) | marine metagenome | biome: seawater column; feature: ocean; material: water; isolation source: Red Sea water column Station 34 - depth 10m | place: Saudi Arabia: Red Sea | collected 2011-10-15 | depth 10 m
TTGTTGGTATACAGGAATCCAACCACCCTCTTTTATTATACCTATATAATGATAAATTGAAGAGACCGCAGAGGTCTCTTTTTCTTTGGAGAATTATGAATCTTTATGTAAATTTTTGTCCACCATATACTAAGCGGAGTGATACTGTAACCGTAGATGTCCCGACTGAAATGACGGATGTCTTTATGCAGTATGTCCACATCCTTGCAGACGAAAAGAATGTATCTGCTAGGAAAGCCTTTAGAGATTTGGCGACAACAACTTTTGACAATTTAATGGAGACCGATTATGGCCATAAAAATAGCAAGAATGCAAAGCGGGGAAGACGTAATCGCTGATATCAAGGAGATTCGTGAGAGTCCTGAGTCTACAAAGGCACTAGCATATGAGTTTGGTGAAGCATTCAGTATCCAAATCATGCAGAATCCTGAGGACTATTTCCAAGAGGAAGGTAAAGACCCTATTGAATCTCTACAAGATATGCAAATACAATTCTTTCCGTGGTCACCCTTGACTAAAGGGAGAAATCTTGTTACACTATTATCTGTGGTCGCAATTTCTGACGCACATGACAGAGTACACCACCCGCAGACCTACTTGTTGGGGAAAGTGCAGGAGATGGATGAGGAGCCTAGCATCTTGCTAGAAGATTGTTTTCAAGTGGATAGAGACGCTGAGTTAGTCCCCTATCCCCTTCACACTGACCAGAGGTATGTGTTTCTAAACACTACTGATGTCATGTCCATCCTTGACCCTACACAGGTTATAGTAAAAAAATATAAAAAACTTGTTGATGAGTAAGTTTTATACCAATCTAGTTTTATTGGGTGATGACATTCTTTATCGTGGGTATGAAGATGGGCAACCAGTCCAATCTCGTACCCACTTTTCACCTACTTTATTTGTACCCTCCAACAAAAAGGAGAAGCATCAAACCCTGAGTGGCGAATATGTCAAACCAGTTAGGTTTGAATCTGCTAGAGAGGCAAGAGATTTTATCCAACAGTATGAAGGTGTCGATGGATTCCGAGTCCATGGATACGAAAGATTTGTTTATCAGTTTATCTCTAAGGAGTTTCCTAAAGAGGTTGACTATGATATTAGTCAGATGAAGATCTTTGCACTTGATATTGAGGTGCAATGTGAGAATGGATTCCCCAACGTAGAAGAAGCAGCAGAAGAAATGCTGTCTATCACCGTCAAAGACATGGTGACCAAGGAGTATTTTTGTTGGGCAACTCGTGAGTTTGAAGCACCTGAAGGTGTGAAGTCACATATCTTCTGGACTGAGAATGAAATGTTGAACCATTTCCTTGGATGGTGGACACAAAATACACCCGATATCCTTACTGGTTGGAACGTTAACCTTTACGACGTTCCTTATATCGCCCGTAGGGTTAATCGTGTGCTTGGGGAGAAGTGGATGAAGAGTCTGTCTCCTTGGAACCGTGCAAATGAGAGGGAAGTTTATGTCCAAGGGCGTAAAAATTATGCTTACGATATCTCTGGTGTCAATATTCTTGACTATCTGGATCTATATCGCAAGTTTACATACTCAAATCAAGAGTCTTACCGACTTGACCATATCGCTTTCGTCGAACTTGGGCAGCGAAAAGTTGATCACTCTGAATACGAAAACTTCAAAGACTTCTATACCTCTGATTGGCAGAAGTTTATGGAATACAACATCCAAGACGTTGAACTGATTGACCGATTGGAAGATAAGATGAAGTTGCTTGAACTAGCAATTACTATGTCTTATGATGCAAAGGTGAACTTTGAAGATGTGTATAGTCAGGTCCGTATGTGGGACACGATGATTTATAACTATCTAAAGGATCGCAATGTTGTAGTTCCCCCTCGCAAAGGATCAAAGAAGGATGAAAAATACGCAGGTGCCTACGTCAAGGAACCGACGCCTGGACTCTATAATTGGGTTGTCTCTTTTGACCTCAATAGTCTGTATCCTCATCTCATTATGCAGTACAATATTTCCCCAGAGACACTCATCGACCAGAGACATCCCAGCGCAACGGTGGATCGAATACTTGAGGAGACGCTAGATATTGATGGGGAGTATTGCGTTTGCGCTAACGGTGCTCAATACCGTAAGGACATCCATGGGTTCCTACCAGAAATGATGCAGAAGATCTATGATGAACGTACCATCTACAAGAAACGAATGCTTAAGTCTAAGCAAGCTCTTGAACATGCCACCACATCTGCAGAGACCGTGGCACTACAAAAGGATATCTCAAAGTTTAACAACATCCAAATGGCACGAAAGATCCAACTCAACAGTGCCTATGGTGCCATCGGAAACCAATACTTTCGATACTACAATCTTGCAAATGCTGAGGCGATTACTCTTAGCGGGCAAGTCTCGATTAGATGGATTGAGGGGAAAGTAAATCAATATCTAAACAAACTACTTAAAACAGAGGAGGAAGACTATGTTATTGCAAGTGATACTGATAGCATATATCTTAATCTCGGTCCTTTGGTTCACAGTGTATACAAAGGGAGAGAAACGTCTGCTGAAAGCATCGTTACGTTCCTTGATAAGATCTGTAAGTTGGAACTTGAAAAATATATTGAGAGTTCTTATGAAGCGTTGGCCAAGTACGTAGGAGCATACGAGCAGAAGATGGTCATGAAGCGAGAGAACATTGCTGAGAAAGGAATCTGGACCGCAAAGAAACGATACATCCTTAATGTCTGGGACAGTGAGGGTGTTCGTTACGACAAACCAAAACTGAAGATGATGGGCATTGAGGCAGTTAAGTCCTCTACTCCTGCTGCATGTCGCACATCTATTAAAGATTGCCTGATGGTGATCATGAATCAAAACGAAGAAGCAGCACAAAAGTTTATTGCAGATTTCCGAGACAAGTTTTCATCATTGCCGATTGAAGATATCTCTTTCCCTCGTGGTTGCAATGGCATAAATAAGTGGTCGAACCCATCGACCATCTATAGCAAAGGCACACCCATTCATGTCAGAGGAGCACTGCTGTATAACTTCCATAACAAGAAAAACAAACTTACTCACAAGTATCCCTTGATTCAAGATGGAGAAAAGATCAAGTTTGTGTATCTAAAAACACCCAACAAAATCGGGGAGAATGTAATCAGTTATCTGAATACATTCCCGAAGGAGTTTGGACTTGACAAACAGGTGGACTATGATCTACAATTTGGAAAGAGTTTCCTTGACCCGATCAAAGTAATCATGGATGTTATTGGATGGCAACCTGAAAAAGTAGCAAACCTAGAATTTCTATTCGGATGAACAACAAAAAATTTGTCGTGACATACCAGAGTGCTTTTGGTTTCTCTCCTAGAGAAGAAAAAGTATTCAATGATCACAAGGAAGCAGAATGGTTTGAACGTGCCATGAAACGTTCTAATTACATTACAACTTTACTAGAGGTTAAAGAGTGAGTTTCTTAAAAGAAGTAGCAAAGGAGATTGGTAATGAGTATGCAGGACTTGTTAGTGAGGGTGTCGCAGCAGGAGACACTTCTGATTTCATTGATACTGGTAGTTACATTTTCAATGCTTTGGTTAGCGGTTCAATCTACGGAGGTGTCCCCTCAAACAAGATCACGGCTATCGCTGGTGAGTCTTCTACTGGCAAGACTTTCTTTTGTCTTGGGATTGTTCAGCATTTCCTTGAGTCAAATCCCGATGCTGGAGTAATTTATTTTGAATCTGAGTCTGCTATTTCTCGGCAGATGATTGAAGATCGTGGCATTCCATCTGATCGTATGATGATTGTGCCTGTATCAACTATCGAAGAATTTCGTACTCAGTCGTGCCGTATCCTTGACAAGTATATGGAACAAGATGTAGCAGACCGTCAACCCATGATGTTTGTTCTGGATTCTCTAGGTATGCTTTCATCCATGAAGGAAGTTCAGGACGTTGCGAATGATAAGGCAGTTCGTGATATGACAAAATCTCAACTTATTAAAGGTGCGTTTCGTGTGCTTACCCTCAAATTAGGTAAAGCAAATGTCCCAATGCTGGTTACCAATCATACATATGATGTAATCGGAAGTTATATTCCCACAAAAGAAATGGGAGGTGGAAGTGGACTCAAATACGCTTCATCAACAATTGTATATCTATCAAAGAAGAAGGAAAAAGATGGTACGGAGGTTGTTGGAAATATTATCAAATGTAAAGCACACAAATCAAGACTAACAAAGGAGAATTCACAAGTTGAAACTCGTCTTTATTACGACCGTGGACTTGACAGGTATTACGGACTACTGGAACTGGGTGAGAAATACGGAGTATTCACCAAGCGGGGGAATAGGATCGTTGTTGGTGAATCTACTGTTTATCCTAAGTCTATCCTCTCTGATCCGCAGAAGTATTTCACCCCCGAAGTGATGCAAGCACTTGATGAAGCGGCAGCTAAGGAGTTTCGCTATGGCAGTTAATCCTCTAGAGGCAAAACTTACTGACTTTATCAAACCTTGTAGTAAACTTACAGATTACATCAAAGTATATGATGATGTAGTTGATGCACAATTTTGTGATGACATTATCAAGAACTTTGAGTTTGAAGAACACAATCAGAATCCAGTAAACAGAGAGAAGTGTCCTACGTTTACTGAATTGAATATTTCTACACAGTATAATGAAAGGAATCCTCGATGGATGGTTCCTCAAAAACATGGGCAACAAATATTTGTTGAAGCGGTCAGTCGCTACATGGATGAACTTGATCTTCGGGATATGGATTTCCCTCCCAGATATGTTTTTGAAGAGTTTAGAGTCAAGAGGTATGTTGCTGGCACCGATGATGAGTTTTCTGATCATGTTGATGTTGGCGATCATTCTTCTGCTCGTAGATTCCTTGCTGGGTTTTTATACCTGAATGATGTCAAGGAAGGTGGCACTACAGATTTTCCTAAATTAGGTCACAGTATCACCCCCAAGTGTGGTAGAATGTTATTGTTCCCACCCACTTGGATGTATCGTCATGCAGGACGACCTGTTACCAAAGGTAACAAATATATTCTCGGAACTTATCTCCACTACCTATGAATGATCTAGAAGTCACTATCCTAAATGATCTCATTCACAATGAGAAATATACTCGTAAGGTGCTTCCATTTCTAAAGTCTGAATACTTTACTTCAAGGCAGTTTAAGATTATCTTTTTGGAGATCCATGAGTATGTTAGTCAGTATGATGCACTACCATCCCTCAATGCACTTAGCATAGAATGTCAGGAAAGAACTGACCTGACAGAGGAACAGTTTAAAGAAGTCCTTGAGGTTTTAAATGTCCTTTCCAATGATCCCGCAGACTACGATTGGCTCACTGATACTACGGAAAAGTGGTGTCAAGAGCGTGCGATCTACCTATCGCTTATGGAGTCTGTCAAGATTGCTGACGGACAAGATTCCAAACGCGATAAAGGCGCTATTCCGTCCATTCTTTCGGAGGCTCTTGGGGTCTCGTTCGACTCCCATGTAGGACATGATTATGTGTCTGATGCTCAGGCACGATTTGATTTCTATCATAGGAAGGAAGACAAGATTCCATTCAACCTCGCGATGTTTGATAAGATTACTAAAGGTGGTCTGGTCAACAAATCATTGAACATTGCTCTTGCTGGCACAGGTGTCGGTAAGTCTTTGTTCATGTGTCATCTCGCCAGTAGTGTTCTCCTGCAAGGGAAGAATGTTTTGTACATCACTATGGAGATGGCAGAAGAAAAGATTGCTGAGAGGATTGATGCAAACCTTTTGAACATCCCTATCCAGCAACTTAGTGATCTTCCTAAAGTTATGTTCGATAAGAAGATTGCAAAACTTTCTAAGACAACTCAGGGCAAACTTATAATTAAAGAGTATCCAACAGCATCGGCACATGTCGGTCATTTTAAATCTCTTCTTAGTGATCTTGCTCTTAAGCGGTCTTTTAAACCCGATATTATCTTTGTGGATTACCTCAATATATGTGCTTCCGAGAGATATCGCGGGGCGGTTGTCAATTCGTATACTTATGTCAAGGCAATCGCAGAAGAACTCAGGGGACTTGCCTGTGAGTGTGCTGTGCCTATTGTCTCTGCTACGCAGACCACTCGTTCAGGTTATGGCAGCACTGATGTTGACCTCACTGACACTTCTGAATCCTTTGGTCTCCCTGCTACTGCTGATCTTATGTTTGCCCTTATTTCTACCGAGGAATTAGAAGGTATGAATCAGATTATGGTGAAGCAGTTGAAGAATAGATACAATGATCCGACAATGAATAAGAGATTCTGTATCGGCATTGACAGAGCAAAGATGAGACTGTATGATGTAGAAGATTCTGCTCAGGAGGACATCGTTGACTCTGGACAAGAACAAGAAAAAGTGGATCTAGTCAAAAGATTCACCGCTAAAAAATCGTTTAATGAATTAAAGTATGATTGACCCTAACAAGTATTTGGAGTTCGTAGATGAAGTCACGTCTGTCCAAAGTAAAGACAACGAAGCATTCGTTTATCGTGTTCAAGAGTTGCAAGGTGCGGGATTTCCTCCCGAGCGATTGCTTACTGCTGCTGTAGGAATGTGTGCTGAAGCAGGTGAGTTCACTGAAATTGTGAAGAAGATTGTATTCCAAGGTAAACCTGTCAATGAAGAGAATCTGTTTCACCTGAAGCGTGAACTAGGTGACATCATGTGGTATGTTGCTCAAGCATGTATGGGTCTCGGTGTGACTTTCGATGAAATCCTTGAGATGAATGTAGAGAAACTTTCTGCTCGTTATCCTGCAGGCACATTTGATGTTTATTATTCTGAAAACAGGAAGGAAGGTGACCTTTGATTAAGGTATTTGAGAACTTTCTACCAGAAGATGAGTTCAAGACATTCCAAGACTTTGTGGCAGGAGATATCTTCCCTTGGTTTTGGAATCCTTCTATAACTTATCAGTCACAGATGGACTTAGGACAGTTCACACATACCTTTTTTTGTCAGAATCGTGGTAGCACTAGTGATGGTTATCCTGCACTAGAACCTTTGCTAACTAAACTCATGGGAAAAGGACCTGATGATAATCTCTATGGAGTTCTCTACAGGGCAAAGGCAAATCTAAACCCAAGACAATCTACAAATGTTCAACTGGGTGATTATCATGCTGACTTTCCTGTACCCTGTGAAACTGCAATATACTATGTGAATACCAATAATGGTTACACAAAGTTTGAAGATGTAAATGATGTGATCTACAGTCAAGAGAATACTTTGGTTGTGTTTCCATCTCAAATTAAACACGTTGGACATGCTTGCACAGATGCAGCAAATCGTATAGTATTAAATCTCAACTACATTACATTCCCATGAACGAAAGAGACAAGGAAATTCAGACTCAGATTTATATTGAGAAACTTTGTTCGTTATTGGATGGAACAGTATCATCTACAACTGTTGTTAATTCTAGAGGAGAAGAATGGAAACGACTCATCATCGAGTATAAAGAATAAATAATATGGAAAGAGCATCTAACGAATAATGGCAGGTTCAAGTACAGAACTATACTCAGAAGTATTAGCACAGATTTGTTTGGCATACTCTATTGATACTAATAAAGCATTAACAAGGGAAGTGCTGATAGACGGTAGTACCCTTAATAAAAAGATCATGAGTTCTATCAAGAATCTCATGATTTTTCATAGTGTAGTAAACCTCAATTCAAAAAGTTTTGTCACTCCTTTTATTGAGTATATTAAAGGAAATGTAAGTGGTAAGTTAAACTGGGTTGATGCACAAGGACGAAATATGTTGGCAGTGAAAAAAAGATTTAACATTAACAGGCAGCATAAGATTTATAATGATAAACTTTTTGGTAGTACACCTTCGGATAATAATCCATACACAGCATTTTTAAAGTCAAAGACGGGTATATCTACAGACAAATGGAACCCTGCTGATATCTGGTCTATGAATTTAGATGGTCGTACAGCACTTAAAAGATTAAACAGGAGAGTTCGAGCAAGATCAAAAGTTTCTTTAGAATATTGTAATCAGTTTCTAGCAGATCAGTTTAGTAAAGGAAACATTATTCCTATTTCATTAAAGAAACCTCAGGCATCTCCTCACATGGAGATCATTAATAGTAATGAGTTTGTATCCAGAGTTACATTAGGAGCAACTAATAATCCTACTGTAGAGTATGATTATAAAAATAAAGATGTGAAGATCAATTTCACTATTGAAACTGTAGAACTTCCTAAAGGTACTAGTGCTAGAAGAGCAAGAGGTAAAACAAACATTTCAGGAACTGTTGTTAGAGGTTCTCAAAAACATATAAGATTGAAGTATCATGTTGACAACAAGAAGGTTGAACTTGAGTATACTCAAACTAGACAACCCTCAAGAGCAGCAGCGAAGATGGGTAACTTGGGGGCAAAGAATTTTCAAAACATTATCAATAACACATCTAGAAGTGGAGTATCTAAACTCAATAGTATTCAGAGAAACTTCAAGGATATTGATCTTAAAACATCCCCGTGGTTTAATGGGCAACAACTAGGAGTAACAAAAGCAAGAAAGGAAGAAGAAAAAATTGCACCCCAGTTTGATAGACTATCTGAGTATGTCAGTACCATGTGGAAAGAAATAAATGGATCACTTCCAGACTTTGCAGGTGATAAAACTATCAATACACCTAGTGGTATGTGGAGTAAAGCAAGAGCAGGTGAACTAGGTCTAGCAATTCATGCGATACCCAACAAACAGGTTCAGAAAAGAGTTATTCAAAACTTGTATGAAGCAGCGGCAGCAATAAGTTATGTCACTGGACTGAATAGAGAGGAGATGGAAATGGAGAAAGCTTTAGGAATGGATCCTAGTGCTAGGAAAACAGAATTCAATGCAAGTGTCTATGTGAAGGTTTTCTAACTGTCCATTCTCATGTGTGATTCGACTTTGATGTGCTATAATAATGGTATAGACACAGAGGAAACCTTGCCCAACAAACACCTAGAGCACCTTGAGGATCTCATCTTCACTGGTCGCAAGGAAGCGTTGACTGCAGTTTGGTCTGCCCTAAACAAACCAGAATTGTCCGTCAAGTGGGACGGTGCTCCTGCTATTGTGTTTGGTACTAATCCTGCTAATGGCAAATTTTTCGTCGGAACCAAATCCGTTTTCAATAAAGTCAAGGTCAAGATCTGTTATACTCAGGAAGATATTGACCAATATTACAGCGGCTACGTTGCGGACATTCTCCGTCTATGCTTGCGTAATATTCCTCATATCTCTGGAATTGTCCAAGGGGACTTCATTGGTGTCGGCGGTGGTTCTGTTTACCGTCCTAATACTATTGAGTATCGGTTCGCTTCCAAGACTTGTCATAACGTTATCATTGCTCCACATACTTCTTACACAGAAGTATCTCCGTATGCTGATGCTCGCATTGGGGTTAGCTTGGTCTCTGCGCTTGGCGCTATGTTTCTAAACAAGACACATGCTAACGCTCGTGTCAGCAAAACACCTCTCTTCAACATGATTAGTTTTGCTTCTAGACTGGCAAGGTGTAAGATTCCTAGTGCAAAAGCACGTCCTCATATTTGTAAGCATGTCAATCAATTCATCCGTAATGGGTGGCAAATGACCCCAGAACTTTTGTACACTACGTTACCTGCTAAATATAAGGAAGAGGTCAACGTGACTACCTTTAAAGTGTGGCACATGATCTTCCAGTTGAAACAACAATTGCTTGATAACATAACTGTTGATGGTTCTGTGAAATGTTACATCAAGGGTGAACAATCCCAACATGAGGGATTTGTTACTGTTTCTGAAAACCCCTACAAAATTGTAGACAGACTGACATTTAGTAAAGCAAACTTCAATCTAGATAAAAATTGGACGAATGAAAAAATTTAGTGCTTTCCTATCTGAAGCCGAAAGATCTTTCGCAGCGAAATCTGCAGAGAAATTAAAACTTAAGCATATAGGTTACGGACGTTATGCAGATCCGAGAGGTAACGTCACCCATATGTCTAAGGATGGAAAACTAGTACCTATTACACGAGATGACGAAAGACCCCAACAATCCGCAGGAGGAGAAGAAACTGCAAATGGCGAGGGTCAGGTCGATCAAGGCGCAATATCTATTACATTTGGAAGATTTAATCCACCTACTATTGGGCACGAGAAGCTTCTAGCAAAAGTAGCACAAGAGGCAAAATCCAGTGG
>LUMI01000490.1_pt1 | contig 10177 bp, 15 predicted proteins | sample 729681 | NCBI WGS metagenome assembly LUMI01 (sample SAMN03860267, study PRJNA289734) | marine metagenome | biome: seawater column; feature: ocean; material: water; isolation source: Red Sea water column Station 34 - depth 10m | place: Saudi Arabia: Red Sea | collected 2011-10-15 | depth 10 m
GCGTTAGGTATAAGGAAACTATTTTTGGCTCTGTTGGTAATGAATTAAATCCATGCTTTGCACAAAAAGCTCCAAAGTCTTTAAAGTCAGATTTATAGGCTCTTAAAGTATTGTTTGCCTTAGAGCTTTTAAGGTTATTTAAAGTTGCCTCATGTAGCGATTTTAGGTCAGTTGTCAGTTCATTCATATAATTACTATTGATAACAATTAATTATCATTAGTAATATATTAAGTGATTTTAAATGTCAATAGTTTAATTTAAAAAATATATGGGTTCAATTGATGGTGAAATACCAGCTTCATTTTTTTTTATAATATCGTTAGGTTTTATATTGTTAAGTTACATTCAATATAAAAAAACAGGAAAAAGTATTGAGACAATATTTTTATCTATTATGGCTATATTATTTGTAATTAGCTATTTTATTCTAATCTTTTATCGTTAAATTAAAAAATATGATTAAGTATTTAATTCCAGCAATATTAATAGTTATAATCGCATTTATACTTCTTTTTAAATGGCCAGTTGTTGATGAAAAAAATAAAAAAAAAATAAGTCTTACATTATTATTCAGCACAATTTTCTTAATTGTTGCTTTAGTTGCTTTGTTAATTGATTAAAATTATCCCCATTATTCCCACCTGTTAAAAACTTAATAAATTCAACAATAAAGTGATACATTCAACCTGCCCTATTTGGTAATGTAAAATGAATTAAGGGGCAACCCTTAACTGGCCGACTGGGGAAAGGCCGAGAGGACCAAGCCCAGGGGGCAGAAAGCTCTACGGAGTAGCGCTAAAATCGTAGGGCGGAAGGCATGGCGGTAGCGCAATCAACGACGTGCCAAAACTACTGTTCTTTGCACCCTAAAAAGTGCAAGGAAACAGGGGTTTTTCTTCAATGAAAGGTACTAAATTTCAAATTAAAGTCTGGAACTACTTAAAATTAATACCTAAAGGTTCAGTAAAGACCTATAAACAGGTAGCAATAGCAATAAATAGCCCTAAATCTGCTAGAGCAGTTGCAAATGCCTGCGCAAAGAACCCATACGCACCTAAAATACCTTGTCATAGAGTAATAAGATCTGATGGTGGTCTAGGTGGATATTCAGGTTCTGGGGGCATTAAAACGAAGAAAAAGCTACTTAAAAATGAGGGTTTTTTGCCAAAAAAGCCGCTATTTTAAACACTTTTTTGTTATTAATAAAAAATCATTAATGTTTTTTAATATTTCACCCTTTAGTTGTACTATAAAACACAAAATGCTTAAATAAGACCCTCCAATGGCCTTTTAAACGCTATATTCCATATCTGCAATTCTATTGAATTTTACCCATTTTATATTGATAAATTGACCTTCTTAAATTCATTAAATTAAATTTCGATGGATCAAATATAAAAAAATAACTTAATACTTAATATTATTTAAAGTTTAGTAATATTTTACCTGAATTTTAATTATTCTATCTAATTTTGTACTAACTTTTTATATAAAATATAATAATTAATTTAAGTAATAATTACACATATTTACAGTATAATATTAAAGTAAAATATTAGTATTTAGGTAAGTTTATATTACCTTTTAAATTTTTTAAAATTAATTCTCTTCTGAATACATAATATCCAGAAAGGCAAATTACTGTAAGTCCAGTAAATGTCCAAACATCCGGAAAATCGTTAAATATTAAATATCCCAATATTATGTTTGGAATTATCTCGAAATAACCAAAAGGAGCTAATTTAGAGGCATCAGCATATCTGAGTGAGTAAATTAAACATATATGTCCTAAACAAGCAAAAATTCCCATTATACCTAACCATATCCATTGATTTATAGTTGGATTTATCCAAACAACTGGAACAAAAAATGATGAAATGAAAGCCCCTACTACACCAGTAAGTAATAATGTTAATAGTGGATTATCTGTTGAATGTAATTTTCTAGTTATTACTAAATATATTCCATAAAAAAATCCAGTACCTAAACCTGCTAAAGTGGCTAAATTAAAATCTAAATATCCTGGTCTAATTACTATTAAACTTCCTAAAAAACCAATTAGAACTGCTGCCCATCTCCTTACTCCAACTTTTTCTTTTAAAAAAAAAGGAGATAATGCTGTCGTTATAAGTGGAGCTACAAATGCTAATGTTAAAGCCTTAGCCATTGAAATAATTGAAATTGAATAGAAGAAACAAATATTTGCAGAAAATAAAGTCAAACCTCTAATAATTTGCAATTTTGGATTCTCGGAAAAAGTTAAATTCTTCCTGAAAAAAAAATACATTAAAGGCAAAGTCCAAAATACTGTAAAAAAATATCTTGCCCAAGTTATTTGAAAAAATGATAGTTCAGATGAAAGATATTTTGCAATAGCATCCATAAATGGCAATAATGCCCAGGCCGAAAGGTTCAAAATTATTGCCTTCATTTAAGAAAAGTATCTTAAAGCAAAATATACTACAATAGGAATAGTTATAAAAGACATCAATGTTGATACAACAATAGTGCTGGCCACGCTATCAACAACTTTTTTAGGAGAATAAATTGAACCAACCAAATAATTCAATACTGCACTTGGCATTGAACATTGTATTAATAGAACTCCGGCAGCAAAACCTTCCAAATCAAAAAACCAAATCAATCCAATACCAATTAATGGTCCAATAAACATTCTAGTTATGGATGATATTACCGCTTTATTTAAGGAAAAAACCTTTAATCTAGTTAATGCTATACCAAGAGACATTAATATTAAGAAGATAGTTGCATACATTAACCACTCTGTTGTATTTATTACAAACACTGGCATATCAATTTCGTAAAATAGTACTATAGCTGAAAAAATAATTGCATAAAAAGGAGGATTTTTAATTATTACATCTAAATTAAATTTTCTATCTGCTAAAAAAACACCAACGGTAAAATGCATTAAAATAATTAAAGAAGTAATAGAAGCAGAAACTCCTAATCCTTGTGATCCATAAGCAAATAAACAAATTGGCAAGCCCATATTTCCAGTATTTGGAAAGATTAAAGGTGGCAATTCTCTTATTATATCTTTTGTATTAATTAAAAAAAGATTAATTATACCAACAATTGAGAAACAGATAATTGCGAGTAAATAGTACCAAAAATAGTCTTTAAATATTTCAAAATTAATTCCGGTTGAAGTAACGGCGTAAATAACCATTGCTGGAGTACCAATATTAGCTGCAAAATTTGTGATAAATTTAGTATCAATTTTTGGGTTTTTTTTACCTAAATAATACCCAATACCAACAACAAAGAATACTGGAAACACTACCTCAAAAAGTTTGATATAGATTTCCATTAAAATAGTCTTATTACTATAGGTTTCTTGATTATATTTTTATTTGACCTAAATGAATTTAAACATTTTTTTGAAAAATATTCTTTTACATTGTGTGTGATGATTATAATTGAAGCTTTTTTCTTAGAATTATCAGGAATTTGTATTAATCTTTGTATCGAAATTTTATATTTTGCTAATTGCTTAGTAATTTGCGATAAAACACCTGGTTTATCCTTCACCTCAAATCTAAGATAAAGTGAATTAACATAATTGTTTGAGTCATAAATTTGTATTTTTTTTCTTTTTTTTGAAGAAATACCAAATGGGTATTTTATATTACCTCTTAGTATTGATAAAAGATCCGACATTAAGGCAGATGAAGTGGGTCCAGGTCCAGCACCCTCCCCTTGTAAAACACTTTCACCAACTGGCTTGCCATCTAATATAACAGCATTCATTACACCAGATACATTAGCAATATACGTATTATTTTTGACTAAACACGGGTGCACTCTTTCAAATAATTTATTATCAATTATTTCAGTTATACCAAGTAATTTTATCCTTAAATTAAGTTGTTCAGCTATATCAAAATCTTTGCTTTCGATATTCTCTATTCCTTCCATAAGGGATTTATTAGATGATATTGTTTTATTAAAAGAAAGTGCTGATAAGATTTTAACCTTCGCCATAGCATCATAACCGTTAAGATCTAATTTTGGATTTCCAGGTTCGGCATAACCTAGTTTCTGTGCTTTTTTTAAAACATTTTGGAAACTATCTTTAGTAATTTCCATTTCTGATAATATATAATTACATGTGCCATTTAAGATTCCATAAACTTTTGAAATTTTATTTGTTGCAAGACCTTCTTTAATTGTTCTAAGAATAGGTATACCTCCTCCAACAGAAGCTTCGAATTCTAGATTCACTTTTTTCTTTTCCGCAATTTCAGATAGTTTGTCACCGTGTTTTGAAATAAGAGCTTTATTTGGTGTGATTACGTGTATTTTTTTATTTAAAGCTTTTTCAACAATAGATTTTGAAATTCCATCAGAAAGACCAATGCACTCAATTAGAATATCAATTTTATTTTTAAAAATATTTAGTGGATTGCTATAAAAAATTTTTTTATCAATTTTAAATTTCCTTTTTTTATTTTTATTTTTTGCTGAGATAGCTACAATTTTTATTTGTTTACCTGTTTTTGTTTCAATGTCTTTTTTCTTTATTTTTAATTCATTATAAAGATAAAGACCAACTTGGCCTAATCCAACTATAGCAATATTGTAATTTTTTTTCATTTTAGTTTTCTATATCTGGAAAATCTTTATTATTATTATAATTTTTTAACATTTCTTTATATTCTTCAATCGATAAATCATACAAATTATTTTCATTAAAAGAGCTTGTATCAACTTTCTTACTAGACATACATGAAGTAAGTAAAAATAAAAGTATTATTAATATTCTCATATAAGTCCCATTTTTTCAGGAAAATTAAATTTCTTATTCATGTTTTGAATAGCTTGACCAGATCCACCTTTTATTAGGTTATCGATGCTTGATAAAATTATCAGTTTATTTTTATATTTTGACTTACATACTGATATTTTACAATAATTAGTGTTAATAACATCATTTGTACTTAAATAAGTATTTTTACTCATTATTTTTATAAAATAATCATTTTTATAGAAATTTATAAGTGTTTTATAAATTTTATCTTGGGTAATATTTTTATTCATATCTACATATATTGTTGTTAGGATACCTCTAAACATTGGTGTTAAATGTGGTGTAAAACTAAAATTTATTTTTTTATTAGATGCTAAATTTAATTCGTTTTGAATTTCAGAATTATGTCTATGAAAACCTACCCCATATGCACTAAGCGACTCATATAAGTTTTTATTTTTGTATTTTTTATGGACACCTCTCCCTGCACCTGAATAACCAGATTTAGAGTCTATAATAATGTTTTTCAAATTAATCATATTTTTTTTAACAAGTGGGACAAGTGGTAATAAAATTGATGTTGGGTAACATCCTGGGCAAGATAAAATTTGAAATTTTTTTAAATTCTTTGAGTTAAGTTCGGGTAATGAATAAATACTTTTTTTAATATTTATTTGAGCTTTATGTTTATGTTTATACCATTTAAGGTAGTCTTTAGCACTCAGTCTAAAGTCAGCTGCTAGATCAATTAAAACATTATTTTTATTTAAATTTCTTGATATAAGTTGTGCTTCACCATTTGGTAATGCTGTAAAGATGAGGTCAACATCTTTTAATTTATTTTTATTAAATTTAGTTATTTTTGGTAATTTTTTCTTAATAGATTTATCAAAAAAGGAAATTTTCTTTCCAACAGATGAATTTCCACAAAGATATTTAATTTTTACTCTCTTGTGATTAATCAAGAGTTTGATTAATTGAATACCAATATAACCAGTGCATCCAGCAACTAATACGTTAAGTTTAGCCATTTTATATTATAACAGTTTAAATTAAAAAAAGTATTATCTTTTAGAGAACTGAAAACTTCGTCTAGCTTTTCTATGACCGTATTTTTTTCTTTCAACTGCCCTAGAATCTCTCGTGGTCAGTTTTTCTTTTTTAAGTGTAGTCTTCGAATTTGCATCAAATAATACTAAAGCCTTTGAAATACCATGAACTAAAGCTCCAACTTGACCTGATAGTCCACCTCCCTTCACATTGCATTTTACATCATATGAAGTAGAAACATTTAAGATTTCGAGAGGTCTCAATAATTGCATTTTATGGTTAGCTCTTTTAAAGTAATCTTTGTAATCTTTACCATTAATTGAAATATTGCCATTTCCTTTCTTAAGCCAGATTTTAGCGATAGATGTTTTTCTTCTACCTGTAGCATACTTACTTCCTTCAATATCCATTTTAGATTTTGTTGTCTGAGAGTTTGATGCTGTTTCCATTTAATTTTTTATAATATTTTTTCTGTTTAAATTTGATAAATTCAATACAACTGGACTCTGTGATACATGCGGATGGTCACTTCCTGAATAAATTTTTAATTTTGTGAGCTGTTTTTTTGCTAATGGTCCTTTTGGTAGCATTCTTTTCACTGCTAATTTTAAAATTTCATCGGGTTTATTTTTTTCAGTTAATTTTTCTGGAGTTATCTCTTTTATACCCCCCGGATAACCAGTGTGTTTATAATATTTTTTGTTTTGAAATTTACTTCCAGTAAATTTTATTTTTTCTATATTTTTAACTATTACAAAATCTCCTGTATCCATATGTGGAGTATATGTAGCTTTGTTTTTGCCTCTTAAAATTTTTGATACCACTGTAGCAAGTCTACCAACAACAGCGTTATTAGCATCAATCTCGTACCATTTTGAGGTTATCTCAGATTTTTTTATAAATTTAGTCATGGATGCGGGATTAATACTTATAAAAGTATTGTTTGTCAATTAATAGGTCCTCTAAATTACTACAAAAGTTAAGTAATAAAGCCCTTTTTAGCTCTTGCTTCCATAACTTAAACTATAATAAAATTGAATTTCAATAAATTAGGGAGGAAACAAAAATGAGTAAAAATCCAGAAACAATAGCTTTACATGGTGGTGATTATAGAAGTGATCCATCTACCACTTCTGTAGCAGTGCCAATATATAGAACTACATCTTATCAATTTAAGAATACCGATAATGCTGCAAATTTATTTGCTTTAAAAGAGTTTGGTAACATTTACACAAGGATCATGAATCCAACTAATGATGTACTTGAAAAAAGAGTTGCTGCATTAGAAGGTGGACTAGCATGTGTTACAGTTGGCTCGGGTCAAGCTGCATCTACTTTTGCTATTATGAATGTCTGTCAATCAGGAGATAATTTTATAAGTTCAACAGATTTATACGGTGGAACAGTAAACTTATTTACACACACACTAAAAAAACTTGGTATTGAATGTAGATATGCTGATCCTTCTGATCCAAAAAATTTTGAAAAATTAATCGATGAAAGAACAAGGTGTTTTTATGCTGAAACTCTTCCTAATCCATATTTAAGAGTTTTTCCTATAAAAGAAGTTTCTGATATTGGAAGAAAACATAATATACCATTAATAATGGACAACACAGCAGCTCCTGTAATATGTAAACCAATCGAGCATGGTGCAGCAGTAGTAGTTCATTCATTAACTAAATTTATTGGTGGACACGGCACTGTAATTGGTGGTTGTTTGGTTGACGGAGGAAACTTTGACTGGACAGCAGATAAAAAAAGACAACCAATGTTTAATGAACCTGATGCTAGTTATGGTGGTGCTGTATGGGGAGAAGTTGTTCCTCAGTTAACTGGTGCAAATGTAGCTTTTGCGGTAAGAGCCAGAGTATGTTTGCTAAGAGACTTGGGCGCTCCATTAGCTCCAGATAATGCATGGGGAATAATTCAAGGACTTGAAACAGCTCCATTAAGAATGAAACAACATTGTTCTAATGCTGAAAAAGCGGTAGCTTTTTTAAGCAAACATAAAAATGTTGAAAGAGTAATCTATCCAACACTTCATAAGGGAGATATAGCAGCACGGTCTAAAAAATATCTTAAAGGCGGAAACGGTGCTCTTGTTGGTATTGAAGTTAAGGGTGGAGTCGAAGCTGGTAAAAAGTTTATTGAGGCTTTAAAAATGTTTTACCATGTAGCTAATATTGGGGATGCAAGAAGTTTAGCAATACATCCCGCAACAACAACACATAGTCAATTAACACCTGAAGAGCTTCTAGCTGCGGGAGTTACACCTGGTTATGTAAGATTATCTATAGGTATTGAACATCCAGATGATATAATAGCTGATTTAGATCAAGCACTAAGTGCATCTGGTAAGCCTAACCTGAAAGCGGTAAGTTAGTTTTAAAATTTTTATATAAAATAAATAAAAAACTACTTACAACTAATATTGATCCTATTTGGTGCAAAGATGCATATATAATTTTTGCACCAGATAGTAATGTTACAACTCCTAAAATAATTTGAAAACAAATTGCTAAATCGAAAATCAATAACGGTTTAATTGGTAATCTGCTCTTTATATAAACGTAATTAAAATAAAAAACTAGAAGCATTAAAATATAAGCAATGTTTCTATGAATAAATTGAACAATTGAAGGTGTGCTAAATGCCTCTAAGGAAAAAATCAGTTTTGCATTACTATCATTTGGTAAAAAATCTCCATTCATATCGGGCCATGTATTGTAAATTAACCCACCATCTAAACCAGCAAGAAATGCACCTAAAATAATTTGTAAAAATATTAATATAAAAATTGAAAGAACTAGCGAAGATGAAATTTTATTATGAAAAGATTTTATCTGTAAATTTTGAAATATATACCATAGAGTAAGAGATAATATCACAAAAGCTAAAGATAAATGTGTTGCAAGTCTATAGTGGCTCACATCTACTCTATCAACTAAACCGCTCTCAACCATGTACCAACCAACAATTCCCTGCAAACAAACTAAAAAAAATATTGCTGTATATTTGTACATCGAGATATTTTTATTTCTATATTTAAAAAAAAAGTATATTAATGGTATTATACAAACTAAACCAATAATTCTCCCAAGTAATCTGTGAAAATACTCCCAATAAAAAATAAATTTAAATTCGTTTAATGAAATATCACTATTTAAATAAATAAATTCAGGAATTTTTTTATACTTTTCAAAATATATATTCCATTCGTTTGAATTTATAGGAGGCAAAATACCTTTAAATAATTCCCATTGAGTAATTGATAGACCAGAATCAGTAAGTCTAGTTAATCCACCTATAGCAATCATAAAGATCAATAATAAATAAATGGTTAATAACCAATATGTAATCGCCTTAGTTTTGATATCACTATTTACAAACATGCTTTATAAATATAATAATTTATCATTCAACCAATTGTATAAATGTCGCCATTAAATAAAAGTAAATTATCAAAAGTAAGGAATAAACTAGATAAACTCGATAATACACTTCTTAATATAATTAAAAAAAGAACTCTTTTAGTCAATGAAGTTCTTAAATTAAAAAAATATAAAAATGAAATAATAGATAAAAAAAGAATATCGTTTATCCTTAAGAAAATAAAAAATAAATCAATTCAGAAAAAGATAGACCCTAAAATCACCAATAGAATTTGGAAAAATATGATTTGGTCGTATATAGACTACGAGAAAAGAAACTTTAAAAAAAAATAAACTATTTGCTATGTGGAGGCAATTTTTTCTCCACAAAAATTTCATGTTTTCTGGTGCTTGGATTATATTTTCTAGCTTTTAACTTAACCTTTGCTTTTTCTCCACCTGCCGGTTTTTTAACATAATAAAAAAAAGGACTATCTGGTTTAGCTTCAGGTACCAATCTTACTTTAACATGTGTTTTTTTTGCCATTAATTTATATCTTTTATTTCTTTTATAATTTTTAAAATTTTAGTTAATTTAAATTTTATATTTTTATCAGGAATACTTATAGATTTTTCTGAGAAATCGTCAATATTTAAAGAAGTATTTTTATTAAGCATTTTTTTCACTCCATTTATAGTGAAACCTTCTTCTTTAAGTAAAAATTTAATTTTTTTTAACATTTCTATACTATTTTGATCATAATATCTTCTTTTTGAATTAAAAACTTTAGGTTTGATTTGTTTAAAATTTTTTTCCCAAAATCGGATAGTATGCGTGCTTAACTTTCCACTTTTTTTATCACGTAAATTCAAGATTTCAGCGACTTCGCTAATAGTTTTATATGCTTTTTCAAGTTTATTGATCGTTTTCATTTATAAAATTTTTAAATTCTTTTGAAGGTTTAAATAAAATTACCT
>LUMI01001052.1_pt1 | contig 10172 bp, 8 predicted proteins | sample 729681 | NCBI WGS metagenome assembly LUMI01 (sample SAMN03860267, study PRJNA289734) | marine metagenome | biome: seawater column; feature: ocean; material: water; isolation source: Red Sea water column Station 34 - depth 10m | place: Saudi Arabia: Red Sea | collected 2011-10-15 | depth 10 m
ATTTGCCCGCTTCGGGGGGGAAGTCAATCAGAAAGAAAAAGAAACATTAAGAACGCCCCTGATTGTGGCTGCCATGGAAGGTCATACCCCGGTTGTCGAATTACTGTTATCCCTCAAGGCAGACCCTTCAGAATACGACGGCAGCGGCATGATACCGCTTCAGGGTGCTCTGAGAAGCAAACAATTTGAAACGGCCGAACTGCTGATCAAGGGAGGAAGTCCGGTTAATCACCAGGATCATCGGGGCCAGAATGTCCTTCACGATGCAACTGTGGCAGGCAATCTTGGACTGGTGAAAATGATCCTTGAAAAAAATGCTGATAGCAGCTCAAAAAATCAGCGCGGGGAAACTCCATTGATGCTTGCCGCCTCGGAAGGCCATCTTGAAATTGCACAGTTGCTTTTGAGATCCGGAGCTTCCCGGCTGATTAAGGATCGTTTTGGCCGAACCGCGTGGATGCATGCGATCGATGGCGGAAATGTAGAATTGGTCAAGTTGCTCGCAAAGGGCGGTTATCCGGCTTCCGAAAAGTTGATTTTTGCTGCCAGCAGGGGACACACCGAAGCCGTCGAAATCATGTTAAACCTTAATGCGGATCCGGATTCCCGTGATGAAAGGCAATGGAATGCTTTAATGTGGGCCGCGAAAAACGGACATACTGCCACAGTCCAGCTTTTGCTTAAAACAGGCCTCGATATCAACTCCATGGGTTCCAAAAATTGGACCCCTTTGATGCTTGCTGCGGGGGGAGGTCATGCTGATACTGCGAGAGTTTTGCTTGAGTCGGGGGCCGATTACAGCATCCGTGATCAGGACCAATGGACTGCCTTGACCTGGGCTGCAATGAAAGGACATCTTCCTCTGGTTGAACTGATCCTGTATTTCGGTGCTTCAATCGACGAGAAAGGTTCCGATGGAGCAACTCCTTTGATCTGGGCAGCCTCCCAGGGGCATACAGACGTGGTTAAAATTTTATTGAATAAAGGAGCCAATCCTCTCATCGAGGATGATCATGGTAAGACTGCACTGGTACATGCATTACTGAAAAACCATCTGCAATCGGCACAGTTGCTTTATAAAGGTGGAGCCGATTTAAATATCAATCTGCTTTATGCAGCTAAGAGAGGATTTCCTGAAATGGTGAGCTACCTTCTAAAACAAGGTGCGGATCACAGTTGGATCACCGAAAAACAGGAAACTCCTCTAATTCTGGCATCTTTGGCGAAGAATCATAAATGTGCGGAAATTCTCTTAAAACAAGGAGCAGATCCTGACTGGACCGACCAAAATTCGTTAAGTGCTTTAAATCATGCTGTGATGAATGGAGATTTAGAGATGGTTAATTTACTTCTGGTCCATTCTGCAGACCCAAACTCTACAGGGGCTCAAGGAAACACCTCATTGATGAATGCAGTTTCCCATGGATATCCATTGATTGCGCAAAAACTCTTGGAAAGCGGAGCGCAAGTTGATGCTGTCAACCAGAGCGGACAAACGGCAATAATGCTTGCTGCAGCCAAAGGGTACCGGGAAACCACGAAACTCCTTCACCAATATTCTGCCTCAATTGATACAAAAGATTTCAACGAGAGAAACCCTTTGATTCATGCAGCGTCTAACGGAAAAAGTCTGGTCGTTCAGTATCTTCTAGAACAAGGAGCTGATTATCAGGTAAACGCCCTGGATCTTCAGGGAAATGGAGGAACTGCACTGATCCATGCTGCCAGGGGCGGGCACCTCGATGTTCTACGTCTACTGCTGAAAAAAAGTGTGAATCTCAACGAGGTTGAACTGACAAAAAGACGTACTGCTCTGATGGAAGCCTCTGTTCGTGGGCACAGGGAAAGTGTCTTGTTCCTTTTGGATCAAGGGGCAGAGATGAATCTGAAGGATTTTAAAGGGCAAACTGCTTTAGGTTTGGCAGTTTCCCGGGGGCACCTGGAAATAAGCAAGGATCTCCTTTTCCGCGGTGCCAGCATTCAGGAAAAAGACCGAAATGCCAATAATCTTCTACACCATGCGGCCGGCAACGGAGATATTCCGATGATTGAAATGTTGCTGGGATCCGGTATTTCAAAAGATGCCGTCAACCGAGACGGTCATACACCTTTGATGCTCGCGTTGAAAAGAGACCATTCAGAAACAATCCCGTTGCTCCGCTGATCTCAGGAAGAAAAAAATCTCTCAACTTCCCCGATTCCACCAATTGATTACGAGCTTCTGTTCACGATCCAAAAAATCAGCCTCTTGGATTTTGCCTGCACCAAAACCCAACCGGAGATAGTGGAGCTTCGCAAGCATTTCCTGAAAACTTTCACTCTGACTCCACCCACCCTCATTTTTTTGGACCAGTTGGTCATATTCCTCTTCGGAAACCTCAATTGGGTTTTGGATCGCGTAAGGAGTCAGGTTGATCATCGATGAATACAGGATAAGATAGGTTTGTCAAAGCTTAGACTCCCTCTTCAATCAGTGCAAGCAACTCATTAAAGAGTGATCGATGAATCTTTCCAAAAAACAAAATATCAAAGTCTGGTGGGTGATTCCATCTTCCGGAATCCTGATCGGTCTGAATGCGCCGGGGTTTGGAACTGAGTGGGTCGGATTTATTTCTTTAATCCCCCTGGTTTGGCTTTTGGAAAAAACCTTCCTGAATCCGAATCTATCCCAGAAGAAAAAACTTTTCCTAAGTCTACTATTCTGCTGGTTGAGCGCCGGAATCGGATCCTCTATTGGAGCTTATTGGATCACGCACAGTGCTCATGTTTTCGGTCACCTTCCCTGGTTTGGGGCTGTCTCAGTAACGTTCATCGGTTACGGACTTGAAGTAGGACTGCTGCTTTGGATTGCGTTGGCTGGTCCATTGGTGATCCTCCGTCATGGACTTCAATGGGGAATGCCTTTAAGGATTTTATGGTTCGTCGTTGTCGACTCCAACGCTCCTCGTTTGATCGACTGGAATTTTGGCGGACTGACATTGAATGGTTTCCCTTGGGTGGAACAGGCAGCAGATCTTGTCGGTTCCTCAGGGTTAAGTCTTTTCATGATCAGCACCAACCTTCTCATAGCTGCATGGTTTGCCCCGGAACACAACAAATCCAACATCCCGATGCTGAAAAGCTTGAGCATCTGTACCGGAATGCTCTTTCTGGCAGCAGCAGGATACGGAATGATCAAACAAGACTCTCTCAGGAAGTTTTCGAATACCGAAAAATCCTCTCAACAAATTTGGATCGGTTCGGTCCAGCCGAATTTTTCCCTTCAGGATCTTGCCTCCAATCCTGATCTTGCCCATTCGGAACGCAGACAGAATCTAGATTCATTGTTTAAGGATTCTGAAGCACTACTCAGGTCCTATCCCCAGGAAAGTGGGTTGCCTAAATTAATCGTCTGGCCCGAATCCGTCTATCCCGATCCCTTCTTCAAAAAAGATCTCTCCCGGAAAAGGGTTTTGCAATGGGCAGAAAAACATCAAACCTCCATTTTGCTTGCCTCGATTGACTGGGAAATGGGAAAAACAGGTCCCCGTTTTTTTGGAATCTCAGTGATGGTCGGACCGAATGGTAAAATCATTGGCAGGTATAACAAAATCTTTCTCATCCCATTTGGGGAAACTCTACCCTTTTCCGAATGGTTCCCTGAAATCGCCGAATGGTTGAGAAAAGAAATCAGGAACATGTCGGAATTTGAAAAAGGGACGGAATATACGGTGTTCCAGCTTAACCCGGAACTTCAGGTTTCTGCTTCCATTTGTTTTGATATTTTCTCCACTGAAATCGTAAGGAACATGACCCGAAATGGCGCTGGGTTTGTTGCCAATTTAAGCAATCTGGCATGGTTCGGCAAAACCACTGCAACCCATAGCATGGAAGCATTTGTGCGATGGAGAGCGATTGAGAACAGGGTGCCGATTCTTTTTGCCAGCAACAACGGAAGCAGTGTCTTGATCGGCCCGAATGGTCAGCCTCTGAGTCCTTATCTTGGACTCTTTAAAACTGGTTTAATGGGAGAAACCGTTTCGATCGGAAGCCATTATTCTTTTTATCGGGAACACAGCGAAATCGTCCGGATCACCTTCATCCTGCTGATGCTTGTTTCAGGCTGGTTTGCAATTCGTCAACGGAGGAAACAGAAAGATGATTCAGGATAAACATCATGGGCTTATCCATTTCAAAGTAGTTGCTTACCTTTTGAGAATTCTTGAGGAACAGATCTCAGGATTTTCCTCAACTTTCCGCCTCTTCATCGCTCAAGATTTTTTTCAGTCTGCCGATAATTCCAACAGATCCGGTTGGATTTGATTCAACCTTAAGGAATTGTTTTCACTTTTCCTGGTTCAAGAAGAGGTTCCAGGGAAGTGTAGGATCAATCTGTTTTTTATTTTCAAAAAACCGATTGATCTATCTTTGTTGAAAAAGATCTTCTGAAACGATCGAAGACGGATTCGATGTACGGATCGGTCTGTTTTGAACCTGCATGGTAAAGAAGGTTCAGTAACATTTTTCATTTTCCACCAAGTGAGGTGTTTATGCCTGTGCAATATCTGAATATTTACTTGATTGGATTCCTGGGTTCTGTCGTGGCGGTCATTGTCGGAATTGGGTTCAGCTATTCCGGAATGTCAGAATTAGGATTCAGTGTCTATCGCGGGATGGAAATGACCACCTATTACCTTGATAAGAATCGTTATGATCTTTACATGAATGCGATGGTCTACTGCATAACCTTCGGAGCAGCGCTAATGCTGATCCTGGCAGTGATACTCATTCCAAGTGCACAACAGGTTCAAAAACGGATGTCCGCAACTCCCTATGGCACTCCGGCCATTGGAACTCCACCCTCGGGAATCGAAGCTCCTCCCATGGAAATGGAAATCCCTTCCTATGAGGAACCTCAAATGACTCCGGAACTGGAGGACTACAGTGAAGATGAAGGTCTTGGTATGGCAGGGCTTTCTGATGAGAATGATGCCGACGTTGTCAGTGGAAACGGACGTATCACCGATGAATCCCACGAGAGCTTCATCCGGGATCACACCGAATCCGCAGTCAAATTCCTGATGCGGAAGGATCTCGACGATTCCGAACTGAAACCCGAGGATGAACAGGTTCATGAAGAGTGGCAAAAACGTGGGCTTTCACGAGGAAAACTCCGTAAACATGTGATGAAGATGATGGATTGGGACAACATCCCAGAAGTCGCTGTTGATGAAATTTTGAGCCAGATACGTGAACAAATCAGTTCCTAAGAAAAAGATCATTGGCAAGCATGAAACCTGACTCATTTTTCAAAGGTACCCCGACCTACCTCCTGGACGAAAAGCTCGCTGAAGCTTTTCATATTGCCAGGTTGTTGGAAAAACCGCTGCTGCTTGAGGGTGAACCGGGAACCGGCAAAACCAAACTCGCTCAGGAATTCGCAATCCAGGAGGGTCGTCAAATTTTTGAAGTTCCGATCACCTCCGAGAGCAAGGTTTCTCAATTGGTATCCAGGTTTGATGAAGTCCAGCGGTTGATGGATGCCCAGGCTGCAATTGCCAATGCACAGATGAAACAGGCAGGCATCGATATGGAAATCGACACTGCCGGTAGAAAGGTCGATCAACTGGAGCAATACGTCCATCTTGGTCCGCTTGCGGAGTCTTTCGCCAATCCGGGTTCGGTGATGCTTCTGGATGAAATCGATAAAGCCCCGAGAGAACTTCCGAACAACCTGCTGTTTTTACTTTCTGAGCGGAAAATTGTGATTCCTGAGACCCAGCAGGTAATCAGCTGTGAGCCTGGAAAGATGCCGGTGATCGTTATCACCTCTAACCATGAACAGGACCTTCCTGCTCCTTTTATCCGCCGATGCATTTACATGTACATTGAATTTCCACCACCTGAGCGGATGAGAGAAATCGTGCGCATGCATCATCCAGGAGCCAATGAAAATATGGTCAAAGCGGCGATTGAGATTTTTTACCAGCTTCGTGAGTTGAACCTTACACGAAAACCTTCAACCGGAGAGATTCTAGACTGGATCGCTTATCTGGTTCGTGAAAACATCCAGAGTTTGAAGGATATCGAACGATTGAAAGGAGCACAAACCCTGGTCAAACACCGGGATGATCGGGAACTGCTCCAACTCATCCAGGAAAAAGGGATTTCTTCTGCCTCACAGGTAAAATCCGGGCGTTGGTAATCCCTCCCATTTAGTTTCCAGATTTCAGATGGTTTTCATACTTTACATCATTCTTGGATTTTTCCTCGGAAGCATCCCCTTCGGCCTGATTGTCGGCAAACTCTGGCTGGGAACCGATGTGCGACAACAGGGAAGCGGAAATATAGGAATGACCAATGTCATGCGTATCGGCGGAAAAGGGCCCGGCATCCTGACCTTTATTCTGGATTTTGCGAAAGGCTGGCTGGCAGTATTTCTTGCCGGAATGGCCATAATTCCTGATGAAACTGATCCATTCCACCATGTTCGGGAGCCTGGCCTCACTCCAATTCGAAATCGCCCTGATTTGCGGCATCATCTGGGTCTTGATGTTTATGACTAAAAAAATCTCCAGTTTGTCAGCCTTGACGATGCTGGTTGTGATGCCATGGCTCTTTATTATCGTACCCTGGGTCCAAAATATTTCCTTTTCCGGGTATCAGTTCATGATTATGTTTGCTCTTTCAGGACTCATGATTTACAAACATCGAGAGAATATAGGGCGTTTATTGAGCGGACAAGAAGGAAAATTAAAAAGCGAAACACGTTCCGAGGAAACAAAATGAACCCGATCAGCAAGCTGAAATTCTTTTTAGGGCCCGGGATGTTTCAACATACGATCAATTTGTCTATCCTGGCAATCATCTGCTGGGTCGCATTGATCCAATTCCCGGAATGGGAGTTTCTGGGTTATCCTCTATGGATCAGCCTGATCCTGGTATCGACGGTCGTGATTTGGCGTGCCGGGGATTTTTTCTCACCCGGTGCGGAATACATTCAAAAGCAGCACAAACTTCCGGAATCGGTTAAAGCCGCGGTGATTGACGCGATTGCCAGTTCATTTCCTGAATTTTGTGTGGCAGTGATCGCGGTGATCATTCTTGGAAGGGCCGAAGTAGGCATTTCGAGTATCGTCGGTTCTGCTTTATACAATGTTCTTGTGATTCCTGCAGCAGCTGGTTTGATGGCACCCACGGCAATGACCATCAACAAGGAAGTTGTCTGGAGAGACAACCTTTACTATCTGGGTGTGGTGGTTTTTCTACTTGTTGCCCTCGCCTTGCCTTTCTTTTCAGTTCCCGTTGAAAACCCTGAACCCAATACCCAATATTGGGGAATGATGGTCGCCCTGTTATTCATCGCCTTGTATGTAATCTATGTCTTCCTGCTTCATCACTCCTACAAGGCGAGTTTAAAAAACAACCAAGATTCAGATGTTCAAGAATCAGAGGAAGAGGATGGTGAAGAGGAGGAATTAGAAATTTCTTCTGAACCTCAAGCCTGGGGCTGGATCATTGGAATGATGCTTTTGATGGGTGGAGCATCTCATGTATTAGTCGAAGCTGCGATCCATCTTGGAGACCTGGCTGGAATCGATGCCGTGATCATGGGATTTGTTGTGATTGCTGCAGGAACTTCAGTCCCGGATACCGTTCTTTCAGTGATCAGCGCAAAAAAAGGACAATATGATGCTGCCATTTCAAACGTGTTCGGAAGCAACATTTTTGACATCTGCATTTGTCTCAGTTTTCCAATCCTGATTGCACTGGCCATGGGAGGCGGTCCAACCCCGATTGTTTTACCCCAAATTGAACTGATTGGGAGCCTGATTGCAGCAACTTTAGTAGCATTTTACTTTTTCCGAAGTGGCTACGAACTAAGCAAACCAGAATCAATCATCTTATTAGGAATATACTTCCTGATCGTGATTCTTTCCTTCACTTTTTGAACGTGAAAACTGAGAGCCTCACCCAACTGCTCTCATTTCTGGACGCATCCCCGACTCCCTTTCATGCGGTCGATGCTTTACGGAATCGTCTCAATGCTTTTGGTTTTGAAGAACTCCTGGAACAGGAATCCTGGAAAATACATCCGGGATCGAAATATTTCGTAGTTCGCGGTGATACTTCCATCGCTGCATGGATTCAGGGAACAGAATCTCCTTCGGTAACCGGTTTTCGACTCATCGGTGCTCATACCGACAGCCCCAATCTCCGGATCAAACCTCAACCCGATCTCAATCAGCACGGATACCTTCAATTTGGGGTCGAAGTTTATGGGGGTGCCCTGCTTTCAAGCTGGGCTGACCGGGATCTTTCCCTGGCTGGAATGATCTACCTGAAAAACAAAACAGGAAAAATCGAAGGACATCTTCTTCATCATCGCGAACCGCTTCTGAGGATTCCTTTACTCGCAATCCATCTCAACCGGGATGTTAACGAAAAAGGACTGGTGCTGAATGCCCAGACACACCTTCCGCCGGTTTATGGCCTGGAAGATAATGAGGACTCCGGAAAAGGAATCCACCAATTACTAGCAGGAATGATTGAATGCCAGGCTGAAGACATCCTCAGCTATGACCTCTCGCTTTATGATACCCAACCTGCGTCGACTCTGGGACAAAACCAGGAATTCATTGTTTCCGGAAGATTGGACAATCTCTACTCGTGTTTCTCTGCTGTTGAAGCCCTTTTAGAAGATCAACACACACCATCCCCTCAAACCAGGATGGCGGTATGCTTCGATCATGAAGAAATCGGAAGCATGACCACCCAGGGCGCCCGTTCCTCCTTCATCACGAGCCTTCTTAAGCGTCTGAACCAGGAAAACGATAATGACGCCTACGAACGCTCCTGCGCACGTTCCATGCTGATTTCAGCCGATATGGCACATGCGGTTCACCCGAATTTTTCAGAAAAACATGAACCGCAGCACTTTCCTCAAATCAACGGGGGACCTGTGATCAAAATCAATGCCCAGGGAAGGTACGCCACCAGCGGCAGTTCGGAAGCAGTGTTTGAGCAGATTTGCAGGGAAAAGGAGATCCCTGTTCAAAAATTCGTCAACCGCACCGACCTTTCATGCGGCAGTACCATCGGCCCCTTTGTTGCCGGTAATTTGGGAGTTCCTACTCTGGATGTCGGATCGGCAATGCTCTCCATGCATTCCGTCCGGGAAATGGCCGGATCCAATGATGTAGGTTGGATGATTGAGGCTTTCAGAGGATTTTATACTCGCCCAGCGCTCGACTGACTGGATCTTATTCGGATCAGGTTACTCATTCCTAGTGTTAAACCTTCTCTTTGTTTATATATTTCTAAATAGTTTTATGATATCCCATCATCCTAGAATGGAAGTACATAACAAAAAAATGTCCCGGAACAAAACTGATAATTAATAAACAGACAATGAAAAAAAGATTTATATGTCTGATTATATTTATTTTTTTTATTTATCCATTTTGCCAGGCTCAGGAAAAGATGCCGGCTGCACTTGCTCCAATGGGTGCGCTTGGAACTATTTCAAAAACGGAAAAGCAAATCATTTTTAATTCTCTTCAGGAATCTCTTTCGACTTACTACCTGCTAGCATCACAAAAGTCATTTGAAAAAGCTCAAGATCAAGCTTTTGAAGAACTTGATTACGAAGAGTGTACCGAAGATCAATGTTTTGCTCTTATTCAACAAATTCTGCAGGTAGATAACCTTTTCCTCTTTAATCTAACCAGAGAAGAAAGTTTCACTCAACTTTCACTCACTCGTGTTGATCTAGATAGTCAAAGACTCGTTCGAACAGTTTTATGTAAAGATTGTGATATTGGAACTTTGAACACCAAAGTAGACGAGTTAGTTTTGAAAATCTTCAGGGAGGACACGAATACTGATGGATTAAGTATTTTCAACGAGAAAGAGTCTGAATCTTCATTTCAACAGCCTTCTATTCTTAAAGGCAAAGTTATGTATGTTCCCAGGGATTTTTTCAAGCATGTGGTTGAATACCGGGGGCACACCTATGCTCTGACAAGATACCGTTACACATTTCAAGGTGCACAAAATATGGCAGAACGTTTTGGAGGGCACTTAGTGACAGTGGATGATCATGGTGAAAATCTTATGCTATTAAGAGAATATCAGACAAAACATGGGGACAATGGGGTCTGGATTGGTTTTTCAGATCGGGAAAAGGAAGG
>LUMI01001350.1_pt1 | contig 10171 bp, 16 predicted proteins | sample 729681 | NCBI WGS metagenome assembly LUMI01 (sample SAMN03860267, study PRJNA289734) | marine metagenome | biome: seawater column; feature: ocean; material: water; isolation source: Red Sea water column Station 34 - depth 10m | place: Saudi Arabia: Red Sea | collected 2011-10-15 | depth 10 m
GGCATGAATCGCCAAACGTCTTTCCCCTTTGCCGTTCTGTAGTAACGCATTGACGGTTGCAACTCGATCTTTGATAAAGGGGTTGCTCTTGAGAGCCATTGAACCGAAGCCGTAACTTTCGAGGATTGCAATGTCTGTCTTTGATGCGTTAATCGTTGAACGTGCTGAACCACTAGCGTCAGGGTAAACTAATATTCTGTTTGAAGGATAACGTCTAAGTATCTCCTGTGCCAACGCATCTGTATCTTTTTGTTTTGATATTTCATCAATGATCACCAGCTTGTCACCATCTCTCACACCAATTACACAGTTAGTGTTCATTACATTAAAATCTATACCGCAAAGTAAAGTTTCCATCTTGATATCAAACGGTATTTTATTGATGACATGATGATTACGGTCGAAACGATCATAAACTTGACCGCTGGTTAAATTGACCCATTGTCCCAGAAGATAAGCTTTTATAAGTTGCGGTGGATAATTTTCATACAAAGACGGAATGAATGTATCGGGCAGATATGGATTATCAGCCGTTTTTGCCTGAATCAATCCTGTGTCAGACTTTTTGTTTTTTTCAAATGTTTCAAATGCCCAGCCATGACCTTCAGGAGTTGTTGTTGCATAAAACTGTTGGACATTTCCAGATCTTAGTCTTGCAAGTGCCATGTTCATAGCGTTTTCTGCCTCTCGTTTTGGAATAGTGTCTGCCTCATCAAATCCCACTGCACAGAGGTTTTGGCCTCGTAATCGTTGATATGTCAGCATTGTTCTAAGTAAAATCGTATGCGATCCTTCTTCCCAAGAAAGTTGATATTCGGGAAGCGGTGATGCTCTAAATGTATAAGGTATCTGCCATTGGTCTAATAATTCATTGAATGTACGAATTAAAATGTCTCGGAGCATCGCTGACGTTGGCTGAAAAACAGCGGATACATGACCAATATTTAAACAGGCAAGCATTACAGCCTTTGAACATAAAGCATAAGTTTTACCAGCACCAAAACCACAGACAAGAGCTAACTTTCTATGTTGAGTATCTGCACAGAATTTTTCTTGATGAGGTAATAAATCTTGATAAATTCTTTCTATCGTTTGTTGCGTTGTAGGAAGATTATATGCACCAATCTCATATAAAACTTTCCCAGGTTGAACTGTATCTAAAATGCTCACGAAATAATCTGTGCAAGTTTAGCTGCTGTATTGATTGCACCAAGAGCAATATGCAGGTGACCTTTTTCTCTTGCTTCCATTTGTAGCGTTGCAGCTTGCGCTAAAAGATTTGCCACCATTTCAGGCCTTTCCATATCCCAATCGGCTTTCATTTCGGCTCTGACGATCTCTAAATACTTATCTACAGATTTATAACCAACCCCCCATTTTTTAGAGGCATATTCTATGCAGTCGGATCTACGACCACCTTTAGCAATAATCTTGCCAAGTTCTCGTGACCTGATCAGTGTTTCTATTTTTGTGCCTTTTTTAGCCATTACATAGATGTTACACGGAAAAGCGAGAATATGAATATTTATAAATTTTGAGACTCATCTAAGACTGGAAGGTGTTCCCACGTTCTCAAGTGTTCCCAGAAATGCTACAAACTTACCTAACCCTATATTTCCTTATATATTACCTATTATTATATTTATATATAAAACATAGAGAACATAGAGAACATATATATATAAGATAGTCATATCAAGGATTTTAGCCGTTCCCAGTAGTGAGAACAGAGGTGAGAACAGGTGAGAACCATACCCATTTAGGTGTTCCCGATACTCGTTTTCTTTTTCGTTCATAATGTAAGGATTTGAGAATGGATGAGACAGTCATTGTGTCAGATTTTGTCTGTCTTTCGATTGGTTTCTCTATCGCTTCGGCAAGAAGAAGTTCTATTGTTATGTCCTTCATAGCATTAGCTGGATCATTTAGATAATTGGTTATTACAGAAAGCCAAGGAGAATCAACCATATACCCAAGATTTTCTTTTTCAATCAAGTTTTCCTGTTCATAAGAGAGAAAATGTGATTCATTATTTTTAAATAAATGTATTGCAGCCGACCACAAAGCATCTCTTTCAAGTTGTAGGGAATCAAGATCAATTGATTTTGTTGTGCATGGGATTATATGAAAACGTCTGTTTCCTGTGTCATCAATTAACAGACCTGAATCACGGTTGGAGCTTCCTACAATTATTCCTCTTCTTGGCCATTCTTCGACAGCCTTACCATATGGAACTCTAAGAAGATCGGTTGACCTTGATAAAAATGCTTTTACAACTCCTGCGTGCTTGCGACTTGTTACACCGTCAATTTCTGACCATTCCATTCCCCATGAACGATGAAGAACAAGAAGATCATCTTTTGAAGAAATGTCACCGAGGGCATCAGAAAAGAAAGGGCCAAACAATGTTTGCCAGAATGATGATTTCTTTATTCCCTGTGAACCTTGAAGAACAGTTGCTGAATCATGCTTACAACCTGGAATATAAACCCTCCTTACTGCATTGATCAGAGTTAGTTTCAGCATTACATCATAAATGGTCGGCTCTTTTAGGTTTTGATCCTGTGGTCTTAAATATGTTGAGGCCAATCTTTCAATGCCATAAAGTTCTGGTTCTATCTCATTGCAGCAGTGATCAAGATACAGTTTTACTGGATCATATTCATTCTCATGAGCTACTTTAAGTAGGCAATCAATTGCCATTTCTTTCGGTACTTTATAACCAAGTTCTGCAAGTGTGAGATAGAAAAGTTCAATATTTTTTATTACTTTGCCATCCATTTCTATTGAATGAGAAAAGGTATTGAATCTGATTTCCTGTTTCAGGTTGCGTAGAAAGTTTATAAGTTCCTGTGATGTAAGCTGTTCTAATTTACGAGGAACAGGAGTTGGCTCTTCCGCTGGTTTTATTGAAGTTGGAAAAGTGCGTGGTGGTGGAGTCCAACCATCTTCTGATGCAAACTTCTGGAGAGTTCCGAGAGAAACACCAGATGATTTAAATGATGCCCATTTCTTTTCACATTCACCTGATTGATACTTGCTGTTTTTCTGTGATAGCTGTTCCCAATCGTGTAGAAGTGAATTATCACCGACTGAATGAGCAGCCATGCCAATTTTGAGCCAAGCATCATAATCATCTAAACGGTTTGGATTTATTGACTGAAGAAGAGAACGTGCCTTATCAGTATCTGAATTAAGGGTTTGTATCGGTAGTGTTTTTTTCTTTTTCGGCTCCATCATCTTTTCAATTATGGCAAAGGGAGCTTCTGCAATTTCAAGATCTTTTGGCGAGCGATTTTCCATCCATCTATAACCGTCAGTTTTTGGATGTTTTCCAGATACTATGGATTGCGTACCATTCCACCGCAGTTCAATCTGCTCTACTGAACCATCCTCATCTTTTACCCCTGTTTGAAATTTGCGTGTCTTTATCTTTGACCAATACTTTTCTGGAACTTGATAAATTATCTGAAATCTACCAACCCGACCTGATGTGACCATCCAAGAGGGAGGTAATGATGAAAGAGAAAAACCCCATTCACCTAATATCTTTGCTGCTGATGGGCCATCATGGTCAAGAAAAAGTAAACCACCTGAAGGAGTTCCACAACATACACCGATTCCTGTAGATTTTTTGGAAGAGATTTCCTTGAACAGTTGTGAGCGTGTAAGCGGATTATTCTGCCAGTCGTTTTGATAAGGTCTTTTATTTTGAACGGCAACAAAACCCCAGTGCTTGGGAAGGCCAAGCAGTTCTTCTTTTATATCCATTGTTATGCAGCCTGCTCCATTCTTTCAGAAACTATAAGTCTGAGTAAACAGGATCTTGATTCAGACCCTTTGTTATCATCAAGCCATTTTATCTGACCCTGCGAGAGTTGAATATTAATTGTCTTTAATGTTTGCTCTTGTTCCATATCTAGGGTTGTTTATGTGTAACTATAGGGTAAGATACCACCATATACAGTATGGTCAATGGTTAAATTAAGAGAATATCAAAAAGCAGCAAGTAGAAAGTTGACCAGGCTTTGTCAGATTAAGAAATGTGCATATTTAAGTGGTGAATGTAGAACAGGCAAGACACTTGTTGCATTATCTGTTGTCAGGAATATGGCACTTGAAAAAGTGTTGGTGATTACTAAGAAAAAAGCAATCCCAAGTATAAAAAGTGATGTTGAAAAGATGAATCTTGAGAGGGTAGTATCCATAACTAACTTTGAACAGTTGAAAAATTACAAGGGTACAAGCTGGAATATGATCATCGTTGATGAGGCTCACAGCGTTGGTGCATTTCCTAAACCATCACAACGATATCAGAATATCTTGCAGCTAAGATATAACATCATCATTCTAATGAGTGGAACACCAAGCCCTGAGAGCTTCAGCCAGCTATACCATCAATGGTCTTTAACACCTTTTTTATGGAGTAAATATCAGAATTTTTACAGGTGGGCTAGTGACTATGTGGATGTAAAAGAGAAAAGAGTTGGAACTGGTGTTGTAATCAAAGATTATTCAGATGCCAAGCAAAGCAGAATATTAAAGGACATTGAACCTTATACGGTACAGATGACCCAGAAAGAGGCTGGTTTTACTCAGGAAGTGGAAGAAGAAGTGCATCTTGTAAAGATGTCTAGAAGAACTTACAGGCTTGCTTATCGGATATTAAAAAATTGGTGCAAAGGTAATGAGTAAATTAAGGCAGATTTACAACGGCCATGTAATTACTGATAATCATGGTGCTGTTGTTTTTGACAAAAGCAAAATTGAATATATAAGAGATAACTTCAGTGGAAGGATTGCAATATTATATTGCTTTATAGCAGAGGGTAAGATGCTTGAGGAGTGTTTTGGTCACAGGGCAACAGATGATCCAGATATATTCAATGCTGTAAGCGATTCTGTTTTTATCGGTCAGGTAAAGAGTTGTCGTGAGGGTGTTAATTTAAGCAGTGCCGATCACTTGATCTTTTTGGGTATTGATTATTCTGCACTTAGTTATTTGCAGGGTAGAGAGAGATCTAGCTTTCTTGGCAGGGATAGAAAAAACAAAATACATTATATTTTTGCAGAGAAGGGAATCGAGCCAAAAGTTTATCAGGTAGTACAATCAAAGGAAAGCTACACGATCAATCATTATAGAAATGACCGAAGCTCAATATCAGAAGAAGCTGATCGACAGGCACGAGAAAGAAGGATGGACAGTAATCAAGTTAATTATGTGCAACAAAGCTGGCTTACCTGATTTGATCTGTATGAAACCAGATGAGGTGAAATTTATTGAGGTCAAGAGCGAGAAGGGGAGACTTAGTGAAATCCAGAAATATAGGATTGAGGAGTTGAAAGAAAAGGGATTTGATGTAAAAGTAATGAAACCTTGTTGACAGTTGTTGACAAATATGTTTATAATATGGGTATAGATACAACCCCTTCAAATGACAAAAACTCAACAACAAAAGGATTTTGATTACAAAGTAGAAATTCTTAAAGCTAACGCTAAAAAAGTTCAAGATTTAGTTGCTCACTATGAGGAACTACAAAATGTTAAAACACATTGGGGTTTTAATGGTGACTTATACCGCATCAATGCGTTATTCAATCAAATCTTTAATGATGAAGAAAGCAAGGAGGCTAAGTAAATGAAAATAATAAAGAGAAGAGGTAAGAAAAAACTTTACCGTCAGTTCCAAATGGAGTTACCTCAAACTCTTAGAGAAGAAATAGACAGAATGATTAAAGACCATATTATGGGAACTGAAATATGGGATAACAAACATTTCTGTAATGCTTATTGGAACTTAACATTACACCTACAACCTTGGGAGGACTAAATAATGAATAAATTTAAAGTTATAAAAGACAAAGATTCTTATGCAATTTATAAATGTTGGTTATGGCAAATAATTGATGAAAAAGGAATTTGGGTTGGAAGCTATTTAAAACAAGTTCCTCCTTATTTTGCCACTAAAAAAAAAGCAGAAGAATTTTTACAGGAACTTAGTAAATGACCCAAGCAGATTTAGATTACATGATGCGTATGCTTTCTGATCGAAAAAAGCATATTGATAAAACACATTTTATTACTCTTTCTATGGGAAGAGAGTTGGAATCTATAAACCGATGTCTTAAATTTTTGGACAGACAGCAAGAAGATATTTAATGAAAATTCTTATAGCCTGTGAATACTCAGGACAGATCAGAGACAGTTTTGCTCGGTTCGGGCATGACGTAATCAGTTGTGATCTGCTACCAACAGAATCTGAGGGCAATCATTATCAGGGAGATGTAAGAGATATTATCAATGATGGTTTTGATTTGATGGTGGCTCATCCCAGCTGTCAGCATTTGGCGGTCAGTGGTAGCCGCCATTTTTGGCGAAAGCAAAAAGAACAGAAAGAGGCACTTGATTTTGTTCGTATGCTTATGGATTGCAATATACCGAGATGGGCCATTGAAAATCCTATCAGTGTTATAAGTTCTGCCATAAGACCTCCAGATCAGATAATTCAACCTTGGGAATTTGGTGACAGCTTTCAAAAGACCACCTGTTTATGGCTTAAGAACTTACCAAAACTGAAACCGACCAAGATTGTCGATAAGGGTGAATTTTATATTTCTCCTAGCGGTAAGAAACTCCCTGCATGGTATGCAAAAATGGGGAGTGGTAAGGGAAAGGAGAGAAGTAAAAGCTTCCCTGGAATTTGTGATGCCATCGGCAGGCAATGGGGAGATGAAACAAATCTCCCGACACCTGTTGAGCAACTCAATCTTTTTAAGGTTGACAACTGTTGACCATTAGTTATTATTAGAAAGCCCCTGAAACCCAACCCCATGAAACATTTATTTCTTTACATCTGTATTTTTGGCATTGGATATTTTGCACTTACAGATTCATTACTTCAATCTACCAAAATAGATTGCTTTACATATAATGTCGAGGCTGCCTGCCAGGAGTTAGCCAAACGATGAACTATACAGAAATTGATGGTGTTATCAATGACAAAGTTCAATGGATCTTACGAGATATTGAAGCTTTTTCCTTTTTTGATAAAAAAATATTTGAATCTTATCATGTTCAAGAATCTATTGTTGGCAAAGATGGACAACCAGAACTTAAAGATCTTTATTCTCATAAACAAATTGCCTTATTCTTTGAATTTAGAACAGCTTTGTACAGAGTTCAACAACAGCTTGAAAGTGAATTAGAACCTCCTTATGCTCAACCTGAAAAAAAACAAGAGATGCTCACTGGTGATGATCTTCTTGCAAAAGTCAGAGAACTTGGCAATGTAAAAAAATCAGAACTTACTCGTGCTTGTGGATATATTTCTACTCAAAAAAATGGTAAGGAACGATTAAATTACACTGCATTTTATGAAGCAATAATAGAAGCAAAAAACAATGACAGAAAAAACAAAAGATGGAGCAATCCAGAAGACACCTCTAAATATCTAAATATTTCTAAAAAGACTTTATACAAATTAAGATCCAAAGGTTTTTTAACTGAAGGTAAATGTTGGACTAGAAAAACTCCAAGCCCCAATTCACACGTTATATACGATATAGAAGCTTGTGATAAAGCCTTAAGTAAAGTTCAGGAGAAAAACGATGATGAGTGAATATGATCTTGGTCTGCGCTTCCATAAACAACCGAGGAAGAAGCGACCAACCCCTGAACGCTCCGACCTCGGCAACCCAATTTTAACCATGACCGATAAAGAAATCTTTAATACATTTGCATCTGTAATTGATTCTCCAGAAGCATCACCTTTTCTCAAACGCTTGGCACAGGCTGGCCTTGTTGCAATGCCACAGGATAAAGCACTTATTTTAAAAACATGGCCTCGAATAATGATGCAATACGGCCCTCATACTAAGAGGTACAATGCAACTTAATTTAGACTTGCCAAAGTATAAATGGAAAGAGATTCTTAAATACCTTACACCTCATAGAGAAGAGTCTGAATACGTTGCGATGCTTTGTACTGCTATAGAAATGACTAAAGAAGGTATGACATTAAATCAAAAGATTTACACATTTTTAGTAAGTAACAATTTGCCACCTCATTATCTTCCTACTAGAGCAGCCATTGCAAAATGCAAAGGTGGGCCTGGTTTGTTGAAAATAATATATGTAAAGCTTGAACTATCTTTATCAGATGTCAGAAATGAATATGCAAAATATATAGCTAGTAATTACAAGTTAACACCTTTGGAGAATAAATTATGACAACAGGATCAACTCAAATTTCAAACGAAAAATACCATGCTGATGATGCGATCTCAGCATCAATGCAAAAAGTAATGGTATCTCATGGGCCTAAAGCCTACTGGAACTCTTTTTTAAATCCCGAAAGGCCAGAACATAAACCGACAAGTGCAATGCTTCTTGGAACATTGACCCATTGTGCCGTTCTTGAACCCGATGAACTGACAAAAAGATTTGTTGCAGTATCATCTAGAACAACAAAAAAAGGTAAGGAAGAGGCAAAAGAAGCTGAAAAAAAAGGCATGACTGCTGTTACTGAATCTGATATGGCAAATGCCATTAAGATGAGAGATGCGGTATTTGCAGAACCCCATGCCAAGAAGTTATTAAGTTTTGGTATTGCAGAAAAATCATACTGGTGGGATGACAAGGCTACTGGTTTGACTTGTAAGTGCAGACCTGATTGGTTGAACAAAGAAACTATTGTAGATTTAAAAACCAGTAGAACAGGAGCAAACCCTAGAGATTTTGCAAAGGCTGTTGCCAATTTTTCGTACCATCTACAAAATGCTCACTATCTCAATGGGATTCCATCAGCAAAGAAATTTATCTTTCTTGTTGTGCAATCTGAATATCCATTAGATGTTGGTTTATGGGAGCTTGATAATGATGCCTTGCAAGAAGGTCAAAAACTGTCAAGAGAAGCTTTAGATAAGATTGCCGAATGTCGCCTGCTTGATGATTGGCCAAGCTGGTGTCAAACAGGAGTTCAATCTTTATCCTTGCCCCGATGGGCATTTTCAACCCCCTTAGAAAAATGAGTTTTAATGAAGAGCAGAAAAAACTGCTAAATCAAAAAATTGATCAAAAAAATGTCACTTTCAGACCAGGTGGAGGTGGTCAGAAGTTAGCTTATGTTGAAAGCTGGCACGTTATACAGGAAGCAAACCGCATCTTTGGTTTTGATGGCTGGAGTTCTGAAACACTGGATACATTCTTGGTTTCTGATGATCCCAAATGTATTACTTACATTGCAAAAGTAAGAATTACGGTTGGTGATAATATTGTCAGAGAAGGTACAGGTGCTGGTCATGGTCGTATGGGTAGTATCGGTGATAAATATGAATCAGCAGTAAAAGAAGCGGAAAGCGATGCAAGAAAACGTGCGCTGATGCAATTTGGAGATCAATTTGGCCTGTCTTTATACGATAAGGACAAGGCATGGTTAAAACCTGATGATAGTAAACCAACTGTCTCAAGTAATAAACCAATTGATAGATCTGAAAGTGATAAGTTCATCAAAGAATGTGAAGCCTTCATTAATAAACCAGGTAACAAAGACAAACTTGGTTTGTTAAAGAAAAACATTTCAAAACGATATGAAACTAATGCTATTAGTGAAGATCAAAGAGATGGATTACTGACACTTATTTTAGAGAAGGAGGATTCATGAATGACCTTATAACATCAGATCAATTAGCTGAAGAGCTTGGTGTAAAACCTCAAACTGTGCGACTTTGGAGAACCAAAACTCGCAAGGGTCACCCCAGTGGCCCGAAATGGACTGTCATCCTCAATAACACTATTCGGTACAGCCGATTAGACATTGAGGACTGGCAGAACAAAACTAACAACCCTGACTAATTAAATTATCATGTTAAGCATTACAGCCGTTGGCAACCTAGCCTCAGACCCAGTACAGAAGGAAACTTCACAAGGTACTAAAGTTACAAACTTCAGATTACTTACAGACATCCAAGATGTTACTGTTCAAGTTGATTGCACTGTATGGGGCAACCGAGGAGATGTTGTCATGGACTATATCAAGAAAGGCAGTCAGATTACCGTTACAGGATCTGGTAATTTGAATACTTTTGAGAAAAGAGATGGCAGCCCTGGAGCATCTATTCAAGTAAGGGTAAATGATTTTACATTACCTGTGAAGAGTAGAGACTCAGAAGC
>LUMI01000643.1_pt1 | contig 10166 bp, 11 predicted proteins | sample 729681 | NCBI WGS metagenome assembly LUMI01 (sample SAMN03860267, study PRJNA289734) | marine metagenome | biome: seawater column; feature: ocean; material: water; isolation source: Red Sea water column Station 34 - depth 10m | place: Saudi Arabia: Red Sea | collected 2011-10-15 | depth 10 m
GTAATGGATTAAGATTTCTAACACCCATAGAGTTTTTCCTAGTAAGATTCATTTTTTTTGTAGATTGGTGCATTTCAGCAATCATTTTACCAATGTCATAACAGTTCTTATAATTAAGTGATTTTTTATCTTTTCCATTTAGAAAGGAAACTATGCATGCAGCTTTATTTTTTAAATTAATTAAATACCCACCATCTTTTTTTGTTTGTGGCTTTGGGCAATTTATTTTTGATTTATTCAATTTATCCATCAAATTCATAAAAAAAGGCAATTCTTTTTTTGATACTCTTTTTTCGAAAATTGTTAGTATAAATTTTTTATTCTTTGATTTTAGTAAATAGTTTGTATTTTCAATTCCTTGTTTTATACCTTTAAATTCTAAAATTTTTTCTATATCAAATTTTCTATTAATATAAGAAATGTCTTTTTTACTTATTTTCGTATAAACAGCCATTTTAGTTTAATTTTTTCGGTGCTTTGAAAACAACATTTTCTTTGATTATTTCTACTTCATCTATACTGACTGTAAATTTATTTTTAAGCTCATCTATAAAATTATTGACCAAAATTTCTGGTGCGGAAGCCCCAGAGGAAATTCCAATTATATTTGAGTCTTTAATTAAATCGAATGGTATTTCACTTTGTGAATGAATTAATAGCGAGTTAGAGCAGCCAGATTTTTTTGCGACCTCTACTAATCTAACTGAATTAGATGAATTTCTACTACCAATTACAAAAAATAAATCACATTTTTTTGCAATATTTTTTACAGCCAATTGTCTATTCGTTGTGGCGTAACAAATATCTTCTTTCATTGGTTCTTTTATATTAGGAAATCTATCTTTTAAGATTTGAATTATATCTTTTGTATCATCTACTGATAGCGTTGTTTGGGTTACATATGAAATTTTTTTGTTGTTGTGAGGTTTATATTTTTTGGCCTCATCCTCATTTTGAACAAGATCAATTGATCCTTCTGGTAATTGACCCATGGTACCGATTACTTCAGGGTGATTTTGATGTCCTATCAAAATTAAATGATACCCAGCTTTATGTAAATTTTCCGCTTCTCTATGTACTTTGGATACCAATGGACATGTAGCATCTATATAAGTCATGTTATAGTTTTTAGCATCTTCCGGTATTTTTTTTGGAACACCATGTGCAGAAAAAATAACTGGCCTTGTTTTATCTTCTATCTCCTCGAGCTCCTCAACAAAGATGGCACCCTTATTTTTTAAATCGTCTACAACATATTTATTATGCACAATTTCATGGCGAACATAAACTGGAGCACCAAATTTTTTGATTGATTTTTCTACAATTTCTATAGCTCTCTCAACACCTGCACAAAAACCTCTTGGTGCAGAAAGTAATATTTTCAAATGTTTATTTTTCATTTTTTTCAATCAAATACTCAAGCAATATATGTGGAAAGGTCAAAGACGCCAAACCTATAAATATAATTTTAAGAATTGAACTTTCTAAATTGTAAGTATTATTTAGTAAATAAAGGCCAATTGCACAAAAAATAGCTGTAATAATTGTTAGTGGTAAAGCTTTTTTTACAAAGATTTTAAATCCATTACCAAGGTCATCCCTGTCTAATTCAGACATTAATGAGATACTATGTCTTACAGAGTGTAAAAAGCAGAAATAAATTGTAAAAGCTACTAATGGAGAAAAATAATAATTTATTATTATAATTGAAAAATAATCTAAAAATATTGTGAATTTCTTTAGCTCAAAATTTTTTGTAAATAGTAGAATGTTTGCTAAAGTTGATAGAATAATACAATATAATAATATCTTTTTCGACTCTATTAAATCTAAAAAATTATAGAAATTTTCATTTTCAATAAACAGCAATTTGAATATTGATATTGTCTCATCGAAATGGAAATACATTGGTGCAAAAACTATTAAAGAACCTTTTAACAAAAATAAAAATTGATTGTAATAAGAGTTTTCAACTATTAAAAACTGAGTATCTTCTTTTCCAAAATGATATGAGGCAACCGTTAAAAAAATGATTAAAGAAACATATGGTATGAGTATCCACAAAATTATAACTATGATGGCTATTAAAATATATGCCAAGTAAAAAATATAAAATTTTTTAATTTCAAAAATTTGAAAAAGTTTTCTTCCTTTTACATTGTCAAGTGATCCATGAGATATACCGATACTTAAAATTAATAACAAACAAATAAATGGTGAAATTGACAAAGTGTTAAAATTAAAAGTTATCAATGAAAAAATATTACAAACTAAAAAAAAAATGAAAGAATGATTGAAATTTATTTTTTTTGATCTGTTATTCATTTTAAAATTCTACTAATAAAATAACGCTTTTATAAAAGTCAATTTAGGCATTCTTAAAATAATAGACAAATCCTCGAAAAAATTGCTTTTATTGGACAAAAATTTTATAACAGTCTTTGGTGAAGCCTTAAACATTTTAAAGAATATATCGGACATTTTTTCTGGATGTTTTTCAAGAACTCTTAAAAATATTTCATCTAAAAACTGATATTTAGTGCTTATTTTATATTTTTTAACATTAGCAATATTTTCAATATTTTCTCTAATATATTTACTATGTTCTTGAATATTTAGAAAAGTATAACCTGTACTCAATCTAGTCATACCACCAGCAGTTCCAATATTTATTTTATTTTTTTCATTCTTATCGATTGGGTAAAATAAAGGTATCGCCCCTTCCTCTTTATAAATTATCTTGTAATCTTTCAAATTTAGATGATTTTCAATGTAATCTTTTATCTGTTTGTCATAATCTTTTTGAGAATTGTCATTAATTTTAGACAACCAAGTGGTTTCGACTAAAGCAGTATTTTTTGAGTAGGGTAAGGTATAAAAAAAATGAACACTTTCTCTTTGATCACAATCAAAATCCATAAGGTTAAAAATTTCATCATCAAAAAAATTATTTTTAGTTTCGATTTCCACTCCACAAAAATGTTGCCAAAGATTTCGATAATCTTTTTTAATGAATGGTACGCTATTAAAAATAAAAGAATTTTTTAAACTAATTTCACTGACATCTTTAAAGTAGGAAATATTTTTATTTTCATTTAGTTTGTTATTAATTTTTTCATAGAATAAACCACTGTCAATACTTTGATATGGAGAACTTTTACACTGCAAATAGTTAGTTTTTTTAGGAATATTAATTGAAAAATTTTCCCAATTTTTTTTTACACAATCATCAAAATTGTGAGATGTTACTTTCCAAAAAGACCAAGTTTTGTCTCTTTTGTATTCATCTCTTGGCTCTATGATCGCCAAAGTTTTATCTTTAAGCTTTTCATGAATTTCCAATTCATATGCTAAAGATAAACCAGCACAGCCCCCACCAATAATGACATAGTCAAATTCTTTCATCTAGATTTATTTCCTCATTAATTAAAAAATGATCATGTTGAATCTGATCTTCCTTAATGCTAGTTAGAGATAACCTTATAAGATCAAAAATTGCAAAAATAGTCTCTATACTCTTTTCAATATTGGATACATAAATTTTTCCAGAATTTTTATAATTTTCAAACGTTTTTTTATTTAGAATATTATAGCCTATTTTTCGGTAGATCCTTCTAGCGACTAAAATTGAAAATCTAAAACTTATTGGAATGTCTTTTATAGAATAAAAGGAATTCTTATAAAAGGTATCTGCAAGATCTATAGTCGATGTAATTTCCTCAAAATTTTTATTTATATAAAATCTATTTATTTTTGAATCTTCAATTACATCTCTTGATATATTTGTAAGTTGCATTGCGATACCGAGATCAATAGCTGACTTAAGTGAGCTTTTTTTATTAACTTTTAAAATTTTTGCCATCATTAAACCAACAGTTCCAGCAACTCTGTAAGAATAAATTAAAAGGTCTTTTTTTGAATTTAATATCACCTTATCTTTTATATCTGAATTTATACCATCTAATAGATCTTCGATAATTTTTACTGAAATTTTAAATTCATCAATAAGGTCCCACATATTTTTAACAATTTGATTATCAAAATTCTTTTGAACAAAATCTTTTTTAAATTGCTTGAATTTAATTTCTTTGACTTCTAATTTTTCTTCATCGTCTGCGATATTGTCGGCAACTCTACAAAAATCATACAACGCAGAGCATTTTTTATATGTTTTTTTAGGTAAAAAAAAACCCGCCCAATTAAAAGATTTTGCATAAACTGATAAGTAATTTTTATCAGACATCATAAAATCTTTTCTAATACCTTTGCTGATGAAAGCACTCCAGGTACACCTGCTCCAGGATGGGTTCCTGCACCAACAAAATAAAGTCCTTTGTATATCTCAGACTTATTGTGAAATCTAAAATATGCAGATTGAGAAAATTTTGGTTGGATTGAAAAACCTGAACCATATTTTGTATTTAAATCTCTTTCAAAGTAATCAGGGGTTAAATAAAAATCTTCTACAATATTATTTTTGAGATCTGGCATTAAATCATTTTGCATTTTATCAATAACCAAATTTTTCATTTTTTCTCCCTCAACAGACCAATCAATTTTTGATTGATTATTTGGCACTGGGACTAAAACATAAAAGCAATCGTTACCTTCGGGAGCCATAGTTTTATCGGTTGCAGAGGGTCTGTGAAGATAATAACTAATATCGTTGTTCAATTTTTTGTTATTGAAAATGTCATCTAGATGTTCTTTATATTTGTTTCCAAACTTAATAGTATGGTGCTCAACATTATCGTATTTTTTTTTGGTACCAAAGTAATAGACAAATAATCCCATTGAATATTCCATTCGGTTTTTTTTCCATCTAAAAAGAAATGAATTACTTGTATTCCCATTTAACATTTTCTCGTAAACAGCAGGAGGATCAGCATTACAAATTACATTGCTAGACTCTATTATTGTTTGATCATCTAATTGGATACTGGTAATTTTTTTTTTGTTTGAAATAATTTTGGTAACTTCGTGACCTTTAATTATTTTAATCCCAACTTCATCCATTAATTTTTCAAAACCCTTGATTATATTTCCTGTTCCACCCATTGAGTAATGAATACCCCATTTTTTTTCTAGGTATAAGATTAATCCATAAATTGAAGTTGTAGTAAAAGGATTTCCCCCAACTAATAATGGGTGCATACTAAGCATTCTCCTTAATTTTTCATTTTCTATATATGAGGAGACTAAAGAATAAACAGATTTATAACTTTTTAGTTTTAGTAGTGCTGGCAATTGCTGCATCATTACAAATGGTTTATCAAAGGGTACATCAGCAAGCTCCGTGAAACCTTTATCAAAAATTTTTTTTGTAAAATCGACTAATTTTTCATAACCCTTAACATCTTTTTCATTTATCTCTTTTATTTGTTTTTTCATCTCTAGCTCGTCCCCAGAGTAATTAAATTTTGATTTATCCTCGAAAATGAATTGATACCAAACTTTTAGTGGAGTGAGTTTTATATAATCTTCTGGTTTTTTTTGAAATAATTCAAATAATTCATTTATCAAATATGGAGCAGTTATTACTGTTGGTCCACCATCGTAAATGAAGCCATTTTTTTGAAATACTCTAGCTCTTCCTCCAAGATCTCGATGTTTTTCGATTAAAGTAACTTTATGCCCTTTAGCTTTAAGACGTAAAGCTGCAGCTATTCCTCCAAATCCTGAACCTATAACAATGGAATTCATCTATATAATTTATAGTCTTTTTTGTAAAATTGTAAGAGTATTATGAGTTGATTTTTTTTAACTCTTCTTTTGTTTCATCCAAATTTTTTTGAAACAAGTTATCAAGCTTGGACTTATCAACCGATGTTGTAATTATCTTTTTAACTGAATCTACCGCAACTTTAATTGAAGCATCTTTTATTTCTTTTATTGCCGCGTCTTTCATTTGATTGATCTTATTTTCTGTTGAATTTTTTTTAATTTCTGAAGATTTATGAAATTTATCGTTTAATTCAATAATAAGATTATCACTGTCTTTTTTCGCTTGTGCCAATATTTCCTTACTAACTGATTGAGCTGTATCGAGTTTTTTTTGAGCATTATCTAGTAAAGTTTTAGCTTCTGTTCTAAGCTTTTCACTTTCATCAATCTCATTTTTGATATCTGAAATTAATTTGTTTAGTATTTCATTTATTTTTTGTGGAACCTTAAGATATATTAAGCCTCCAAAGAAAATAATAAACGATACAGCTACCCAAAATGTTGCATCAATTGCCATAATATTTATCCCCGTTTCTTTTAGATAAATCATCAACGATTGCAGAAATACTACTATTATTAACTTCCGTACCGATTAATTTCACTAGTAACTCTGAAGTAGTTTCGATTGCAATTTTATTAATTTTCTCTGAAGCACCTTTTCTTAGTAAATTTATCTCTTGCTCAACTTTCTTGATTTCCTCATCAATTTGTTTATCTAAAGTTTCCTTTTTTGTATTTATTTCTTTGAGCACATTTTCTCTAGCTTCTTTAAAAATGTTATTAGCTTCCAATTTACTTTTTGAAATAATATCATCGTACTCTTTAAGCTTGGCTTCACTACTTTCTCTCTGTTTTTCTGCTGCCTCAATATTTTCTTGTATTTGCGATTTTCTTAATTCAAGGTTTGCACTTATCTTAGGTAGTATCAGTTTAGATAATACAATGTACAGAATACCAAAAGTAAGTGTTAACCAAAAAATTTGTGAAATCCAAAATTCTGGATTTAATTGAGGCATACCTCCACTTTCAGCTGCAAAAACCTCTTTTAAAAAAAAGAGATTAAAAAATATTAACTGAAAAAATATTTTTTTAACCATCTATTTAAAATGCAAAAAGAATGATTAACGCTACAACCAATCCAAACAACCCAGTTGCCTCTGCTAGGGCAAACCCTAAAAGCAAATTAGGAAACTGTTTCTGAGCCGCGGATGGGTTTCTCATCGCACCTGATAGATAATTACCAAAAATTATACCTATACCAACACCGGCACCAGCTAGGGCAATAGCCGCTAAACCTGCTCCGATCATTTTTGCTGCTTCTAATTCCATTATATCCTCCTCTGTTAATTAATGGTGTAAGTTTAATGCATCATTCAAATAGATGCAGGTTAAAATTGCAAAAACATATGCTTGAAGAAAAGCAACTAATATCTCCAGGCCAGTTAAAGCAACCGAAAAACTCAGTGGAAGCCATCCACCGACTACCCCAAGACTTATTACAAAGCCTCCGAATACTTTCATCATTGTGTGACCCGCCATCATGTTAGCAAAGAGCCTGACGGATAAACTGATAGGTCTACTTAAATATGAGATAATCTCAATAACTACAATTAATGGTAATAGCACTATAGGAACCCCACTCGGTACAAATAATTTAAGATAGCCTATACCATGTTTTATAAAACCAATTATTGTTACACCGATAAAAATAAAAGCCGCTAACACAAAAGTAACAATAATATGACTTGTGACTGTAAAGGTGTAAGGAATCATGCCAAACATGTTACAAAAAAGGACAAACATAAATAAAGAGAATATAAAAGAAAAATAAGGCTTAGCTTTAGAGCCTGCCGTATCACTAATCATTTTTGAAACAAATGTATAACTTAATTCAGCTAACAACTGAATTTTGTTTGGTAGCAATGAATTTTTTTTTGATCCGAGATTAAATATAATCAAAATAGCTAGCGAACTTATGACCATAAACAAACTGGCGTTTGTAAATGAAATGTCAAAAGCACCTACTTTAATTTCAGGACCAATTCTATAGACTTCGAATTGTGTCATTGGATTTGCAGCCATATATTTTTCGATCTATTTTTGCATTTTCTTTGCAGATTTAATTACATTCATTATTCCTGCGATTACACCTACAAAAAAAAATATTAAAATTAACCAGGGTTTAGTACCAAAGGTCTTGTCTAAAATAAACCCAATAATTGTCCCTACAACTACTGCAGAAACCAGCTCAGTGCTTAGTTTAAAAGCATTACCAATTGGAGAGGGGTTATTTTTTTTCTTATTTTCTTTATCAAAAACCTTTTTTTTTGCAATTTCTAAGCGAGTTTTAAATGGATCTTTGGACATTTGAAATCAGCTTTATTAGGCAACCATACTTTCTGCTTTTTGAAGATCAACAGCTACAAGTTGGCTAATACCTTTCTCGGGCATTGTAACTCCATATAGTCTGTTCATTTTAGACATTGTTAAAGCATGGTGGGTAACAATTATAAATTTCGTGTCAGTAATTTTTGTAAGTTCGTCAAGCAAATTACAAAATCTTGTGACATTCGCATCATCAAGAGGTGCATCTACTTCATCTAATACACAAATTGGAGATGGATTAGTTAAGAAAACGGCAAAAATTAATGAAAGCGCAGTAAGCGCTTGTTCTCCACCCGATAATAAAGTTATTGATTGGAGACGCTTACCAGGAGGACTCACCAACATCTCTAGTCCTGCCTCTAGTGGATCATCAGCATCTACTAATTCAAGTTTGGCGCTTCCACCATTAAATAGTTTTGTGTAAACCTCGTTAAATTTTCTATCAACTTTATCAAAAGCCTCAATTAATCTTTCCCTTCCTTTTTGATTAAGCTCATTGATACTTTCTTTTAATTTTACTATTGCTGTTACTAAATCGACCCGATCACTCTCCATTTTTTTAATTTCAGTTTCATACTTATTTGTTTCTTCATCTGCTTTTAAGTTCACCGAGCCTAGTTTTTCTCTTTCTTGTTTTTTTTTGTCTAGCAAGTCCTCTTGATTTACAGCATCGGGTCAGAAATTCTTAACCCTTCAGTTATTTGACCTTTTTTTTCTGCCTGTAATTTTGGTTGATTGTCTAATTTACTTAATTGATCATTCAATTTACTTCTTCTTTCGGTAAGCTGGGAAACCATTTTTTCAGAATTTAATAATAGGTTTTTCCAACTTTCTATCTCTGTATCAATTACTTTAATTCTTTCGTTTCTCTTTACAGACTCTTTTTTTATATTTTCATTTTTACTATAACTCCCAGCATATGCTTCAATCAACAGCTTACAATTATCAAGTGCTGAAATAGCTTCTTGATTTTTTTGTGAATTAATAAGTTCTTTAACTTTTTCAATTTCACTTTGTAATTTATCTTTAGAGGTGTTCAAATCATTATCAGACTGTTTTTCAGTGTCATAATATTTGGAGTCAATTTCTATTAACTCATTTTTTTCTTCTTTTAATCTTTTTTCATTTGAGTTCGCATCGATTACTATTCCTTTTTCTCTACCGATATCTTCCTCAAATGTTTGAAGTGTTTTTTTTATATTTTCAATTTCATCTTGTATCCTTGTGTTTTCTTCGTCCAGACTTTGTAGCTCAAGATTAAGTCTCTGTATTTTAGATAAGTTTTCAATATTCTTTTCCCTTAATGGTGTGACTTTTTCAGTTTCAGTCTTTATTAAATTTTCAAGATCTGCGATCTTATTATTAAAGTCTGTTACTTCAGTCTCTGCTTCAACATTAATCTCATTTTCTATTTTTATTTCTTTATCAATTTCTAATAATTTTAAATAATATAAGCCTGCTTCTATCTTTTTTATTTCTTCAGACATATTTTTATATCTTGCTGCCTCTTCAGCTTGTTTTTGAAGATTAACAAGTTGCCTTTCTTGTTGGCGCCTTAATTCATCCGCTCTTTTAAGATTATTTTCTGCAGCGTTTAGTCGTAATTCAGCTTCATGCCTTCTTACATGTAATCCTGAAATTCCTGCAGCTTCTTCTAAGATTGCCCTTCTATCGGCTGGTTTAGCTGTAACGATTGCACCTATACGACCTTGGCTTATCATCGATGGAGAATGTGCTCCAGTTGATAAATCTGCAAAAAACATTTGAGCATCTTTTGCTCTAACTTCTTTATCATTAATGTAAAATTTGGAACCTTTATCTTTTTCTATTTTTCTTCTTATCTCTATTTCATCTAATTCCTTAAATTTTGCAGAGCCATCTTTATTATCGTTTGTCAAATTTATAGATACTTCAGCTAAATTTTTTGAGGGTTTATTAGAGGTACCTGAAAATATTACGTCCTCCATTCCTGATCCTCTCATACTTTTTGCAGATGTTTCACCCATGCACCACCTCAATGACTCTACAATGTTTGATTTTCCACATCCATTAGGCCC
>LUMI01000917.1_pt1 | contig 10130 bp, 9 predicted proteins | sample 729681 | NCBI WGS metagenome assembly LUMI01 (sample SAMN03860267, study PRJNA289734) | marine metagenome | biome: seawater column; feature: ocean; material: water; isolation source: Red Sea water column Station 34 - depth 10m | place: Saudi Arabia: Red Sea | collected 2011-10-15 | depth 10 m
AATCACTTGAGTCTGAGCGGCTTCTTCTGACAGAGCTAAAGATTTGAAAGCCAGGGTTCGCTCCAGGGCAACTTCAAGAATCAGTTTTAAGGGGACCTGCGCCATATCCCGTCCATCGAACTGAAGCACCTCAACCCGTTTCAGTAACCTTTGTATTTCTTCCTGACTTAATGTTTCTGCTAGCAAGTTAGGAGACAATGCCAAAAACAGAATCCAGATTTTTACTATTTTGAGAGAAAATCTCATATTAGTTTTAAAATGCGTAATTCAATGGAGGCTTCCCAGGATCTGTTTGAAGTTTTAGCGGATTTTAGAGGAACTTAGATTTTTATGATCTCGGTTAGTTTAGAGCAACATCCCTTTGGAGTCATTTCGGAAATGTATGGGAGTGTTGCAATTTGTAAACGGTCTACTGTCCAATGGTTCCCCAGGGATAATCCACAAAGAGAATCACCTCCCTCCCCTCCTGTCCGGTAGCCAGGTCAAAGCGGTAAACAAATCCTGAACTCGTCACCAGCCTCACTCCTGCTCCCTGGGAGGTTCTTTTTTCGTCCCAGAGTTGCTCACTGGTGTCCGCTACACTTCCTTCTTCATAAAAAAAGGCGAGCTGGACTCCGGTACGAACATCGCGAATGAACAACAAATCGAAGGGTTTGTTCTCATCCGTCAAATTCCAGCGAAATTCTGCACCCCTGAATTCAACCTGTGCTCCGCTGAACCGTCCTCCGGCATAGGAACGAAGTCTTGAGGCACCTCCAAGAGAACCCGCTGTACCGTATTGGTTATTGGTTTTAGCAACCTTTGCTTGGTCTAATAATGCAGCTTCTTCAGCAGATGTACAGGTCTTCACCGTGCAATTTTCCGAGATCAATTTGTTGTACAAAGATGTTTGATCCGTATTTCCCTGCTTTCGCACAAAAGCACCCGAACGAAACCAGTTCAGGGCGAAGGTACTGCTGCTCAATAAAGGCAAGTAGGTCGAGACGTTATAATCCTGAACATAATAATCTGGAGCATCAGAGTCTGCCGGAGGACGGTCTGAGATAGTGGAAACCAGGCGAATCCCTTTGCGTGGGTCGACACGATCGTCGGTCCAGTCGATCTGCGCCCCATCCGTTCTGCTTTTGACTTTGAATTTTTGAGGCGGATCAAATTCTACAAGCAAGTTTTCTTCATTATCCCGAATCGCGCTGGTAGAGGCATTAATGTCGTATTGAATGGTGAACAGTTCGAACATCCTGTCAAAAAGAGTCAGAATCAGTCTCCCCCCGCCAAGACTGGTATCGGCCAACTCGGTTATGAAAAAATTTTCAGGATCAGAATCCATTTTTCGATCCCGATATACTTTCTGAGACCCCTTATTGAACCGCACTGTAGTCAGATCCAGCAGGAGGGTTTCAGGCCAAAGTGGGAGATCCGTGACTCCCGCAATGGTCCCCCGGACATTTCCGCTGATACCCACAACAAAAAGGTCAATGGTTGTTTCAGTACTTCCAAAGGGGATGTTGTTAAACGCTCCCAATAAGCCAAAACCTGCTCCCGCTCCGGGAAGAATGTATGGAATCGGTGCCAACAGGTACCCAAAATCGGTGGTAAATTGATCACGCCTTCGTTCCAATCCCGAAACGGAGGCAGCGGTAACAAAAAAAATTATTAGGAATATTAACGTCTTTTTGAGCATGGCTTGTGGTACGCTTTGTCGTTCAGTCCGGATTTTTTAGAGAAAGATTGCCGAGTGTGTCCTGGCTTTACAAGTTGAAGGTTTAAAAATATTTGCTGAAATCACGATTGGACTTTCTGGTAGGTGTTATTTTACTGACAACTGTTCCAAATTTTTGGAATCTTAACGTTTCTTAAATTTAAAACATAGCTTCAACTATGAGTGACCAACAGATTGAAAACGGAGAACCAAGAGTCATAACTGATTCTGAAGGATTAATGGCCCAATTTGTCGAAGTTCCGGTTGAAAGAGACATCATCCCTGTTTACTGTGCCTTTCCTCAGGGACAGGAGATGATGCCTTTGGTTCTGGTTGTTCAGGAAATTTTCGGGATTCATGAGCATATCCAGGATGTATGCCGAAGGTTTGCTAAAATGGGCTGTATCGCACTTGCTCCTGATCTTTATTTCCGACAAGGATCCGTCAATGGACTTTCCAACCCTGAGCAGATCTATCCGATTGTCTCCCAAGTTCCGGATCAACAAGTGATGCAGGATCTTGATGCCACTGTAACCTGGTCCCTTGAGAACGGATTGGCGGATCCTCAAAGAATGGGAATCACCGGTTTTTGCTGGGGAGGAAGAATCGTCTGGCTCTATGCATCAATAAACAGCGAGCTCAAAGCCGGTGTTGCTTGGTATGGAAGGCTGGATAATCAGGTTACCCAAAATCAGCCTAGACATCCCATCAATGTGGCTGATGATCTCAAATGTTCAGTATTAGGGTTGTATGGAGGCCAGGATCATCTCATCCCGAACGAGCTTGTTGAAAAAATGAATTTGAACTTAAGTAATAATAAAAAGAATTCAATGATTGTTACCTATCCACAGTCCGGACATGGTTTTTTTGCCGACTACCGAAGTAGTTACAATCAAAAGGATGCCGAGTCCGGATGGAGTGAATTACTGGCTTGGTTCAGAAAGCACGAGATATTGGAATAATCACCAATTGTCTTCAAATTCCGTGAATTGGTTGTAAGACACGGTTAAGAAATCCCTGATAGACAGTTGGGCCTTCTGTTGCAATCAAACAAATACATTCCTGGCCTGTATCCGCAATGGGTTGGTGAGTGTCATCATGATCAACATCAGCAACGTCACCCTGCTGAAATCTTCCAATTTCATCACTGTACGATCCGCGAAGAATCAAAGCCAATTCAGTCCCCGAATGTGAATGAGTTGGGAGGGTCGTGCCTGGAGTGATTTTGAATAAACGAACTGTTCCTGATTTCCCGGCATCAGCATCAATGGATACATGCCGTAAACCTGGAGCAAGGAATTTCCAATTCAAGTCGTCAAGAGGCGAATTGATATAATCCCAAAGAGGCTGAGGAATTTCATCATCACCAGAAGGTGAATTAGCAGTGGGAGGATCTTGTGCGATATCATCAAGCTTAGAAAGAATTTGATCCAAACTGCTCATATTGACATTGCATGGTTCAAGATCGTCGATCAATGCTCCCCCGATCATTTCGGCATCATTTACTTTTTGCTGACACTCCTGACAAAAACTTAGATGGGAAGCCACGACGAGGCTAAATGCTTCAGTTAAACTTCCTGAGGCATAAGCCTTTCACAGTGCCGAGGGGGATGTTCAATTCTTCAGATATTTCCCCATGGGATTTGTCTTCAAAAAATGACATTTGTACCACTCTGCATTGTTCAGGCGGCAGCATGGCGAGTGCATCAGCGACTCTATGTTGACGGTGTGTAAGATCGACTTTTTTATCAGCACCATCTGAGTTATCAACTGGTTCGGCAATATCATCAATGTTGATGGTAGGCCTCTTATTTCTCCTGAAAGCATCAATTTTCAAATTTCTAGCAATTGTATAGATCCAGGTACTTGCAGACGCTTTTTCAGGATTAAATTGCTTAGATTTTCGCCAAATGTTGAGCATGGTCTCCTGAACAAGCTCTTCAGCTTGATTGTCAGTTGATCCCTGCTTCATCAAATAGTTCTTCAACCTGGGGGCGAAGTGTTCGAAAATTTCGGAGAATGCTTGTTTGTCTGCATCCGATCCAATTCTGACCAAAAGCTCGGAAAAATTATTACGAGGTTTTGGCGGAATGACGTTGTGTACCATTTGAAGATTTGTTCTCATACAAGATGCCTACGATCTAATTATGATTTGGATCAGTTTTTTTTAAAAAAAGATGATCTACATCAATATCAACTCGTAACAACATGTTATTTTTGGAATTTTTCTATATAAAAAAATGAGAATAGCTATCGTAGGCTCGGGAATTTCAGGTTTATCTGCATTCTGGTTGTTGAATCAACACCATGATGTCGTGCTTTTTGAAAAGGATGATAGGCCAGGAGGACATTCCAACACAGTTGAGGTAGATACATCACAAGGAATCATTCCGGTCGATACAGGTTTTATTGTATATAATGTCAAAAATTATCCGAATCTGATTCAGCTTTTTGATTACCTGAAAGTTCAAACCGAGGCGACGGACATGTCATTTTCGGTTTCAAGAGACAATGGAGAATTTGAATATTCAGGGGGAGACCTTCGGGGACTCTTTGCCCAGGCATCAAACATTGTTAAACCGGTATTTTGGAAGATGCTATACGAAATTGTGCGTTTCTACAAGGAAGGCCGCAATTTCGTAGAAAATAACACTTTACCCGATTGCAGCCTCGGGCAATATCTTAAGGATCGTCATTACAGCGACAAATTCATCAATGACCACCTTCTGCCAATGGCAGCAGCGATATGGTCTGCTCCTGCAGAGACTCTGAAGTCCTACCCACTCAGTTCATTCCTTAAGTTTTGTGATAACCATGGCCTGATTCAAGTTACCAATAGGCCTCAGTGGAGAACGGTTAAAGGAGGAAGCCGTGAATATGTCCAAAAGATTACCGAACCTTTTTCTGAAAAAATCCGACTCAATTCAGCCATTGTCAACATCATCAGATCCGGCAAAAAAGTAAAAATTGAATCGAGAGGCGGGGTTACCGAGGATTTTGATCATGTCATCCTGGCCACTCATGCCGACCAGGCGTTAAAACTTTTAAAAAACCCTTCTCCTGAAGAATCGGCACTTCTGGGATCATTCCAATACCAACGTAACCAGGCGATTCTCCATTCTGATACAGGCATGATGCCTCTCAGACGTCCTGCCTGGTCCAGTTGGAATTACATGAATCAAACCCGTGAATCGGATCTTGAACACGTTTATGTGACATATTGGATGAATCGTTTACAGAACCTGAAAACGACAACCCCGTTATTCGTGACCCTTAATCCACCACAGTTACCCCATAATTCCACAATTCATCGTACTTTCATCTACCAGCATCCCATTTTCGATCATCAATCCATGGAAGCCCAAAAGAATCTTTGGAAAATCCAGGGAATGAGAAATACCTGGTATTGCGGAAGTTACTTCGGATCGGGTTTTCACGAAGATGGGATCCAATCCGGATTAGCCGTCGCAGAGGCTCTTGGACGGGTTAGAAGGCCCTGGCAGGTTGAAAATGAATCCGGCAGGATCGCATTGCCTCCCCATTGGAATAAACACAAACAGGCGGCCTGAAAAGATGAATTCCAAAATTTACGTTGGAACGGTTATGCATCAGAGGCATAAACCCAAAAAACATATCCTCCGGTATCGCGTCTTTTCCATGCTTCTGAACCTTGAAGAACTTCCTTCACTTGGCAGACGTTTTCGTTTTTTTTCCCATAATGCATTCAATTTATTCAGTATTTACGACAAAGATTTTGGCGGCGGAGATGGGTCTTCACTGCTGGAATATGCCCGATCACAACTGAAAAAATATGGGCTCGGAAATGTGGATGGCCCCGTGATGCTACTTGCCTATCCGAGGATTCTGGGCTTTGTATTCAATCCGCTTTCGGTTTATTACTGTTTTCATCAGTCAGGGGAACTAGGGGCATGCCTTTATGAAGTGAATAATACTTTCGGACAAAGACACAGCTACCTCATCCCGATCAATCATAAAGATCCAAAGGTGAGCATTCACCGATGCAGGAAAAATTTTTATGTCTCTCCTTTCATTAATATGGATGTTTCCTATGAATTCAAAGTAGAAGCTCCAGAACAAAGATTGGTTCTGTCCATTGGTGAATACGATGATCATGGCAAACTTTTGGACGCGGTATTTTCCGGTAAGGAAAGAGCGATATCGGACCGTGTGCTTCTAAAAATGTTCATCACTCACCCCTTGATGACCCTCAAGGTGGTTGCAGGAATCCACTGGGAAGCGCTAAAACTCTGGCTGAAAAAAATTCCGCTGGTACCTAGACCCGCCCCTCCGGAAAATACGGTCACTGTTTTGGATTAATGTTCATGGTCCAAACCTGATCCATTATTTTTGGAATCAAGTATTTACAATCATTCAATTTCCTGACATCAAAAGCATTCTTTATTTCTATGTCTGAAACCACCATCAATGACTCAAACGGCACAGACCTCAGTGCAGGTCGTGAAGCACTGTCAAGCCAGGGTGAAACTGAATCACGCAAAGAATCAAGAACTGAGTGGATTAACCGTTTTTGGGAATTCGCACTGTCCAAACTTCTGAAAAATTTTGAAGTAGGAAACATCACCCTGCGTTATCCCCAAGGTAAGAGCGTCCAATACGGAAAACCTGAATCTGAACCCTCGGCTTACATGAAAGTCAACAGCCATCGGATGATTCGTAAGCTTCTGGTGGAGGGGGATGTAGGCCTTGCTGAAAGTTATATGGATGGTGATTGGGAAAGTTCCAATCTTGTTCCAATCCTTGAATTAGGACCAAGAAATGTCGATGCCATTGAAAATAAAATCTTAGGTTTTAAATTTTTCCGTCTGAAAAACCTTTTTCAACACCTCCTTCGTCCCAATAGCTTAAGAGGAAGCCAACGCAACATTGCGGATCACTACGACCTCGGAAACAGTTTTTATCTGCCATGGCTTGATCGATCAATGACTTACTCCTCGGCATTGTTCGAAGATGAGCATGATAGGAATCCTGATAATGTCGAAGAACATCTTTACCACGGACAAATCAGGAAATATCAGTACATTGCCGATCAATTGAATCTCAAACCTGGAATGAAGGTTCTGGAAATCGGATGCGGCTGGGGCGGCTTTGCTGAAATCGCAGCCCGTGATTATGGATGTCAGGTTGACGGAATTACGATTTCCAAGGAACAGTTGGCCTATGCTTCTAAACGTATTCAAAACTCAGGATTGTCCAAACAGGTCAATCTGTTTTTCCAGGATTATCGTGATCTTGAGGGAAAGTACGACCGGATCGTATCGATTGAGATGCTTGAAGCAGTCGGTGAAAAAAATTGGCCAACCTATTTCAATCAGGTGAAGCAACTTCTGAAACCTGAGGGTGAAGCTTTGATTCAAACCATCCTGATCGAAGACAGTCGTTTTGAAGACTACAGGAAAAAAGCCGACTTCATTCAGCGTTACATCTTTCCTGGAGGGATGCTGCCCTCCCTGGAAATCCTGAAACCCATCTTTTCAGAATACGGGCTCAAACTAAACAATGTGATGCATTTTGGAAATTCTTATGGAAAAACCATGAATCTCTGGAACCAGATGTTTCAAAATGCCTGGTCTGAAATTCAAAATCAGAATTTTGACCTAAGATTCAAGCGCATGTGGGAATATTATCTGGCTTACTGTGAAACAGGATTCAACACCGGAGCGATCGATGTGGCAATGATTCATCTTCAGAAAGAGTCCTCGTGAACCATTATCTCTACTGGCCTGAAGGCCTTTTGATTGCGTGCTCGGTGATGACCATTGCCTGGTTATGGCAATGGAAACACGATCATCCTGCAATCGTAGACGTAGTCTGGAGCTATCTCACTCCTGCATTGGCAGTGGGCTGGATTTTCCTCGAACCGGAAACTCTTTGGACCCGCAAGCTCCTGGTCGCAGTGCCGATCGCCATCTGGGGAATCCGCCTCGGAACCTACTTGCAGAACCGACTTAAACATGATGGATCCGACGGAAGATACAATGCGATGTCAGAAGCCATGGGAAAATGGAAAACATTGGGATATTTTTTCTTTTACCAATTCCAGGCACTGGGAGCATTCTTTCTCGCACTTTCTCCCTACACCGCACTGACTGGTTCTCCTGGAGAAATCAGACTCATCGATCTGGCTGCTTTGATGCTCTGGATCGCCGCATTTTTCGGAGAAAGTATTGCAGACCATCAGCTTGCACGATTTCGTTCAGATCCATCGAACAAGGGCAAAGTCTGTGACACCGGTCTTTGGAAGTACAGCAGGCATCCGAATTATTTCTTTGAGTGGCTTATGTGGATAGTTTGGCTGTTGATGGCATCGGGTTCATCAACCTGGTGGGTGAGCGGAGCTGCAGCCTTGGCCATGTTCATACTGGTAACCAAAATCACCGGCATCCCTTATGTAGAAGACCAGTCCATACGAAGTCGTGGAGATCTTTATCGTGATTATCAACAGAGAACCAGTTCCTTCATTCCCTGGTTCCCTAAGCTCAAGACTGAAATTTGATGAAACAATTGATTCAACTGACCGAAAAAGGGCTGATTCCGGATTTCCTGATCCGTCTCGGAATCCAAAAATTACTGCGGGAACGTCTCTCCGAACTTTCAGTTGAAAATTGTGAAAACCGGCTTCTCCTTCAAAACCGGTTTCTTCATGCGCTTGGGCAATCGGATATTGCAGAGCTTCCTGACAAGGCCAACGAACAGCATTATGAAGTTCCCTCGGAGTTTTTTTTACAGGTTCTCGGGCCCCACCTTAAATACAGCTGCGGCTGGTGGGATGATTCGATCAACAACCTTGAGCAATCCGAGGAAGCAGCCCTGAAAAAAACATGTGAAAATGCGGATCTTCAGGATGGTCAAAATGTTCTTGAACTCGGATGCGGATGGGGATCGCTCAGTCTCTGGATGGCAAAACATTATCCGAATTCAAAAATCACCTCGGTCTCCAATTCGACAAGCCAGAAAGCATTTATCGACCAGCGGGCACAGGAACGGGGGTTGGAGAATTTAGAGGTCATCACCTGCGATATGAATGATTTTGAGACAAAAAAACGCTTTGAAAGAATCGTTTCCGTTGAAATGTTTGAACATATGCGGAACTGGCCTGTCCTTTTCAACAAAGTTGCTTCGTGGATGAAAAAAGATTCAAAATTCCTGATGCATGTCTTCTGTCATGGAAAAACTCCCTATTTTTTTGAGGCCGTGAATGACGACGACTGGATGGCACGTTACTTTTTCTCAGGCGGGATCATGCCTTCCGATCAACTTCCTTATCTGATCGATTCCAAGCTGAAGGTCGAACAGCACTGGCGCTGGGACGGGACTCATTACCAGAAGACCTCTCTGGCCTGGCTGGCCGAAATGGATGGAGCTCGTGATACCCTTTTCCCGGTTTTTACAAAAACTTATGGGAACGATGCAGAAATCTGGTGGCAGCGATGGCGGCTTTTTTTCCTTGCCGTTGCAGAGTTATTCGGATTCAACCAGGGACAGGAATGGTGGGTGAGTCATTATAGGTTGGTAATTTAATCAGGGACAAAAACTTCCACCATATAAAGACATATTTTCGCCTTCATCCCTAACAATCACATTAACATAACCTCCTCCTAGCCCAGATACAGTAGAGCTAGTACTTTGAATCCAACTGTTGTTTAAAGTGTCATTGATCAGTGCTGATTCAACAGTAGTAATCCTGTTTGAGCCCGAAATTCCCACCACTTTATATTCAAGGTTTGATGTCGATGTGACATCATCCTCTGCTGCAGTCCAACTCAATGAACAAGAACCTGATTTTGTAACAGTCCCTTGATTCCCTGGAACCGGAGGCTCCGAATCACTTAAGTTGAAAATGGTATCAATTTCATCTTCGCTAATCACTCTGCTATAGATCCTCACATCATCAATATTGCCCTGGAACAAATTTAATTTGTAATCACCCGGGTACCCCTCTCCATCTCCAAAACCATGCCCAATATAAAGTTTTGATGAAGAGTTAGTTACTGGATTGTATGAACTGGTTTTTGGTGAAGATGATCCTTGTCCCGGATTGTTAACGACATCAAAATAATTCCTCAATTGAATATTCTGTTGTGAGCCATCCGATGTTGCTATGAACATGATCCAGTTATCAACATCTCTTTCATCAATGTTATAAGGAAAAGTATTCGCGCCACCTCCTGATAAAGTAAGTTTAGATTGTTGTATCGCACTATCATCGGCGTTTGTTCTGTCATAACTCCGCATAGTAGTTGTAGCTCCAGAAGAATCTTTACCTGCAGGATGATTTGGGCTGTCAAATCCTATTAGAGAATCAGATTTGTTCAAACCAGATCCACTGGTATCATCCGATCTAGCATTGGGTCTTGTCCAGAATTCAAACAATTTTTCATCAGTATTATTA
>LUMI01001648.1_pt1 | contig 10090 bp, 6 predicted proteins | sample 729681 | NCBI WGS metagenome assembly LUMI01 (sample SAMN03860267, study PRJNA289734) | marine metagenome | biome: seawater column; feature: ocean; material: water; isolation source: Red Sea water column Station 34 - depth 10m | place: Saudi Arabia: Red Sea | collected 2011-10-15 | depth 10 m
CTTTTACCCTCATCTATACCCCATACTTTTGCTAATGCTTCTCTCATACTCTGATTCTTAGTATACGCAGTATTTAACATTTTGTCAACATCTTTTTTACCTTGACCAGGCGTTACATCCAATGTGTGTTCTGCATAGTCTTTACCTATATCATATGATTCCTTTGATATCGCTTTAGAAATCGCTTTACGTCTTTTGTGTAGATACTTGTCTGTTGAATCAACATCACCATCGTTGTCAATGTCTTTGTCTTTTCTATCGTCAAACTTTTTCTTGACTGCATCTTTATTCACAGGGTCAAGTTTCTCTTGTTTCACAACTCTTGGTTTGAAATTTTTCATGACCTCTTTGTGATATCTTGTCATATCTCTATTTCCAGCGTCAACCATAAGATGACCTCTTCCTATGTTGTCATCGTTGACATCAAAGTCCATGAGTTGAATACCATCAAAGTATCTCTTCGCTTTCATAGCATCACCTCTGTTTTTAAATTCGTACTCAACGTACTCTACTTTTTCATTTATGTCCATTTCATTTTCCTCTTTCTTAGGTTTCATAAAGTCGGGCATCTTAGGTAGAGATACTTGACTCTTTGGTTTTGCTTCAATCCTTGCAAGTGCTTGTCTTTGTCTTGGTGTCAACTTCTTCATTCTCTCATCTTCCATCACCATCTTGGGTAGTTTTGTTATCTCATCTGAGTCCTCAAGTGCTTTCTTAGCGTCCTTTGCATCTCTTCTACTCACATAGAGTTTACCCATTTTGAAGTATCCATCAATGTCAGCATCTTTCAGAACTTTTAGAACTTCACTCTCATATCCCTCGTTTACACTTTCTATTTTTCCAGTTTTTGGGTTTACTCCAAGAATTTTATCAACTAATTGATTTGCGTGTTTGTAAGTTGTCCCCAAACCCTTCATCACCATCATAACTCCTTGTTTTCTATTCTTAGATGGCGCCATGAGTTTTTTTGCTTTATCTAAATTCATTTTTGAATACCTACCTTCACCTTCATCAATCTCAACACTCTCACCGAAAACTCTATTGAGAACTTGAGAGATTACCTCTCTAGGTTCTGTATCTGTTGCACCATGTTTAGAGTGTTTCCTTTGAATTTTATTCATGTGAGCCATTGCAGTCGCTTTGTCTTTCATCTTTGATGCTTTGACAATCTCTCTGTTCATCTCATCATTCGCTTTATCAGAACCAGGCGAGTCCTCTGGGTCAAACAATCTAAAATCAAAGTTTGTTTTACTTTGTAGTTTTGCACCACCTTTCATCTTGGGCATCTTTACTTTACCAACTACGAACCCATTCTCACCTAAGACAACCGATGATATCGCTTCTTCGATACTGTTTGTTTTTGTTTCTAGATACTTGGTCATCTCATCTCTCCTTGACTCATAATCCTTGCGATCATTTCTTGATAACTTTCTTGGACACACTCTGCACCACACATATACGATACATCTTCATTCATCTTGTTATCATATGTTTTTGGTAGTGGGTCTTTCGTTATTCTATCTGCGTATTCTTTCTTTGCACCATCTTTGTCTGTGGTAACTTTACCCTCAACCATATCTCTGACAAATCCTAGAGTGGCTGCATTTGCATACAGACTTCCACATCTTGCAGTCACCTCTTCTTTCAATCCATCATAGATGATACTACCTGTGACATGACCCAATGTATCTAACATATCACTGGGAACTTTCATGTTCATAACTGTGTACACATAATCCCTGTGTGGTTTTGGAAATGCGTGTGGAATACTCTCGTCTATGATATATGTTTCTCTCTCACCTTTACCAAATGACCCAAGTGAGTTCCACTTCAACATTGTTTCTGTTACCTCATCTGGTTGACCATACTCCTTGATAAGTTTTTCTGCATACCTTTTTGAGTCCTCATTTTTCCAGTTTGATAGTGAGTCCTCTGATGTCATCTCCTCTGCGAGATTATCTGCTGGTAACATACCAATCAATCTATCTCCTCTTGTCTTGTTCATAAAGTCAACGTGTGCATCTATACTCTTTGACTGTCTTAGGTGTGCTTGTGATGCTTTCTCTAACTCTCCGACTATACTCTTCAAGTCTTGCAATCCACCAGCACCCTTTGGGCCTTTTGCATCTGCACGAACCATCATATCAACGTGTGCTTGTACTCTCTTAGATTGTGCAAGATGCATCTTTGATGCACCCTGTAGTTCACTTACTAACTTTTTAAGATCTGGAATATCCCCTGCTTTCTCATCAAGTTCAACCTGTTCTTTTAATTTTGGATAATATTTCTTAATTAATGCATCTCTATCTTGTTGATCTTTTTTACTAATAGAACCTTTCATGTTATGTCTGGCTGCTATGGCATTTACTTTTATATCTTCAGCAGATGTACCAAACATTTTTACTAGTTCAATAGCATTCTTTGTATGTTGATTTTCATCTTCATTCTTTGCAAAGTCTTTTTTGGTGAACTTCTCATCTAAACTTTCTTTCATTGTGTCACCAACTTTTTTACTTGGTGCGTTAAAAATCTTACCACCCTCTTTTTTCATCTTACTGGTCATGTCACGTTTAGAACCTTTTGCGATAACCTTACCATCTTTGACTAACGCATACATGGTACTTTTAGGTATCGTTTCATTTATATCACCATACGTTTCGCATATCTCTTTACCACAACCACAGTTAAGTGTTTCCTCTGATACAGATGGAACTAAAAAGTAATCTCTGAGTTTGTTCATACTATTTGATGCAACTGCAAGTTTGTTAGTCCACCAACTTGGTAGTGACTCCTCTGGACTTGTACTTTTGAGTTTTTGTAGTATCTGCATCGCATCTTCTAAAACTGTCTTGCATTGTCGCATCGCAGATGCAACATCTTGATGACCATCTTCTCTCATCTCTGCTTTCGCCATTTTGGTTGCAACACCCATCTTGACCGCCATTGCATCTTTACCATATCTCTTTTTAAAGTCGTCCATAGGTAACTTCTTCGCAATCTCTTCTCTGCGTTTCAACTCTTGTGGAGTAAGTTCTCTTTCTCTGACAGTGATGTTCTTTTCATTTAACTTCACCTGTTCATACAGATCACCTATATGTGTATATTTTTGTCCCATGTCTAACCTTTCATCAAGTCCGTCACAGACTTACCTTTCTCCCAAAACTTGCATGACCAGTACCTTGCTTTGTACTTAGGGCCTGGATTGTCGCAGTTATGTCTTGCACGAAAAGACTTTCTTCTTGCTGGACTCTTTCATTGTCATTCTAATCTTCGGTGTATCATCATCTATTGAACAACCCTCATCAAGACCTAGTTTTTCTAACATCTTGTCATGCACTTCGTTCATCTTCCACCACCAGTCATCACCATGATCTAACTGGTATTTCATTCTAGTGTCAATTGACTCATACCATGTCTGTATACTCTCTTCTGTAAACTCCTCTTTATACATATTCAACTCAAATGGTTTTGAACCACCTTTGTTGTAAACTTGTATCTGTAGATTACCACCTTTACCTTTGAGTCTATATTTGTTTGTTTTACCCTCAGATGGTTTCTTCGGGCCAGTTGCAACTTTACTATCAATCTCTCTCTTGTCTACTGTTACTCCAAGTTTCTTCTTTGCATAATCATATGCGTGTTGCATCGCACCAGAAAAAGTAGAATGATAAAGATTATACTTTTCACCTAGTTCGTCTTCTATGGTTTCACTTATCTCTTCTTTCTTCGCTTTCTTAGCGGCACTTGCTTTTGACCATAAATCTGCATCTGCCTTTCTCGCACCACCCCCTGTTAAGAATGAGTTGACCCTTGCAAACGCCCACTGTTGTGGTGTGGTGCCTGGTCTATGTCCTGTTCTCCATGCAGCCATTCCACGATTATAAACCTTTTTGAGAATACCATATGGGACTCCAGATTTTTTGGATTTTTTTACTAGACCCTCTATCTTCTCATCTAATTGAAAATCTTCTTCCATGTCTTTTCCCTCATACTCGGCTGCGAGTTCTTGTGGCAACCTACCTTTCTTTACTAATTTATTTACATACATCTGTAATGGTTTGGGTCTATCAAGTCCAAAAAGTTTTGCAACATCTGCTAATATAGATGCGTTACTATCTTGATGTCCAGATTTTCCTTTCTCCATACCAACATCCTGTATGTACTTTTGTATCATTTTGTCATAACCTTTTGGATGTGTCAATCTGTGTATCGTTGTTCTGATAAGTTCTGGAACATTGATACCTGTCATCTCATCAATACTCCAAGACTCATCAAGGTCATCTGGTTCAAACTCAGATTTTAGTTTCTTTATTTTTTTCTTAGTTGCATCTATCTCCGCTGTGCGAGGAGTTCTCAATCTTAGTAAATGACCCAAGTATGCTTCTAAATCATCTAGTCTATCTTGTTGTGCTTTTGATAGTGTTCTTTCGTCTATATCATCTGACTCATTTGTTTTTTTCTTCTTAGTGGTAAGTTTTTGTTTTACTTTATCAACCGCTGTTGCAACTGCGGCTGCTCCACTACCCACACTTGATGGGTTTATCTTACTTACATACTTTGCGACAGTAGGTGCGGCTCTCAATCCTAATCCTATAAGTGGTGCGACCTCATTTACATCATCACCAAACATCTTTCTAAATTTGAGTGTGTGTTTAGATGGTTTGGTCTTTTTCAATTTACCAGACTTGTCTTTATCTCCAGGCGCTGGTGTATATGCGGCTGGATTGTCATCGTCCATTTTCGCACCTCTTTCAAAGTGGTCATCACGTTTTGGTTTTACACTTTTCTTAACACCCTTGTAATACTTCGCTGGTTCGGTGCCTGGATCACCTTTTATATCTGGGTCTTGTTTTACTCTTCGTAAACCTTTTTGTATTTCGTTGAGGTTTATCTCATGTAACCACACCTTATGTACTTTACCTTGACTATCATTATATGCGAGATAGTTTGTACCTTTTCTGATTACTTTACCTTCAATACCATTTGCTTCAACTATGTCACCAATATTCCAAATCTTTCCTGTAAGATACATATCTCTGAGTGATTCAAAATCATTCATCTCACCCATATCTCGTTCTTCACGAATACCCATGTGTTTTCTTACATCAAGATAAAGTTTCTTACCATCTTTGAAACCTCTGGGTAGTCCTTGACTAAATGAATCAAAGTCACTATCAGATGCAGCCTGTCGCATCTTTGATGCAGACATACCCTCGACACCCTCTGCATCTGGGTCACGTTCTCCAGCAGATACTACGTTGATATTATCAAACTTATAGAAACCATGTCGTTTACCCTCAACACCATTGTAGTTATTGAGTAATGACGAAAACTCTCTTACTCTGTCAGAACCAACCACCATAGTAACATTCTTGAAACCCTCATCATAAAGTTTTACTGCAATATTGATCGCTGTTCTTGCATCTTTATCTGCGATGATGTTTCTTGCATACTTTGGATACATCTTTCTCATATATGCAATCTTCAGTGGGAATGGTAGTGGGTCTTTCTTTTGGTTCTGTGAATACGATGGATAGATACGAAACGGATTATTACCAGCAACAGATGCAACTTTCTGTATCAACTTTTCGTGACCAGTTGTAGGTGGGTTGAACCTACCGAATGTAAATACTACATTCTCTTTTTGTTCTATAAGTTCTAGAAATCTACGCATCTGGATCACTCACTGCAAGTTCTCTTGCTCTTTTTACATCTTGTCTAGATTGTACTTTTACTTTTGGTAATAATCTCTTCGCCATCTTAGCGATCTTTGCACCATGTTTGATTGTTATCACTTGGTCTATTTTTGCTTTTGCAGCTCTCGCCATCTCTTTATACTTGGGAAAAAACTTACTTCTTATTTTGTTTCTTGCTTGTTTCTGAGCCTTGACCAATAACTCTGGTGTGGTTTTTTGTTTTTTCTTTTTACGTTCTATCTTTGCTCTATGTGCTGGATTCCTCATTAACTTCTTCATGCGAATACCAGCCTGTTTCGCTCTTTTGATGAGTCCTTGAAGATTAAGTCTTTTGATGAGTGCTTCGTCTATTTCACCATAAGTGTCATAGATATCCTGTATCTTTTTTTCTAGGTCTTCGTTGACCTCTCTTGATAAGTCACTAAACTTTTTCATTTGTCCCATGCCTCTAATTAAGGTGTTGTTCAAACAGTTTACCCAACTTTGTGTTTAATCTAACTTTAGAAGTTATTAACTGTTCATCTTCATTAGCTTCGTCCATTGCAAGTAAGTCTTCCTGTATTTGTCCTCTGTACATAGTTTTTATCTTATCAGTTCTAGGGTATGGACACATAGAAAATATGAAAACTAACTCCTCTGCTTTTTCTCCAATCAATGACCTAACTTTTTCTCTATCTGTTGTACTCTGATGGTTAAATTTCTTTGTTCCATAAACAGAGTGAAAAAGACAAGCATCTTGTAGATATTCAGAACCACCTCTCTCTTTTACTATATCCCTTGTTCCTATCAAATGTTCTAATAATGTAGTACCACTATGTAACTCTTCATCACAACCAATACTCTTCAAAAAATCAATTTTACTTTTTTCGTCTATCATTTATCCCATGCCTTAATTGCAGTAAAGTTATTAAACGAAAACTCCATTCGGTCTACGAGTTTGACTGCTTTACCACCAACTCTATCAATCGCAACATAACCCTCTGGATTTGTTACTTTATATCCATTGTCAGTCCTAATGAACGTATCAGTAAGACCCTTAACACTATTTAGTTTTTTTACTATCTGCATCTTTGCATCTACCAGTAGATTCTGGAATGTGATAATTTGTGTGAGATTATTAACGTGTTTCTTGAAATCTCTTACATACTCTTTTTGCATATTCGTATACTTCTCTTTACCTTTGTCACTCTTTACTTTATCTATCTGTTTCTGTATTGACATCTGTACCCAATCTACATAACCAGATGCGTGTTTCTTTGGGTTCTTGATTATCTCACCAGCACGAACCTTTGAGTTATTATACGTCTTGAGTGATGCACCAGACAACACACCTGTCATACTATTCTGTAAATTTAGAAACTGTCGTAATAAAGGTGCGTTTATTCTCTGAAATGTTCTACCAGTATTTGATAGTATCTTAGTCACTGCATCTGTTTCTTTTTGTGTAAAGGTTGCACGACCAGACACATCTTTGTAAGTTGCATCGTCCATCCAGACAGTAGATGGTTTAGATAACTTTGATATATCTACACCAAATGACGCTTTCATCTCTGGTAGTGAACTACCTGTGTAAGTAGTATGCCATACCACACCAATCTTAGACTTATTCATTATCCTACCAAGATCACTATCAACAGGAACAGCGTAAACAATAGTATTAGGCTGGAAAGTGTAATACGATATCCCTTCAATAGTTTCTTTCGAAAGGTCGTCTGTGAACATGAGGTCACCTTGTATGACTCCTTTGATTCCAAGTTTTGAGAACTCTGCGAGTGCGACTTTGAATTTTGCATTTAGATCTCCAGATAAGTCATCATCTATCTCTGCACTGGTCTTGTATAGTTTAGGGTTGACATTGAATACTGATTTCTTTGCAACAAAGAACTTACCATCACTTGGGTCGATACCAGCAAATATCGCAGGCGCACCATCCCACTTGACTGTCATGTTTACTGATGAACGTGACGAACCAGACAACATATCTCTGAGTGATTGTAGAAAGTTGATTGCAGCTCTACCACCATCAACACCATAGTTGAGTATCTCATCTTCTAGATGTTCTAGATGTAGGTTCTTACCACCTTTGTCTTCTGATAGTAGTTCTAAAAATGTTCTCATTTTGCATCTGGATTTGGTTTGTAATCACACATAATATGTGATGGGTATAATCCACCCTGTTTATTTCTTATGTTTATCTTGAATATGTAAAGTTTAGTAATTTTTACACTTCTCACTTTTGCAGAGTCCATCATTCTTCTTCTGGTCATCTCATAATACTCTACTTTCTTACCTTTCTTATGAACCATGTAATATCCGTAACCTATACCTGTGACTAACAGTTGCAGTAATGATCTCATGTTAACTTTTCTTGTTACATCTTCCTCTATCTTTGGAACTATCTGTCTTGCAGTCTTTCTATCATACTTTTCAAAAATGTCAATAAATTTTTTCTCATCTATACCAAACATACCTAGTAACTGTTTTGCTCTTTTATCTTTGAATTTACCAGACTTAAACTGTTCTTCTGTAAAGATAGTTGCAACACCAGCATTGAAGAATGTAACTGTTCCTCCAAACTTCAGTGAGAGAAAGTAGGGTTTACCATCACCATAGACAGTAACGTCTGTTATTAGGTTACCTATCTGCAATCCTCTACCTTTGATTATCGCACCTATATCTGTAAACACAAGTGGTCTACGAGTATTAGCACCACCCTCTAGTTTTACCTGTATGTCTGAGTGTTTTGATAACACAGTATCGTGAAGTTCTTTTATAAACTCTGGATATGTAAAGTTTGGAGAGTCAACACCCTCTGCGATATATGTTTCTATATCTTTTGTTACTTGACCCTCAAATCCAAATCCTTGACTCTTTGTACCAGTTCCACCTCTTGAACCATTACCAGCAGATACTTTGATACCATGCTTTTTTGATAACGCTGGTAAGTTAAGATTATCTGCAACAAGTCTGTGTATCTTAACAACCTTTTCTTTAGGATTTTTTGATATTGCGATTGGGTCAGCCATACCATCAGATTTTGATAGTACGTCTTTGAGTAATGCTTTTAGATTATCTTTATTGTGTGGAATATCTAGGGTGTCTATCTCACCCTCAGACTTTGGGAATATATCATATGCCTCTGTTAAACTTCGTATCTTCGTTACAACAGATTCTTTTATAGGTAATGGTTTTAAGATACGAATATGATCTCTTATTGACATGACACTTTCCCATTCAAATATAGTTTCCTATTATTTATTATACTTTTAATTTAGAAAAGTCAAGGTTTCTTTTACCGAAAGATGTTTTATCAAATAATGCACTGTCTATCTCACTCGTATCTTGACCACTATCTACTAAATCAATCTGTTCCTCAAGTGGTGCATCAGACAATCTCATCTTTGCTCTATCAATTTTCAAATAAAATTTCTTGTTTACAGTTGGATCATTATATCTATTCTTCAACTGTTTGACAGATATGAGATTTTTCTGTTCTAGTTTGTCGTTTGTAACTAACGCAAACATAAAATCAGCGGTTGCTGGTAGACCAAAAGACTCAGATGTATCCTCAAGACCAATATCACTTGATACAAAACCAGACCTAGTAGTTTGAGTTGCAGACATGATAGGAACATCATTCTCAACTGCAAGACCACGCAACTCCTCTGCGATAGACTTGACTAGAGTATATGAGTTGATGTTCGCACCACCTTTGAACCTAGATGATGCACAGATGTTTAGATAGTCTATGAATATCATATCTGGTCTGAAAGATTTCTTGATTGCAAGTTCTTTCAGAAGTCCTCTGAAGTGATTACTATTTGCAGTTGCAGTGGGATATTCTTTAATTATTAGTTTACCATTTACTTTACTGACTAACTCATCAATCTTACTGTCGAACATTTTCTTAGGTAAAGAGTGTAAGTCCTCCATAGATATGTTCATCAAGTTTGCATCTATACGTTCTGCAATGCGTTCCTCCGCCATCTCAAGAGTGATATATAAAACATTCTTACCTTGAGATATACAACTCGCAGCCATGTGACACATGAACAATGATTTACCGACACCAGTACCAGCGAGTGCAATGTTCAAAGTCTTAGTTGGTAGACCACCTTTTGTTACTTTATTGAAATACTCTAAATCAAAGGGAATACGTTCTTCTACTCTATGGTAATATTCGAATCTAGAATCAGCATCACCAATATAATCATGACCCACAGCGTTATCAAAACATACTGCGAGGGCGTCCGTAAGAATGCTTGGTATAGAGTCGGGAGTTCTATTCTTATCGTTCCCATCAATAATAGATATACCATCAACAATCGCATTGTGAATCGCCTTATCCTTACAAAACTTCTCCGTATGATCCACGAGCCAATCAAAGTCTACCT
>LUMI01002437.1_pt1 | contig 10082 bp, 8 predicted proteins | sample 729681 | NCBI WGS metagenome assembly LUMI01 (sample SAMN03860267, study PRJNA289734) | marine metagenome | biome: seawater column; feature: ocean; material: water; isolation source: Red Sea water column Station 34 - depth 10m | place: Saudi Arabia: Red Sea | collected 2011-10-15 | depth 10 m
ACCACCTTCACCACTACAAGAAGCACCTTTAATTCTATTCATGCCTGTAGCCAAAGTTTCATGTGCCTCTTTAGATAAAGCACCATGAGACATGCTTCCGCTTCCAAATCTTTTTAAAATATTTTCTATTGGTTCTACTTCTGAAATATCTATAGCTCCCTTTAATTTTTTTTCTCTAAAATCAATTAAGTCCCTCAAATTTATTGGTGGTAAATTATAAATACCCTCTGCATATCTTTTATAAGCGTCATAAGAATTAGAACCAACTGCACTTTGAAGTAAATGTATAAGTTTCCCTTGGTATTGGTGTGTTTCTCCATTTTTTCTATATCTATAAATCCCTCCAATAGGAAGAATTGTATCAGTGCTTTCAAATGCTTCTTTATGAATTGCTCTTATTTTTTTTTCGATTCCAGTAAGTCCAATACCAGAAATTTTAGACACAACTCCTGGAAAATAATCTGAAACAATAGTTCTGCTTAATCCAACAGTCTCAAAATTGCATCCACCTCTGTAAGAACTTAAAACAGAGATACCCATCTTAGACATAATTTTTAATAAACCTGCATTGACAGATTTAATGTATCTTTCAACACATTCTTCAAAGCTAAACTTTCCAAATAATTTTTTTTCAAATCTTTGATATAAACTGTCGAACGCCAAATAAGGATTTACTGTTGTTGCTCCAACACCAATTAAAGTTGCAAAAGAGTGTGTATCTAATGCTTCTCCAGATTGGACATTGATTGACACATAGCCTCTTAATTTTTTCTCAATTAAAAAAGAGTTGATTGCACCAACTGCAAGCAGCATTGGAATTGGAAGTTTTGAAATTGATAAATCTTTATCGCTAAGAATTAATTGTGTAACACCCTGTCTAACAGCAATTTCTGCATCTTTTTGAATTTTTTTAATAGCATCGTACAAATTATTATTTTCTGCAAAAGTACAATCAATTATTGCTGAATTGTTTCCAAAAAAATTGATGAATTTTTCAAACTGAGAATTAGATAAAATTGGGCTATTAAGAACATAAATATTCTGTTTTGTTAAATTATCAAAATCTAGAATATTGCCTAGATTTCCAAATCTTGTTTTTAAACTCATCACTTTGTTTTCTCTTAAAGAATCTATTGGTGGATTTGTAACTTGGCTAAAATTTTGTCTAAAAAAATGATACAGAGGTCTATATTTATCTGATAGCACAGCTAAAGGGGTATCATCACCCATAGACCCTGTTGCCTCTTTTGCATCCTCTGCCATAGGGTGTAAAATTAATTCAAGATCCTCTAAACTAATTCCAAAAGTATATTGTCTTCTTCTTAAATCATCCCCTGAAAAAGAATTTTTTTCATCTTCAATCGTTAGTTTGTCATCTAAATCAATAATTTGTGAATTAAAATGTTTATACTCTTTTGCTAAGTAATCCTTAATTTGTTTATTAGTAAATACTTTACCTTTTTCTATTCTTACTCCTATAATTTCTCCAGGACCTAATCTTCCTTTTGATAAAATTCTTTTTTCATTTAGCTCGATCATCCCAGTTTCTGAGCCTGCAAACAATAACTTATCCTTTGTGATTGCATATCTTAAAGGTCTTAATCCGTTTCTATCATTCGCAGCAATAACCCACTCGTTGTCAGTTCCAGCTATAGCAGCGGTTCCATTGTGCTATTTAAAAAATTGAATAATTGCTGATGATCTTTTGGTAAAGTCTTATTCTTTTTAGACCATGCATCAGGAACTAACATTAATTTAGCTAATGGTGCAGGTTGACCTGAAATGTTTAATAATTCGAAAACATTATCTAAAGCCGCAGAATCTGAGGCTCCTTGTTGAATAACTGGCTTAAGATTTTCTATATCATCAAATAATGGACTATTCATTTCTTGTTCATGAACTTTCATCCAATTTTTATTTCCCCTATAAGTATTAATTTCTCCATTATGTGCAATTGCTCTGAATGGTTGAGCAAGATTCCAACTTGGAGCTGTGTTGGTTGAAAACCGCTGATGAAATATTGCGTATCTTGATACAAATCTTTCATCATTTAAATCTAGATAAAATTCTGAAATTGCTTCAGCTAAAAACATTCCTTTGTAAATAATTGACTTTGAACTTAACGAACAAATATAAAAATTATTTAATGATTTTTTGAAAGCTTCGTTTTCGATTTTTCTTCTTGTCTCATAAATTTTTCTCTCCAAATCTTTATTTGTAAGTTCTTTATTATGAGGTTTGAAAAGTACCTGAATAATTTCAGGCATAGTTTGAAAAGCTTTTTCACCTAAAACCTTTGGATTAACAGGAACTTGTCTCCAGCCATAAATATTAAAATCATTTTTCGTTAGTTCGCTTTCAACAATTGTTTTACAGCTCTCTTGTGCTGCATAGTCATTACGTGGAAGAAAAATCATTCCTACGCAGATTTCAGAATTATCGTGCGTGTGTCCTGTAACTTCAATTTTCTCAATAAAAAAATCTTTTGGAATTTCTACGTGAATTCCAGCTCCATCTCCTGTTTTCCCATCAGCATCTACCGCACCTCTATGCCAAACTGCTTTTAAAGCTTCAATTCCATATTCAACTACATTCCTGGATTTTTTTCCCTCAGTGGAAGCTATTAAACCTACTCCACACGCATCATGCTCCATATCCTCAGAATAGACATTGTTTTTCTTAAGTAGATCAAAATTTTTTTTATAAGTTTTCATTAAGCAACTTTTTTCTCATTTTTGGATTTTGTTTCTAAATAATTTTTTATGGAATCTGCTGCGTCTCTCCCATCTTTAATTGTAGATTAGTTTCCATAGTATCAAAATCAGTTTTTATTGTTCCCCATTTTGTAACTTGAAGTTCATTGCTATCGAATAAATTAGGTAAATCCTCTGGATCAAATCCAAGAGCTTTAATAACCATATCTGCTTTTATTTCATAACTTGATCCTTCTTGTACTTCGGGTTTTCTTCTACCAGTTTCATCTGGTTCACCTAACTTTATTTGATCTACAATTAAATTTTCTACCTTATTAGTTCCTTTAAATTCTTTAGGACTAGATAGCCATACAAATTCAACACCTTCCTCTTCAGCATTTGCAACTTCTCTTGCTGAACCAGGCATATTTTCTTTATCTCTTCTGTATAAGCATTTTACTGATTTTGCTTTTTGTCTTACTGAAGTTCTCACACAATCCATTGCTGTATCACCTCCACCAATTACAACAACATCTTTTCCTTCTGCATTTAAAATTCCCTTGTCAAATAATTCAACCTCATCACCCAATCCTTTCTTGTTTGATGCTGTAAGAAAATCCATTGCTGGAAAAATATTATCTAAATCATTACCTGGTAAATTAACTTCTCTTGCTTTGTAAACTCCTGTTGCAATTAATACTGCATCATGTTTTTTTCTTAATTGCTCTAAGCTTGCATCCTTGCCAACTTCGAAATTTTGTATGAATTCTATTCCACCATCTCTTAAAAGCTTTGTTCGTCTTTCAACTATTTCTTTTTCTAATTTAAAATTTGGAATTCCATATATTAACAATCCTCCAGCTCTATCATAACGATCGTAAACTGTAATTTTATACCCATTTTTTCTTAACTGTTCTGCCGCTGCTAATCCCGCAGGACCAGCTCCTATAATTCCGACACTTTGATTTTTTTCATTTGTAACTTCGATTGGTTTAACCCAACCTTGTTCCCAAGCATTATCTGTTATATATTTTTCAACGGAACCAATTGTAACTGTTCCGTGACCAGACTGTTCAATTACACAATTTCCCTCACACAATCTATCTTGCGGACAGATTCTTCCACAAACCTCAGGCATATTGTTAGTGCTTTGGGAAAGCTCGTATGCTTCTTTTAATCTTCCCTCCGCAGTTAACTTTAGCCAATCTGGAATATTGTTACTTAAAGGACAATGAACCTGACAGAATGGAACTCCACACTGAGAACATCTACTTGATTGTTCTTTAGCTTTTTCATTGATATATTCGTCATATATCTCGTTAAAATCCTTTTTTCTTTGATCAACTTCCCTTTTAGGTGGAGTTTGCTGACCTATTTTTACAAATTTTAACATTTTGTCAGTCATAAAAAATATAATTTTTGGCAAATTATATAATGATTTTATTTAATAAAGCATTAAATAGGTCATATTTATTGACCTTTAATCTCTCATTTTTGTTATAAATAAACAGGTTTCTAATAAATGCATAGCTACTATGATCAAATCGTATTGTTTGAAATATAAGCTTTATAAGCTACGAAGAAATTATGTTTCAGAATATTATAGAAGTTTTAATCCTTTCAGCAATTCAAGGGATCTCAGAATTTCTTCCAATAAGTTCTTCTGCACATTTAATTTTAGTTTCAAGTTTGTATGAATTTAAATCTAGCTCATTACTAATTGATATTAGCCTTCATCTAGGATCTCTTTTTGCAATAGTTTATTATTTCAAAGAAGAGTTATTAAACATTAATAAAAATAAAAGACTAATAAGTTTAATTATTATTGGATCTATTCCATTAATAATCTTTGGATATATTTTATACACTACAGGGCTAATTTATAGTTTACGAAACATTGAAACTATTGCATGGACAACTTTAATATTTGCAATTGTTTTATACATTTCTGACAAAAGTCGTTTTGATAAAAAAATTTCTACAAATTTAAATATTCAATCAATTCTATTTATAGGAATAATGCAAATTTTATCATTGATACCTGGAGTAAGCAGAGCAGGCGTTACAATAACAGCTGCGAGGATTTTAAAGTTTAATAGAGTGGATTCGAGTAAAATATCTTTTTTACTATCTATCCCAGCATTAGCTGGTGCAAGTGTACTTAGTTTAAAAGATATTTTTAATCAACCAACAGAATTTAATTATTTGGTAATAATTGCAATTATATCTTCTTTTATTCTTTCTTTTTTAACAGTTAAATATTTTTTAATTTTTATAAATAAGTTTTCTATGAATGCATTTGTAATTTATAGAATAATAATTGCTTTAGTATTGTTTAGTTTAATTTATTAAATTTTTTTTCTTTTTATAAGTGGGAGTAATTGTGATAATAAAACTCCACACAAAATAAAAAAACATCCAAGTATATTATTTATATCTAATACTTGATTTAAAATAAACCATGCAGCTACAGTTGCAAATACACCCTCAAGGGAGAAAATAATTGCTGCTGGTGCAGGTGTAATATTTTTTTGTGCATAAATCTGTAATACAAATGCAAATCCTCCAGATAATATTCCAGCATATAATATAGAATATATTTCCATTAGAATGTTGTTCCAAACAAATTCTTCATAAAGAATTCCAATGAAAAAAGATAAAATAGCTACGATTAAAGTTTGAATTGCTCCAATTGTAAGTGGAAGATTGTATTTAGAAATAATAATTCCAGTAAATATAATATGTGTGCTCCAAAATAAAGCTCCTAGTACAACCAAAGTATCTCCCAACCTAACAGTTGCATCGTAAAAATTTGTTAATAAATATCCTCCAATTAAACATAAAATTACTGAAGGCCATACACTCCAATGAATTGATTTTTTTCCAAACAAATAAATTATGATAGGCACCATAGGTACATAAAAGATCGTAAAAAAGGCTGCATTTGCAACATCTGTATAGAGCAAAGCAACCTGTTGTAATGCAGAACCTAAAAATAAGGACAATCCTATTAAAGACACATAAATTACAAATGTTTTTTTATCTGTTTTTAATTCTGGTTTAAAATTTTTTAATTCAAATAAAATTACGAGTGGGGTAATAGCTAAAAAACCAACAAAAAATCTAACAGCATTAAATGTGAAAGGACCAATATTGTCCATGCCAGTATCTTGAGCAATAAAAGTTGTGCCCCATATAAAAGTACATAACAAGGCACTAAATAGGGAAATGGGTTTGGACATTTTAGACTATACAGCTAGCTTATAAGCAAAATTTTTGCCTAAGTTTTCTTTAAGATCATTGTTAAATCTTGCTGCCTCAGCACCATCAATAATTCTATGATCATAAGACAAAGAAATCGGTAGCATTGTTCTAGTTTGAAACTTTCCATTTATATAAATTTGTTTTTTCTCTGATCTACCTACTCCTAAAATTGCTACTTCAGGATAATTTATTATTGGTGTAAAAAATGATCCACCTATTCCACCCAAACTAGTAATGGTCATCGAACCACCAAACAATTCTTTTTTGTCTATTTTTAAATTTCTACAAAGCTCGCTTACCTCTCTCAACTCTCTACTAATATGAGAAATTTTTTTATTATTAGCGTTTCTAATTTTTGGAACCATTAGTCCATTTGGAGTGTCTACAGCTATACCTATATGGTAATATTTTTTCATTGTCATTTTACCTGTTTCAATTTCATCAATTGAAGAATTAAAACTTGGAAATTTTTTTAAAGAAGCAACTAAAGCTTTTACAATAAATGCTAAAGATCAGTCAAAGAATTTCTGAAGCTTTCCATTTCTGTAATATCAGCCTCATCATGATTTGTAACATGAGGTATAGTGGTCCATGAATTTGTTAAATACTTTGATGATAATTTTTTTACTCTTGGTATATCTTTGGTCTCTATTTCACCAAAATCTGAATGCTCAAATTCATTTTTAATTTTGTTTGATTTTTTTTCCTCAACAACTTCAACTTTATTGTTTGATCTTAACGCTACAAATTTTTTTATATCGTCTTCAACTACTCTTCCATCTCTCTCGCTTCCTAAAACTTTATTTATATCTACACCGAGTTCTCTAGCAAATTTTCTAGCTTTTGGGCTTGCTGATGAAATGTTAGATACATTATTTAAAACTTTAGTTTATTAAATCTCCTTCAGATACTTTATCTCCAACTTTTATATTTAAGTTAGAAATTTTACCTTCAAAACTAGATGGTATTTCTACGCTAGACTTATCACTTTCTATTGTAATTAAAGGGTCATTTTTTTTAATTGATTGGCCTTTTTTTACTAATACCTCAATAACCTCAACATCTTTAAAATCTCCTATATTTGGTACCTTAATTTCAATATCTGACATTATAATTTTGTTGGCATAGGTTTATCGCCATCAATTTTGTATTTTTTCATAGCATCTTTTGCATATTTTGAAGCTATCAATTGTTCTTTTGCTAAAATACTTAATCCATAAGCTACTAAATGTTCTTTATCTACCTCAAAGAATTTTCTTAAATTTTTTCTAGTATCACTTCTTCCAAAACCATCTGCACCTAACGAATAAAAGCTTTTATTGTTTGTGTAAGGTCTTATTTGATCAGAATTCATTCTCATATAATCAGATGCAACACTCCATATTTCACTATCAATTTGATAGTCGTTTTGTAAAATTTCAGCTGCTGACATCATCTCTCTTAATATTGTTCCTGAGCCTAAAAGTTGAAGTTTTGTTTTTTTATATTTGTTAAATTCCTTTATCTTATACATTCCTTTAAGAATTCCCTCTTCACAATTTTTATCCTTAGGCATTTCAGGATGTGAATAATTTTCGTTCATTGTTGTAATATAATAAAAAACATTTTCTTTCTTCTCATGCATTCTTCTTAGACCCTCTCTAAAAATAGTTGCTAATTCATAGTGAAATGTAGGATCATAAGTTACACAATTAGGAATTGTTGATGCAATCAAATGACTATGTCCATCTTGATGTTGTAATCCTTCACCTGCTAATGTTGTTCTTCCAGCTGTTGCACCAACTAAAAAACCTCTAGCCTGGCTATCACCAGCAGCCCAAGCTAAATCTCCAATTCTTTGAAATCCAAACATAGAATAAAAAATGTATATTGGAATCATTTCAATATCATGATTTGTATAAGCAGTTGCAGCTGCTATCCAAGAAGACATCGCTCCTGCCTCATTAATTCCTTCTTCAAGTACCTGTCCACTTTTATCTTCTCTATAAGAACTTAGTTGTGCAGCATCTTCGGGCTCATATTTCTGTCCTTCGTGAGCGTATATTCCGATTTTTTGAAAAAATCCTTCCATACCGAATGTTCTTGCTTCATCTGGGATAATTGGAACTAATCTAGGTGAAATATTTTTATCTCTTAACAAATTAGTTAACATTCTGACCAGTGCCATTGTAGTAGACATTTCTTTTTCACCAGTTGAAACTTTCATAAAATCAAAAATATCTTTTGATGGTGCTTTAATAGGTTTTGCAAAGGTTGATCTCTCTGGCAAATAACCTCCCAATTTAAGTCTTCTCTCTTTTATGTATCTAATCTCTGGAGATTTCTCATCAGGCCTAAAGTATTCTATATTTCTAACTTGTTCATCAGTTAGAGGAACATCAAAACGATCTCTATAATACATAAGATCATCCACATCTAATTTTTTAGTTTGGTGAGTAGTGTTTACACTTTCACCTGTTTTTCCCATTCCATATCCCTTGATTGTTTTTGCAATAATAACTGTTGGACTTCCTTGGTTTTTAATTGCTTTATCATAAGCTGCGTATACCTTATGGGGGTCGTGTCCTCCTCGATTTAATCTCCAAATATCTTTATCTGACATAGATGAAACCATCTCCAAAGTATCTGGATTTTTTCCAAAAAACTTTTCTCGTACATATGCACCATCTCTTGCTTTCATAGCTTGGTATTCACCATCTACAGTTTCATTCATAATTTTTACTAATTGACCAGTTTTGTCATTAGCTAATAATGAGTCCCAATATGAACCCCAAATAACTTTTATTACATTCCATCCAGCACCTCTGAAGCTACCTTCAAGTTCTTGTATAATTTTTCCATTTCCTCTTACAGGTCCATCAAGTCTTTGGAGATTACAATTAATTACAAAAATTAAATTATCTAGTTTTTCTCTAGCTGCTAATCCAATTGCACCCATGGATTCTGGTTCATCCATTTCACCGTCTCCTAAAAAGGCCCAGACCTTTCGTCCCTCATCTTTAATCAATCCTCTATTGATTAAATATTTCATGTATCTTGCTTGATAAATTGCAAGCATTGGTCCTAACCCCATCGAAACAGTTGGAAATTGCCAAAAATTTGGCATTAGCCAAGGGTGAGGGTATGAAGATAATCCTCCAGGTTTTACTTCCTGTCTAAAACTATCTAATTGTTTCTCAGTTAATCTACCCTCTAAAAATGCTCTAGCATACATTCCAGGTGCACTGTGTCCTTGGAAATATACTAGATCACCTCCAAATTTATTGTTTTTTGCTCTCCAAAAATGATTCATTCCAACATCATATAAAGTTGCAGCAGATGCAAAGGTTCCTATGTGTCCACCTAATTCTGGAAATTTTTTGTTAGCTCTTACTACCATTGCAGCTGCATTCCATCTGATCAGAGATCTTATTCTTCTCTCAATATTTTGATCTCCATTTGATTTTATTTCAGCCTCAGGAGGAATGGTATTTATATACGGAGTATTTTGGGTGTAAGGAATATTTGCTCCTTCACGATAGGCTTTGTTAATTAATTCCTTAATTAAAAAATGAGCTCTTTGATTTCCATCTTTTGAAATTACAGCAGATAAAGACTCTAGCCAATCTTGAGTTTCTAAAGGATCTGTATCTAATCCATTTGTAACTTGAATTATAGATTGTTTTTTTTCTTTAGCTGGCTCTGGAACATTCACCAGCTCCTCTTTATTTACAGCCATAGCTTCCTCAGCTTGTTTAATAATATTTTCTGTATCTTTAGGAAGATTGCTCTCTGGAAGACTTTTGGTTGAATTGCTTAAACTTAAAAGTAAATCACCTTTTGAAACTTTATCACCTACTTTGACATTAATAGTATCAATTTTTCCTGAAATAGTTGATGGAATTTCAACACTAGATTTATCACTTTCAATTGTAACTACTGGATCATTTTCCTTGATTATATCTCCAGGCTTCACAAGTAATTCTATCACCTCAACATTCTCAAAATCACCAATGTCAGGAACAAGTAGTTTTTCGCTCATTATTTAAAAGGCTTATACACTCAAATAAAATATATTTTTATGTTATTTTATCACATTAATTAATCTTTTTATGCAAAGCTGTGTTTTAATTGAACAAAATTTGT
>LUMI01000569.1_pt2 | contig 10063 bp, 10 predicted proteins | sample 729681 | NCBI WGS metagenome assembly LUMI01 (sample SAMN03860267, study PRJNA289734) | marine metagenome | biome: seawater column; feature: ocean; material: water; isolation source: Red Sea water column Station 34 - depth 10m | place: Saudi Arabia: Red Sea | collected 2011-10-15 | depth 10 m
CCTTCTGGCCCAACAATACAAACGGATGGTTTTCTTGATATTCTAGTATGACCATCAGCTAAATGACCAGCAATTTGTTCATGAGGACAATTAATTACATTAATTTGACACTCCATAAATCCTTCAAGTGCCGGATTACAAAAACCTCCAGAAAGTGTAAAAACATTATCAATACCTTTGTCTCTAAGAGCTCTTGCAACTAATGCCCCACCTCTAATCTTTTTATCTCCCATCTTAATACTTTATATCCTTAAAAAATTTCTCTGCTATAATTTTTTTATCAACTTCATTTATATCGGTTAATCCCACTAAGCCAAGATTTGTACTTAACTCTTCTTTAATTAGGTTAATGATTCTTCTAAGACCTCTTGCACCATCTGCTCCAATAGCATACATTAAAGGTCTGCCAAACATAACAAAGTTAGCTCCCAGAGCTAATGCTCGTAAAATATCACTACCACTTCTAATGCCACTATCAAAAAGTATTGGAAAATCATCTCCCAAAGCTTTTCGTATTAATGGTAAAGCATTAATAGAAGCAGTAGCACTATCTAATTGCCTTCCACCATGATTTGATACTTGAATTGCATCAGCACCAGCCTCTTTAATTTTCAAAGCATCTTCAGAATTCATTACTCCTTTGATTATTAATTTTCCTTTCCAAGCGTCTCGAACCCTTTTTAGAGTATTCCAATCTGTTGCTCCTCTACTTTCTTTTCGTCTAAAAACTTGATCACCACTTTTGGAGGTAACATAATTCATTGGTTGTGGAGCACCTTTAAACAAAGTTGTTAAGCTCCATTGAGGATGTAGTGCAAAATCTAAAAATTGTTTTGGGCCAATTTTAAATGGATAACCAAATCCATTTCTATCATCTCTGGCTCTTCTTGAAAGAATAGGAACATCAACAGTGAGAATTAAAACCTCATACCCTATGCCTTCTGCTCTTTTTAATAATTCCATAATAAATTCTTCACTTTGAAAAATATATATTTGCATCCACGAATGACCTTCTGAAAAAGTAAACATATCTTCAAGCGTAGTACTAGAAGCCATTGAAACACATGTTGGAATATTATTATACGCACTTTCTTTTGCTATCATTTTATCTGCTTCAGGCCATGAAAGATTTGTCATTCCCATTGGTGCAAATCCAAATGGATAATCAAAATGAAAATCAAATATTTTTTTACTTAAATTTCTATTCTCAACATTTCTAAAAACCTTAGGCTCAAGTCTAATTTGATCTAATGCTGTACTATTAATTTCAGCAAGTTTGTCATCTCCTGATGCTCCATCAATAAAGTCAAAGACTAATTTTGGTAATCTTTTTTTAGATAATCTTATTGCATCATCAATTGTGTGAATTTTTGTGCTAGGTTTAATGAAATCATTCATTTTAATATTTGTATTCTAATATAATTTATAATTCTATTATAAAATATACTAGTTTTTTGAAATACCCTTCCAAGGTATTGGACTAGATGGAATATCCTCTTTTAAACCTCTTTGTATTTCACCTTTCTCATCATACATTGGTAAAGTACAAATTTCACCTTTTTGCACACTACCATCATCACAACTAACATCTACTATTGTGTCTGGTCCAAATTCTGCATTATCCATATGAACTATAGCAACACCACAAACTTGAAATGGCGACCATGTACTTGAAGTTACAATTCCAACTTTTTTATTATTAATAGAAATTTCAGAATCAACCAACGCAAAGCTATTTTCCACTCTCATACCCCATGTTAAGCAATCTTTGCTTGCATTTAGTAAATAATCTCTTCCAATAAAATCACCTTTATTAAAATCTATAAATTTTCCTAATCCAACAGCAAATGGAGATCTGTCTCTTGTAAAATCTCTCCCTGCAGACAAGAGACCTGCTTCAATTCTTCTACATCTAAATCCTGGAGAGGCTGTAAGGATCATTCCCATTTCTTCACCCTTACTGAGTATTAAGTCTCCAATTTTTTTTGAATCATTTTCTGGCCTTAAATAAATCTCCCAGCCAAGTTCATTTGTAAAACCTGTTCTGCTTATAATTACTTTTTCTGAAGCAATTGAAGTTTCAACCCAATCAAAATAATTAAAATTATTTTTTAATGGTTGATCAACTAGTTTTTCTAAAAGTTTTAGAGATTTAGGGCCTTGTATTTGACTAACCCAAACGTTTGGATCTTTAATTTCAACATCTAAATTTTTTGAATGAGCTTTGTACCAACTGTATAAATGTCCATCACCTTGGGCAAACCAAAATTTATTTTTTTCTAATCTTAATAATAATCCATCTGAAATCATTCCTCCATCATGGTAACAAGCAAATTGATAGGAGCATCTTCCAATTTTAACTTTTGAAATATCTCTAGGAAATATTTGTTGAAGTAAATTTTCAGCATCCGGACCAGATATTTCGTATGGATGCTCACCTGTATGACGTAAAATTATTTCTTGTCTAGCTTTCCAATACATTTCATCTGCTGTAGCATGAGATAATTTTTCAAGTGTAAATCTACCATCAGCGTAGTTAGTATATTCTGGGTTAAGTGGTAACTCTTGATAAGTAAGAGGATGTATTTTCATGGGTCTAGCCAAATCTAGAGATCTACCAGTTTCTTTAACAACTGGTTTTACAACAAATCTGTAATTACTAACTAAATCTCCCATAAAATTTATTCAACTTATCACAAAATAATGAAAAAAAAATTTTAAAATAAATTCTTAATAGCTTCAATATGTCGTGGCTTTACTTCACAACATCCACCAACTAGAGTAACACCTTCATTTAAAGAATTTAAAACAAACTTTTTATATTTTTCTTCTCCAAATTCTTCATTTCGAGTTCCAAGTAACTCAACGGGATCAACATAATCATAATTTTCTTCAAAACCTTCTGAATTAAATTTTTCTTCATTACTAGTAGGCAGTTCTTTAAATAAATTCATTTTATAACCAAAAGGAAGCTTTTGTTTATTAAACATAGGAATACTCAAATTAATGATTTCAGGTGATACGCAGGCTGATACTATGCCACAACAATTAAATTTTTGAATAGTTTCAAAAAGTTCATCAAGACTTTCTCCAGATGGTAATTTTCCATCATAACGTAAGTGTACACCTACAAGAACTTGTTTATTAAATTCTTTTGAAGCTTCTAAAGCAATTTTTATTTCTTTGATGGAACACAAAACATCTAAGTAAAAAATGTCGACATAATCTTTTAATATTTTTGCGATTTCATGAAAATAATTAAACATGGTTTCATCAGTTTCAAAATGTATTGGGGAATATGTAACACCTTGATTTGGCAATGAGCCTGCAACAATAACTTTTTTATCACTTTCATTTTTTGCTTTTAATGCAAGTGCTCCAGCAGATCGTATTCCAAATTCAAATTTATCAAGTAAATTGTAATTTTTTAACAGTCTTCTTCTAACACTAAAATTTGAAGTAACGATTAATTGTGATCCTGCATTTATAAAATTCTTATGCATATCTACAACCATTTGGTGATTATTTTCATTTAATAAAGCTTGTGCAGACCAAAGATCACCTTTTGTTTCTAAACCCATTTCCATTAAAGTTTGACCTGAACCTCCATCAAAGAGATATTTCTTATTTTTTAAAAACATTTTTTTGGAAGATTAGAAGAAAAAGTGTGGCGCATTTAAATGCGCCACAAAGAAAATTAATATTTTATGCAAACCACCAACGTTCAGAAAGTTTGTTACCATCACTTTCCCAGTTACCAGCAACATCTTCACCGTGAGCAAGTTTTTTAGAACCAGCACCAACGTATTGGTTAAATGCATAAACAATTGCACCACCATCGTAGTTACAAAGAGCTTGTGCTTCCCAGTACATTGATTTTCTTTTTTCTGCATCAAGTTCTGATCTAGCAGCTCTAACAAGTTCATTGAAACGAACAGTTGAATCAGTTTGAACTAGATTACCCCAAGCAGCTTCATTCCACTCAGTATCATCTGTGAATGCAGCAGACCACATCATATCTTCTGTAGGTCTTCCACCCCAAGAACTCATACTGAAACCTTTAGTGTTCCATACGTTACTCCAGTAACCATCTTCAGGTTCTTTTTTAACTCGAAGATCGATACCACATTCTTGAGCAGATGCTGCTATCAAGTTAGTTGCATCTGTACATCCTGCATAAGGAACCTCAGAAGTACTAATTTCAATTGGTCCACTTACTCCAGATTTTTTCCAGTGATAAGCAGCTTTATCAGCATCGAACTCTCTCTGCTCTAAAGCATTGTTGTGGTATGGGTGAGCAGTTGAGATCGGGTGATCATTACCAACTGTTCCATATCCTAGCATTATCTTATCAACAATTTCTTGTCTTTTGATTGCAAACTTCATTGCCATACGAACATCAAAATTATCAAATGGCGGCACATTTAATCTCATTGGAGCTGTATAATGTGCATATCCAGATGCTGCAGTAATTTCAACATTTGGATCTCTTGTTAGTAAATTTGCAGTTCTTAAGTCAACACCGTTCATCCAGTCTATTTCACCATTTAATAATGCCGCTTGTCTAGTAGCAGGATCATTAATTCCGATTACTTCAACTGAATCAAAGTGTGCAACACTATCACCTTTGAAATAATTTGGATTTCTTTTTCCAAATTTTGCTCCAACACCTGGATTAAATTCATCCATAATGTAAGGGCCAGTTCCAACAGTAGATTGAGCATCAACAACTCCATCTTTTGTTGGTTTAATCATAATGTGATAGTCAGTAGTTATTGCAGGCCAGTCAGCGTTTGCACCTTTTAGCTTGAAAATAACCCTGTCATTTCCATCAGCAGAAATTGTTTCAATTTGAGATAACAACCCACCTGCTGCTGAAGCGGTGTCTGGATTCATGTGATACTGATAGTTGAGTACAACGTCTTCTGCAGTCATTGATTTTCCATTATGGAATTCAACTCCTTTACGAAGATTATATACCCAAGTTTGAGCATCATCAGATTCAATTGACTCAGCAAGCTCTCCAACAATAGTATGGTCTGAGTCAACAACCGTTAAACAGTTTTGATATGACCAAGCTGTAGCTTGCATGAATGAACTTTGATAAGTTGCAGGATCAAGTGTATCTGTAGTATCAGCCGCACCATTACCCCATCTTAAATGTCCGCCTTTTTTTGGAGTAGCAGCAACAGCTTTATCAGCGAGTGATAGTGCTATTGGTAGAGTTACACCAGTTGCAAGAACAGACATCATGAACTGTCTTCTGTCAATTAGCCCTTTAGTGAGCTTTGAAGACTGCTCTTTAATATATTTGTCTATTTTCTTATCTTTCATTTGTCCTCCCTTTTATTGAACAAAAACCTTTATTTTTGTTCATTATTTCTAGAAATTTAACAAAAAACAAACTTAAGTTAATTAACATACAAACATATAAATTATTTAAATTCAACGGATAATTTATTAAATTTAGGTTGCATAATGGTCTAATTAAGTAATAACAAAATTAAAATATTTAGGAGGATAATATTAGCCAAATTCACCCAATATTTAGAACAATTTTTTTAAGAATTGGCCTTGGATTAATTACTGTATTCGCTTTTTCAGTAATTATTTTTAGCTGTTTTTCTTTTTTGCCAGGAGATTTTGCAACTGAGATTCTAGGACAATCAGCTACAAAATCCTCAGTTGAGGCTCTTAGATCAGAATTAGGTTTAGATAAACATCCAATCCCAAGATATTTTGAATGGTTGTCCAATGTATTTCAGGGAGATTTTGGAAGTTCTTTCTCAGGCAGATCAAAAGTACAAGGTGATCAAGGTGATAGATCAAGACTTGTTGTGGAACTAATTATTCCCAGACTGAAAAATACACTTTTTTTAACCGGAGTAAGTGCTCTTGTAGCTATTCCACTGGCATTACTTCTAGGTATTTCAGCTGCCTTATACAGAAATAGTGTTTACGATAGATCGGCAACTGGTTTTAGTTTAGTTACTGTTTCTTCTCCCGAGTTTTTTACTGGATATATTTTTATTCTTTTATTAGCTACCTTGTTTCCAGTTTTTCCTACTATAGCAAATGTCAATGAAGACACATCCTTAATTGATAGGTTTTATTTAACTGCTTTACCTGTTTTTACTTTAACGCTTGTAACAATGGGTCACATGATGAGAATGACTCGATCTGCAATAATCAATATTTTATCAAGTGAATATATCGAAATGGCAAAATTATCTGGTGCTACCAGATATGAAGTAATTGTGAAACATGCTTTGCCTAATGCTTGGGCTCCAATTGCTCAAGTAATAACTATAAATCTTGCCTACATGTTAATTGGTTCAGTTGTTGTCGAGTTTGTATTTAATTATCAAGGCATAGGAAGATTAATGGTTGGATCCGTTTATAATAGAGATATTCCTGTTGTTCAGGCTTGCGCTTTAATATTTGCATCAACTTACGTTATATTAAATTTACTAGCTGATTTAATTGGCATAATTTCAAACCCTAGACTTTTGTATCCAAAATGAGTGAAAATACACAATCATATTCAGCAAAAGGTGAAGTTAGTAATATAACTAAAAGAAGAACTAGATTTGAAAGAATTAAAATAGCATTTTCTAAAGCTCCTTTATCTGCTTGGTTTGGAATGATTGTTCTATCTATCTATCTTATTGCTGCATTCTTTGCTCCTTTTATTGCGCCACATGGTGAGGCTGAAGTTTTCCCAGTAGCATATGCGCCTTGGGGTGGAGAACACTTATTAGGAACAGATCAAATTGGAAGAGATATTCTTTCTAGATTAATATTTGCTTCAAGAAATACACTAGGAATTTGTTTTTTAGCCTGTACCATTGCTTTATTTATAGGAACAATATTTGGAATAATTGCTGCAATAGATAGAAGTTACATTGATCAAATTTTAAGTAGATCTATTGATACTTTAATGGCAATTCCCGTAATGATTTTTACTTTTATACTTTTATCTGTTTTTGGGCCAAGTAACTTAAACTTAATTTTAATTCTAGGGGTATTAGAATCAACGAGGTTTTTTAGAATTTCAAGATCTGTAGCTGTTGGTCAAGTTGTATTAGAATATGTTGAGGTAGCTAAATTAAGAGGAGAAAAACTTTCTTATATAATTTTTAGAGAAATTTTACCAAATATAGCATCTCCACTAATTGTAGAATTTGGAGTGAGATTCATTTTTATTATTTTCACAGTTTCAAGTTTAAGTTTTTTAGGCTTAGGAATTCAACCGCCAGCTGCTGATTGGGCTGCAATGGTGAGAGAAAATGCAATTTTAATTCAATATGCCCAATATGATATTACTGCTGGATTAACACCACTAATACCTGCTGCAATAATTGCTTTATTAGCTCTTGCAATTAATTTTGTGATTGATTGGTATTTATACATAACAAGCGGATTAAAAGATGACATCAAATAATAAAAAAGAACTTCTTTTAGAAATGAAGAATATTCATATTGATGGATTTTCAGATGAGAGATGGCATAAAATACTAAAAGGTGTTGATCTAAATTTATACAGAGGTGAGATTTTAGGATTAATTGGAGAAAGTGGTGCTGGAAAATCGACTATGGGAAAAGCAGCAATGGGTTACACTCAACCAGGTTGCAAAATTATTAAAGGTGAAATACTCTTTAATGGCACAGATCTTGCAAAATTGACGGAATTTGAAAAAAGAAAAATATGGGGTACGAAAATTTCATATGTTGCACAATCAGCTGCAGCATCTTTTAATCCTGCTCATAGATTGATGGATCAAACCATTAGTGCAGCTAATAGAGCAAAGATAAATCCTACTGAAGTTTTAAGAAAAGATGCAGTGCAACTTTATGAGTCACTGCAACTACCAGATGCGGAAAATATTGGTGAGAGATATCCCCATCAAGTCTCTGGGGGTCAACTACAAAGAATTATGACTGCTATGGCTATGTCACCAAGACCAGAACTAATAATTTTTGATGAACCAACAACTGCTCTTGATGTAACTACTCAAGTTGAAGTTTTGTCTGCTATGAGATCAATAGTAGATAAATTTAATACTGCAGCAATTTATATTACTCATGATTTAGCTGTAGTTGCTCAAATGGCTGATAGAATTAAAGTTCTTAGATATGGAGAAGAAGTTGAAGAGTCTGAAACGAGAGAGATGCTCTCAAACCCTAAAGAAGAATATACCAAATCACTATGGTCAGTAAGATCACTTATCAAGCCTGAAGAAACGAATGAAGATTATATGTTGTCCATTAAAAATATTGATGCAGCTTATGGCTCATCAAAAGTTCTGCATAATGTTTCTGTTAATATTCCTAGGGGTAAAACTGTAGCAATAGTGGGAGAAAGTGGATCAGGAAAATCAACAACTGCAAGAGTGATAACAGGCTTACTGCCTCAAACCAAAGGAGAAATTATATTTGATGGAAAAAAATTATCTCCAAAACTTGAGCAAAGATCAAAAGAAGAATTAAGAAGAATTCAAATAATTTTTCAAATGCCTGATACAGCAATGAATCCTAAACAAACTGTTGATGAAATAATTGGAAGACCAATTGAATTTTACCATGGAGTAAAAGGAAAAGAGCGTGAGGCTAAAGTAATTGAATTGTTAAAAATGATTGAATTAGATGAATCTTTTTTAGATAGACTGCCATCTGAATTATCAGGAGGTCAAAAACAAAGAATTTGTATTGCTAGAGCTCTAGCTGCTAATCCAGATCTAATTATTTGTGACGAGGTTACTTCAGCATTGGATCAAATTGTTCAAGAAGGAATTTTAAAACTCTTACAAAAACTTCAAAAAGATCTTGGAGTGACTTACATTTTTATTACTCACGATATTGCTACTGTTAAAGCTATTTCCGATGAAATAGTAGTTATGTATCAAGGTGAAGTAGTTGAACAAGGATTAAAAAGTAAAATCTTAAATCCCCCACACCCTGATTATACAGAACTGTTATTGTCTTCAGTTCCAGAAATGGATCCTGATTGGCTAACCAATCTTCTGAATAAAAGATCTTCCTAGTAAATCTATATTTTAAATAATGAATATATTTAAATTTTTACTTAATTTTTTTTCTAGCAAAGAAAATAGAATAGATAATCTAGAAGCAAAAAATATAATGATAATTGAGAACGATTTTAATAAAAATAATTTAACATTAGGTTCTATTTACAAAGTAAATCAAAATATAAAACTGAAAAATTTTAAAAATAAAATTCTCGATGATAATTTAACAATAGTAGTTACTGACAATAAAGGTAAAACTATTGGATATATTTCTAAAAAAGAGATAGATAATATTCAATAAATGAAAATCAATCTGAGTAAAAAAAATTATGTTATATCTGCTGGTGCAGATGGTTTAGGTTTTGCTATAGCAAATAAGATAATTAATTCAGGTGGTAAGGTACATTTATCTGATTTAAATAAATCAAAAATTGATAAAATAAATTTTTTGCTATAGCAAATAAGATAATTAATTCAGGTGGTAAGGTACATTTATCTGATTTAAATAAATCAAAAATTGATAAAATAAATTCAAATAAAAAATATCGTAATAAAATATTTGCTAAACACTTAGACTGTACAAATCCAAAAGACATTAAAGAATATTTTAATTCTCTAACTAACTTAAAAAAAATAGATGGATTAATAAATAATATTGGTATTGCAGGACCTACAAAGTATCTTCAGAATATTTCAATTGATGAATGGGATCAAACAATCAAAACAAATCTTAGTTCACATTTTTACTTTACCAAATTTGCTATACCATTCTTAAAAAAGTCTAAAAAAGCATCAATTATCAATTTATCTTCAACTGCTGGTTTGTTTGGTTATGCTCAAAGATCTCCTTACACATCTAGTAAATGGGCAATAATTGGATTAACTAAAACATTAGCTGTTGAATTAGGAAAATTTAAAATACGAGTAAATGCAATTTGTCCAGGTTCAGTGAATGGTGATAGAATGGACAGAGTAATAAATGCAAAAGCTAAATTAATTAAATCAACAAGCAAAAAAGTAAGAAAAGAATTAGA
>LUMI01000505.1_pt1 | contig 10050 bp, 16 predicted proteins | sample 729681 | NCBI WGS metagenome assembly LUMI01 (sample SAMN03860267, study PRJNA289734) | marine metagenome | biome: seawater column; feature: ocean; material: water; isolation source: Red Sea water column Station 34 - depth 10m | place: Saudi Arabia: Red Sea | collected 2011-10-15 | depth 10 m
AATTTATCTGAAGCTCCCTCAAGCATGGCTTTCCAAGGAGCAAATCCTCTCTCCAATTTACCTTCCAGTTTTACGATCATTTTATCCTTTAGTTATGAATTTTTAGTTATGAATTTTTTGCCAGTGAAAAGGGTAACTTATCCTCATGGACTGGAGCAACCGTTTCAACTTCGGCAGTTTTTTTGTCACCTACTGCACTTTCCAGATACCTTGGGAAGTGATCGAGAAAAAAGGTGGGCCCAGGGGCTTTACAAATTTGCAAAAATTTACATGATTCAGAAATTGTGCAGTATTGGTAAAAGCTGGAAACCGTTAAGAAAACGGGAAGCGGGAGAGGCCGACACCTTTGTCCTGAACAGGATTCGGATCCAACAGAGGTTACGGTCCGCTACCAAAATAGGCACGGTGTGTTTTGGCTTATTCAAACCCAACCGGACAATCGCTCCGGCTGAGTATTCTCTTCCCTTCCTCAAGTCCGAGAATCATTTGAGGAATCCTCTCAAACAATGACTGAATCTTTTCTCCTGATGGATTTTCCAATGTTGGAGAAGACTTGCTGTTCCACCCGTTGATATATTTCGGACAACAGGTTTGATGGACTCGACTGGGGTCGCCACCGAATTCAGGTAGTTTTCCACGAGAAGTATCAAAGTCCTTAAAATATATCCTGGATTCGGCAGGTCGGGTTTTTGTTGGAGGAACATCAGGAACATCATCTTGAATCCTACAGGCTTCCTCAAAAAGCATGAACATAACACCATTATACCCAGGGTGATCGACCATGAGTGTTGAGAAGCAGCAGGTTGCAGTGGTTCTTTTGGAACGACCGTCTTCCCGGAGGAGAACAACTCTGAGATGTTCTTCTCCCCGAACAACATCGATATCATTGTCCCAGTATGAGAGGGTTGGAACGATGGGGACTTTGGGTCCTCCCATCACTGAAGCCCATTCAAGGTGCTGGTAGCAATCTACGCAGCAACATTCCATGACCCTCCTGGGGCGGCCGTGACTCATCTTGATGAGGACTTCTCCGCATTGGCAGGATATTTCCTTCTCAGTTGGGTCGCAGTTGTCATAAATCTTGTCGAACATGGATCTAGCCTAAAAAGAAGGAGTTTTTGGGGTTTTGATGACTCACGGTTCTGCCTCTTGAACCCGAAACCGAGCAAGGCGTTGTGGAGTGATCAACTCGCAGGTAACGCCATAACCGGGTTAATGACGGCGTCTGTCATTGCTCGTATAGGTTCAAACATTTCGTCAATGGCTTCAAAAGTTTCTGCCTCAACAATCATCCAAAGTGTATGAGCCGGCCTACTGGATACCAAATTATGAATCTTAACTCCTTTCTGCTCTGCACTCTTAAGGGCATCTCTCAGAATTTTCTTTTTCTCCGGATCGTTAGCCAGGCACGTCTCATAGGAATGAGTAGCTTGAATATGAAACAACATAATAACTCCTTGGGTTTGAGTTTGAATATAGGATGTTATGGGTGACCTATACTTGCCAGAATCTGGAACTAAGGTCAATAGACTGGCGCAACCGTTTCACCTTCGGGGAGTTTATTGTCTCCTATTGCACGTTTGAGATGGCCAGGGAAGTGTTGGAGAAAAAAGGTGGAACCAATGATGGTGGCTGAACAAATCGAACTATATTGAGCCTTTCCCAGCGCTCTGGCTTAGTATAGGGCTAATTAGAATTTCTTCTTATCAGCCCTGACTGGAATTACATAAGTTGTCTCGCTGTTATGTGAGAAACCCAGTTAAAACCTAACTCTTCCAGCGATTTGTAAATTTCACTGAAATCCTCATCTTGATTTACTGCATCCCAAGCAGAACCCCAAGCGGCAGCATTTTCAAACCTCGCAGTAAAAGCCAGGTTACCCATTTGAGCACCGGATAATGCATAGAGATTAACTTCTTTAGCTCCATATTTTTTCCATATCTCAGCAAATTTTTCAGCAAGTTCTATTTGCTTATTAATTGTTCCTGATTTGGGAGTATATACCCAAGTTGATGTCACCATAATTGTCCTTAATTAGAATTTAAGACGTGCACAAAATGAATACACCAAAACTTTTAAAAACTTTCAAGGGGTGACTAAATCATCGGACTCAGAATCTTTTTTCCGTTATGGGGATGTGGGAAGTGCTTGAAAACAATTTGACCATGCGGGAACGTGAAGAATCCTGATGATCGTTTCAAACTAGGAAGAAAGCTATGGAACCCTGTAAGAGAAAAAAGAGGAACCGGGGCAAGTAACCCCGGATAAACTAATTTTTTAACTTTTAAAAACCTATCTTACAACCTTGTACCCTGTTTGATTAAGAATCTCTATGGAATTCCAGAATGCAATGTTTTTAGCTGTTTTAAAACCACTACCATGGTTAAAATCCATTCCTTCAAATTCTATAGTCGAACCAATAGTAGATTCATTGTTCCATTTAAAATATTTTGAAGGTGCTACTATAGTGCCTTTAAATCTCCAATGAAGTGCTAGTTTATCTGGTGGGAATCCTGAAGTTACAAAATCTATTGTCTCGACATCTATGTTATTCACCGATTGGAAAAAATCTTCCCAATAATCTCTGAACTGATCTTTTCCAACAACCGTCACTCCCCCAGGGGCTCCCTCAGGCATTTTCCGAACTATATCATCTGTATGCTGTTCTACAATCCAATCAACATCTCCGGATTCAATTGCTTTTTCAAAATCGTCGAGTTGTCCTTGGACCATAAAATCTGGCATAGAACATGAGGACAAAAAAATCACTATGATTGGTAACATTAATTTATGCATTTTACATTTGGGGATTGAATTAGACGTGCTGTACGTATCAAACAAAATAAAATTTAACAGGTCAAGAAAAAATTATAATTTTTGCGTTTTTAATTATATTTTGCTTCCAGAGTCCTATTGACGAACCAGCAATAAGCTTCTTCAAAGTGCTCACGCTGTTCTATAAAGAGTCCATGTTTCATGATTCATCTCTTTTAAGTTTCAAAATACCTAAATCACCCACCGAGTAGAGAAGTAGCAGGTTCTTAAGATACAAGAAGTGTGTTTTTGTGCACCCCCTTAGTTGGTAAATCGCAAATTATAATAATTTATGGCGGGTTTGAGAACCATGTTGAAGGGGGGGCAGTCTACTCAGACCTAATCGAGATGCAGAAGCTGGATGATCTGGTATAGGGCCAACAAAGCCGGGTGGCGAGTCAAAGAAATTAAGTCCACTCATCTAAAAATGGCCTTGGAAGTGATCGAGAAAAAAGACGACTATAAACTCGCCTACCACTGGTTCCCCACCAAACAAAAAGCAGAAAATTTTTGCCTTGGACGGATCCAGTCCAAGTAGTAGATTTTTCTTTTTTAAGATGAAAATTAAGAAATGCGCGAATTCAGGGTTAAATTCAGGAGAGTGTATGGAAATTAAAGAAACCCCTTTTGTTTTAATTGCAAGAGTTATGGTCAAATCGGGTAAAGTTGAAGAATATATGAAGATCGCATCTACTGTGGATGAGGCGGTTGAAAAAACTGAACCAGGTATGCTCTTTCATCATTTCGATTCTGATCCTGCCAATGAATTAAAATTCGTTTGGACAGAAATTTATAAAAATGATGAGGCTTTGATTTTTCACATTAACAATCCCCCGGTAGGAGAGTATGTTGAAAAACACTTGGAATTGGCTGAAAGTATCGAAATTGAAATTTATGGCCAACTGGCTGATGATACCATTGATATTTTAACTCAAGCATGGGGAGAGGCTAAAATCCCTTTCAAATTGTTCAAAACAACCCGTGTTGGATATTTTAGACAATCGATTTTCGATTGAGTTCAAAACCAAAAATTTTTTAACCAAAAGGAAGCAATTTTTAGTCTTGGACGGATCGGGTCGAGGCATTAAGTTTTCATTACGGCACAACATCATTGAGAAGGAATGCATATGACGAAAATTCTTTATCTAGGGACTCATGGAACGGATGATCCCACCCGGGCTTCTATGCCCTTTCACATGGCTTTGGGGGCGGTTGAGGGAGGACACGCCGCTGAAATCAATTTAGCAGGCGATGCGGTTGTTTGTATTCAGGACAAGATCATTGAGAGCATCAAAGGAGTCGGGATGCCCTCCTTAAAAGAACTCATGGAAAACATTTTGAATGAAAAAGTTCCCATTTATATATGAGGAGGCTGCGCAGAGGCACGTGGTGTCTCAGAAAGTGATCTGATTGGAAAGAATGCGAAAATCATCAATCCGAAAATAGCGGCGGATCTTGTTGTAGAAGCGGATCGGGTTGTGACATTTTAATTTAAAAAAAGGAGATTCTCATGACTGCAATTGTAAAGACCTGGCATTGGCAAGTCAGTGATGTTGCTGAATTTTAAAAACTTCGTGAACAGAAACCCAATTTGAGTTTGCTCATTTAACCCAAGGAACCATTTGTCGGACTCTCCGTTGAAAACCTATCGTATCGGAATCATGCCTGCGGACGGGATTGGCCCAGAGATCAGTGAATCCACAAAACGGATTCTGGATGAATCCCTAGGAAAGCATTTTCAGGGATCCTTGGAATGGATAGAACTTCCGGTGGGTTGGCAGGCCCTTGAGCAAAATAAGCCGCCTCTTCCCCGGGAAACCCTGGATGAACTGGAAAAATGTGATGCCTGGGTGATGGGCCCTCATGACTCGGCCTCGTATCCGGAAGCATTTCAGCAGTCCCTGAATCCGAGCGGAGCGATCCGCAAGCATTTTGATCTTTATGCTAACATCCGTCCTGCCAGAACGGTCAAGGGGCTGGGGGATTCCAGGAAGAACTTCGATCTGGTCATCGTCCGGGAAAACACCGAAGGGTTTTATGCCGACCGCAACATGCATCTGGGAATTGGAGAGTTCATGCCTCATCCGGATACGGCCCTCGCGGTGGGAGTCTTTACCCGGAATGCCTGCGAAAGGATCGCCCGAACCGCCTTCGAGTTGGCGATGATCCGAAAGAAAAAAGTCAGTCTCATCCACAAAGCGAACGTGCTTCGAACCACCTACGGGCTTTTCCTGGAGTGCTGCGAAAAGGTTTCCAGGGATTTTCCGGAAGTCGCCGTCAACGATTTCCATATCGATGCCGTTGCCGCGCTTTTGGTCCGTGAACCGGAGGAATTCGATGTGATTGTGACCACGAACATGTTTGGAGATATCCTTTCCGACCTCACTGCAGAACTGGCGGGCAGTCTCGGAATGGGGGCCGCATTGAACGCCGGAAGCCTGAAGGCCATGGCCCAGGCAGCCCATGGCTCTGCTCCCTCCCTGCGGGGAAAAAACCTGGCCAATCCCTGCGGTTTGATCCTCTCCTCGGCGATGCTGCTTCAATGGCTGGGCAACCGGGATCAAAACCCTGGGTTGATTCAGGCTGCGGATGCCATCGAAAGTACGGTGTACCGAACCCTGGAATTCCGCGGACGTTCCCAGGACCTTGGAGGCAGCCTTGGAACCCGTGAATTGACCGATGCGATGCTGATGGAACTGCAAAATTCCTGATCATGCCTGCGGAGGACGTTCCAAAAAACAGGGGTTGGTTCCGAAAAATCCTCACTTTGGGAAGAGGAAACCTTAAGGATCCAGAAAAACCTGAAAAGGATGCTGAATCAGGGGAAAAAGGTATTGAAGGAAAATACCACCGAAGGATCAGCGCTTGGGAAGATCATGCTGAAAAGGCAAGGGACACTCCGGATCAAGTCCTGAAGGTCGTGAAGAAGTGGATTTCCGAAACCTCTTGAAGGATTGTTTCAATCTTCAGAATCCGGTTTCATCTTCGCTTTCAGGTTTGCAAGCTCCGCTTCCAGGTTTTGATCCTCTTTTTTGGGTGCATTGGAAGTCTCATCAATCTGACGCGTTTTCCACTGATTCCAGATGCGCTGGAAGAGCCAGGCCCCTCCCAAAAGCGTTCCTGCCGCAAATGCTAATCCGAGAATCGCTCCAAGCAGGGAGATCAAAAGGTAACCTCCCAAGACCACTCCTGCAGAGATGACCACCCAGCGCCAAGGTTTTCCTTGTCCTATTTTTTGGATCATGATCCGATTCGTTGTATGCTTAACACAAAACAGTTTTTGATGATACGGATTGGTTTGCGGAATGCTCCACTGGAGATGCTGAAAAAGAGTTGATATGGGATTTATCCCTCTGAAAAGTCATAAGACCATTTTAATCGTTTCGATCCTTGCAACGATCCTTTATGTCGGCTGTTCGCATCGGGGTTCCTACGAAGAAGGATGTTTGAGGCTCTGTGATGGGCTTGAGGAAAGGAAGCGACCCTTTGTGAATGTGTTTACAGGCCGTTGCGGTTGTTGAACGTCAACAAAGCCCTTCCGGTTTTCAGGAACTTCCTCCGATTTTAACTTCTTCCCCATCGACTTCCAGAGGCACCTGTTCAAGATGATCCCCGGTGCAGGGGCCGAAACTGCAGTAACCGTCATCGAGTTCGAACAAAGCGCCATGGGTGCTGCAGATGATCAGGCTTCCGTCTTCGCTGGTGAATTCATCAGGAGACCAGTTCAAAGGTATCCCTGTATGAGGACATTCATTGACATAGGCCCGGATCAGCTCGGCTTTGCGGACAATGAACATGCTGAACGGGAAGCCATCCTCGGAAAAGGTGAATTCACGTCCTTTCCCGTCTTCCAGTTCCTGCAGTCTGCAGATCACCGTCCCGGGCTCAGGGGCGTTGCTTCTCTGATTCCAAGCCATTCAGAAGCCCCGGGAATCAATCGAACCAACGGACCTGAATCCCTCCGCATTCGGGACAGGTCAGCGCGTCGTTTTGATAGAGGTTCTCCAGGAGTTTCCCCTGCTCGGATTCCGGACTTCCTGTGAATTCCAATTCACATTCCGAACAACTGAAAAGAGGTTTTTCTTCCGATTCCTGAGTTGCGTTGTCTTCTTGTGTGGGCGTGGGCAAATGATTGTTTTGTACAGGGTTTACAACAGTTCAATTTCTTGAAAATACCAATACCAACTCACCAGAACACCGATCCAGATGATCAGGTTGATGATAATCCATTTCTTAGTCCACATCTTCAGCAACACTCTTCAATGCTCCAGTGAAACGGAGATACATGTTTTCAAAAAAAATCGGATTCAACCTTCCTGAACATGAAAGACGGAATTGTAATGGATTTGATCAGGAATTCGAGCGTAAAAAATAATCGAGCCAACGGTGCGGGAGGATTCTTTTGAGTCCTGCCATGAGATAGGTGGGGAAGGTCACATAATAGCGGATTTTCGGATTCGGGCTTTCCAGGGCATGAAGAACCCTCTGGTAAACGGCTTCGGGGCCCAGGGTGAAGGATGCCGCAGGTCCTTCCGTTCTCAGTCTCTGAACCTGTTTTTCATATTCCCGGCGGTGGCGGCTTGCCTCCGTGTCGATGTTTTCTTCAAACACTTTGAGACCGTTTGCACGAAACTCCGAAAGAATCGGTCCCGGTTCAATCAGGCAGACCTGCACTCCGGTTCCATGCAACTCGAGTCTCAAGGTATCGGTCAAGCCTTCCAGGGCAAACTTTGAAGCGACATAAGCTCCACGGTATTTGAAGGAAACAAATCCCAGCACCGAACTGTTCTGGAGGATCCGCCCTGTTCCACGTTGGATCATGCCGGGCAAAACCAGGCGGGTGAGTTCGTGCCAGCCGAAGACATTGGTTTCGAACTGCCTACGGAGCACTTCCCGTGGAAGGTCTTCCACCGCACCCGGCTGTCCGAAGGCGCCGTTGTTGAAAAGAGCATCCAGTTCTCCACCCGTTTTTTCCATCACTTCCTCGAAGGCATTCCGGACCGATTGGGAATCTTCCAGATCCAGTTCAAGACAATCGATGCCTTCCGATTGGAGTTTTTGTACATCTTCCTTTTTCCTGCAGGAAGCAATCACCTGGTATCCTCTCTGATGCAGTTGATGGGCGCAGTAATACCCGATTCCGCTGGAACAGCCGGTGATCAGAATGCTTTGGGGTTTGGTTTTTTGATCCGGCACAATCAAACAGGAAACAAAAAGTTGCAGGGGCTGCGCACGGGGCTCATGGTGTTTTTTTCTTCCTTCCGCCTGGAGCAGGAACGATCAGAGAAACGGACTGGTTCAATGGATGCATGGAAGTTATCATCGTCCAGATGCACCGGGATGGATACAAAAATAGCTAGTTCAAGGCATTCATGAAAGGCAAACGCAAACTGATCATCATCATTGCTGTCGTGGTGGTTCTGCTTCTGGGAATCGGGGCAGGACTGTTTTTTTTCCTGATGCCCGAAGAAGAAGTCGCGGAGGGTGAGGAAGCCCAGGAGCAGGTGGTGGAAGTTCAGGAACCGGAGGAGGAAATCGAAATCCCCGAACCCGAAGTTCCGCTGTACCTGGAACTGAAACCTTTTACCACCACCATCGGACGTGAACCGCGTTACGCGAAAATCACGATGCAGCTTAAGTTTGGCAGTGAGCCTCCGAAAGCCTACATGACCATCAGAATCGCCCAGATCAAGGATGCGGTGATTGCGGTCTTGCAAAAGACCGATTCGAAAGAGGTCGAAAGGGATGGATGGGTGGACCGCCTCAAGGAACGGATCATCCTTCGGTTGAATAAAATCTTTCCTGAAGAACCTGAATGGGAAGATCCCAAACCGATCCGGAAAGTACTCTTCAGCGAACTGGTCGTGCAGTAGCATTTTTCCCGGGAGTAGTTCGTTTTTCCCGGGATTGAAGATCCTTTCGGTCGAGCTCGATGATTTTTTCCCTCAAGGTGTGACCGAATTTAAAGAGTTCCACCGTTTTCCCCCTGAGTTCCTGAACATCATCCTGGTGCCGTCGAATCCTCCCCTGCAGGTTTCCCACATCGGTTTGATAGTTTTGGATGTACTCATCGATGTTGGCTTCCCAATCCGAATCATCCTTTTCCCGATTCATGAGTTCCTGGCTGATTTTCCACTCCTCACCCTTGTTCGGAGGCGTCTCAGGGGGAGATTTTTTCCGATCCGGCGTTTCGATTTTCTTTTCCAGAAGATCGAGACGGTTTGAAATCTGGTCCAGTTTTTTTAAGATCAGTTTCAGTTCGGACATTGAGTCATTGGTGGAAGTTCAGAAGGCTCTTCAGCATAATCAGCAAAGACTTCTGACGCAAGCAGGGTGAAAGTTCCTCCTTTGCGGTTCAAACGAAAATCCCAGAATTCGTTTGAAGGTTTGAGAAAATCGATGAAAATTTTGTTGTTCATCTTTCACTCCCAACATGAGGTTCCAATGAAATTCAAGTTCAGATTCATCCCTGCCTTATTGGTGCTTTTCGGCATCAGCCTGCCGGCCTTTGCCCAGGGAAACGCAGATGCGATCATCAGTTACCGTAAAAACGTCATGAAGGCGGTTGGAGGCCATACCGGGGCCCTTTTCACCATCGTCAAGGGAGGTCTCGGGGATTACAAGGATCAGATGCTCTATCATGCCAAAGCGCTGCATGAATCTGCAAAGAGTATCCCTGCCATCTATCCCGAAGGGACGGGAACCGGGAAAACACGGGCCAAAGCAGAAATCTGGACCGAACGTGAAGCCTTCATCGCCGTTGCAGATGAGATGGCCAAGGCTGCAGAAAATCTGATCCGGATTGCTGAGTCAGGAGAACTGAGGGAATTTTCCCAGGCACTCCGACCCCTCGGCAAATCCTGCAAAGACTGCCACGACCAATTCCGCAAAAGACGCTGAAATACCTGACTCGGATTCTGCTGGCATCGTGCCTCTTCATCGGGGCTGAGGCGGTTTCAGCAAGAACGCCAAATCCTGAACGGGGTAAGCAGGTTTTTTATGCCTCAGGCGGATGCGGATGCCACACCGATCAACCGAACGGTGGGCAATCCATGGCAGGCGGGCGGGGAATCCAAACCCCGTTCGGCATTTTCTACGGCAGCAACATCACCCCTCATCCTGAAGCAGGAATCGGCGGATGGAGCGATGAGGATTTTGTCAGGGCCATGACCCTGGGGGAAGCTCCGGATGGAAGCCACTACTTCCCGGTTTTTCCCTACACTTCCTTCAGATTGA
>LUMI01000807.1_pt1 | contig 10050 bp, 12 predicted proteins | sample 729681 | NCBI WGS metagenome assembly LUMI01 (sample SAMN03860267, study PRJNA289734) | marine metagenome | biome: seawater column; feature: ocean; material: water; isolation source: Red Sea water column Station 34 - depth 10m | place: Saudi Arabia: Red Sea | collected 2011-10-15 | depth 10 m
AGCTTTTGCAAATCAGATATACACTCTTTTAATTTATATATATTTAAGAAATAAGATTAAATCATGGGAAATTTTGGCATTACTTCTTTTTCTTTCCGTATACCATTCCGCCACCGCCCATTTTTTTCTTACCATGGACTTTACCACCATGAGGCATCTTCTTTTTACCATAATGTATTTTTCCACCGCCCATCATTTTATCCATCTCTACTTTGCCACCTTTCTTGTAAGACATTCCGCCTTGCATCATTGGTGACATCATTGGACTGTGAACCATTCCACCATGTAAATATTCTTTGACCATTCCACCCATTTCCATTTTATCTAACTCAACCTTTCCGCCAGATTGCATGGAATATTGCTGTGCTTGAGCCATTCCTTCTTTTGTGTAAGGAAACTTCATTCCCCCTGCGTTTCTATTTTTCTTTACGTTTGGCATTTTTTCCTCCTCTTTGTCGTGCATCCTGCACTGGTAATTTACCAAATTTGTTAATATATTCCAAAGCAGCCTCCGTCTGTGGATTGACTGAACTTTTTCTGATTACATATTCTCCACCTTCAACCTCAATAGGCACTCCTCCTTGAGCATGTGAAGGTCCACTAATGTAACCACCTTGCTGTTTTTTTGTATGAGTATAACCTTGTTTACCATATGCTATATGTTTTTCATAGGTATCAGCTTTTACAGCTTTGCCATTTTTATACATCATATGTGGTTTAAAATTTTTCTTAGCCATTATGCAGTTTGAGCTACAACTAATGTTAAAACTCTGTCGCCATTAAGAGCACAGGTAGTTACCTGCAAGTGCTTGTCTCCCCCTAACGTAATTCCATCTATGTAAGCTTTTACATCTGCAGCTTGACCTGCAGTACCTGGATTAGCATCATGAATAAAAGTTTTAGTAGATACTGTCATATTTTCTCCAATTTAAATGTTATGAAATTTTTAGTAGATTTGGAGTGAGCCCTTTATACGACCCACTCCATAGTTCTACAAGACTATTAAACCTTATTGTTTTGGTTTATGTGGCAGTTATGCCTCCATCAGCTTTTGTTTGTCCTGATACATAATAATTACTACCATCACACCAAATGTCAATAAAGTCACCCTTGATAGCAACGCCATCAACAAAAGTAACTGTTGAACATCCAGTATTAGACACTCCATCCTCGGTAGTATCAACTTCTAATTCGTTGATACCATTAACAATAATAACATTAGCGTCAGAACCTTCACCTTCTATAACAGTGTATGAAGCTCCAGATGGAGCTGCTTTTACTACAAATTTGCAGTACCATCCTGCACCTGCATCTGCAACTGCTGGTAAAGTTGTTGCAAACTCTGTGTCAGAGTTCAATAAAAATATTGAGCCTGAGTCTGTTTCTGCTAATGTAGAAGCCGCACTTAACTCTTTCACTTTAAGTTTATGAGAACCTGTAAAGTTACTATTTTCATTTAATATATCACTTCTCATATTATGCATCCTCCAAGTGTAGTAGTGCATGAGTTTCAGGAAGAGATACTTCAAGACCAGCCTCAGTTAAGATTAGGTCTTTTCTTAAATCTTCATCCGCTTGCTGCACATTTGTTGTAATTGATGTGTCTCGGTTGTAACCATTTCCAACTAGTGGTCTGTAAGCTACGTGGTCTAAGTCAACTAAACACATGTATCCAGAATAATTTGCTCTGAATAATGGTTCTTTAACCAATGTCATGTCACCATGAATTGTGTCAATTTTTAAGACTTTATGACCAAATGCACCTTCAGCTTTGTCAAAGTTATACCTAGACTGTCCAGATACACTGCCATCAATAAAGCTATTGCTTCCTAGTTTATTGAAATGTGACATTACAGGCAATGAAGCTAAAGCTAGTTTAGAACTTGCTCCACCTCTTGCAGGGTCAAAAATTACTTCAAAATCACCAAGCAAAGCATCATATGTCATTTCAGACTTTTGAAACGATTTTAAATATGATTTCTTTTCATTGTATGATAATTGACTACCATCATTTACTATGTTTGCTGTACCACTTTTGATAATGCTACCAGCAATACCATCACTGTACTGAACACCACCTTGAGAACCTTTCATACCAAAAAGCATTGCTCTTTCAATATCAATTTTGTGCTCTCTTAGTTTTAGGTTCCAGATTCTTGCCCATTCATCAGCATATCCACGATAAATTGTAGCAAGAGCAGTATTACTCATTTCACAAGCTGTTTTGAAGATTTGAGTATATCCAAAATCATCATCTAGCTTTTGTGAAAATACGTCTGGTGCTCCTGAACCTTCACCAAATCCAGTACCAATTACTGTTACTTTTGAATCATCCTCAACTGTAGTAGTGTTACTGTTTCCAGCGGAAGCCTGTATGGTTTTTACTGTTATTGTTGAACTTGAGGCACCATGAGATACAGACTCTACTCGTGCAGTAGCTTGAACAAGTGCATGTGCATCAGTTGCATCACCTGCTCCTGCTGAATCTAAATTGCTAGAGATTAAAATTGTTGCAGCCGAAGCCATTTGAAAGCTTCTATCAGTCATTGCAATTTGTGTTCTATCTTCCAAAAATCTGAATTGCGAATCAGATGTTGGAACCTTTGCGACCTGTGATAAGTATACAAAAAATGGAGATTCTTCTGGTGACAGTTCTGCGACCCTGTCGCTGAAATCGTACAGTCGTCTGTTGTTCATGGTTACATTAGAACCAAAATCTTGAACTGAACTACCAGGAGTTATTCCACTTACTGCATTTACAGGCCCTTGATTATAATTAGGCATTGTTTTTCTCCTTAGTTATTTTATTTATAATACACTCTTTCGGCTTCCAGAAGCAGCAATTGCATCCCACATTCCATCTTTCTCTGATTTGACTTGAGGCTGCTGACCTTGAAGTATTCCTCCAGGTGTTGGTGTAGCCTGTGTTTGTCTTACATTGTCAAGTGGATTAGGATTTGGATTCACTGTTCCTTGGCCATCGTTCATTACAGCACGCCACATTTTGATTGCACCTTCAACGCCATACTCTCCAGGATTCTTAGCAGCAAAGTTCATGAATGAATCAACTTCTTGTGGAGTCAAGCCTTGCTGTGCTAAATTAGCTTTCAACTGTTGTACTCCTTGTTGCTTCACAACTCCTGCCATCCTTTCTTGTACTGCGGTATTAATGCTGTCCTGCAGTTCTTGCTGTCTGAACTTATACGATTTAGATTTCGGGTCATTATAGGCTTCCCATGGGTCAAACTCATCTTTCTCTAATTCAATACGTTGCGGTCCTACGGGTTGACCTGAACCACCTTGAACCATTGCAGTTATAGTGCTTGCAATATCTGGTCGTTGTTGTAACAGATTCCCAATTGCTTCATATTTTTTAAGATTTTGATTTTCACTTGCGAGTTTATCCTTTTCTGACTGGAAGTATTTAGCTTGTTCTTCCCAGTTAGCATTAGAACTCTCACCAGTTGCTTGCCCTTCATCTTGCCCTACATTATCAACGGGTTGACCTTCCTGTGGAAGATTCTCGTTTTCATATGCGTCTGTCATTACTTCTTCTCCTTTTGCGATTTCTCTTGTCGTAATTGAGCTTGACTACCTATTCGTAATTTCTCTGACTCGAGTTTGACCGCATCTTTTAGTCTACCAATGGAGAGCTTATCTTCAGCTTTTCTAGCTGAAGAATCTTTACTTAGCTCTGCTTTGAATTTTTCTACTTCAGTACGCTTACGTGCCTGTATTGATTCTCTATGTGCAGTTTGTAAGTCGCCTGATACTTTCTTAATTTGTTGCTGTGCACCAGCCAATGCTTGTTGCAATTGTTGTATTTGGTCTGCTCTTGACAATACACCCTCCTTGTCGAATATATCTGTTTTCTTGAGAGCTTCAACTTTATCAATAAGCCCTGACTGATATGCTTGCATATATATTTCCCACTCAGCCCATTTGTTTGATGGCATAGTAGAATTACCAATAACACGTATATCAAACTGTCCTACCGATACATCATTTTCAATAGTCATTAGTTCTTTTGTTTTGTCATCATACATACGTTTGTTTACTGTGTATTCATTTATGTCGTTGTTAGGCTGTGCAATTCTAAATGTCTTTTGAAAATCGTAATGTGATTTAGACAGATTATATACCACTCTACCAACACGCTTCAAAGAACCTTCAATATCTCTTAATTTTGATTTAGACCGTCTTTGTCCAAAATCCTCCATCATCATAGTTGCTGAAGATGTTCTAGGTGCAACTTCTGCATTGCCCTGCATCATTTCAAAAATACCCATATTTAAATCAATATACTTTTCAATCAATCCAGGCAACTGCATAATTGAAGACGATAATGGTTGCGGTGATGGAAAATGTGGTTCCCCAAAAGAAGCATCATATTCGAGGGTGGCATTCGGGTTTGCCCAATCTCTTTCTAGTTCTTCAATATCTTGAACACTTCCCTGAGGTATAAGAAGCTTTAATCCTGAGCTAGCTTGTGCGTGAGATGTAATTAAAGATACTACTTTGTTGAGGAACCTTTGAAAATCTTTGTTCTTTCTAACATCACTCATTGGGTATGGAGTGTTGGTCCATATATTTGGTACTGGTACAACTGGATATATATCTGTATCTAATACTAAATCAGATAATACAATCTGCCCTAATACAAGTACCTGTCTAATTCTTGTTTGTTGCACTTCAACAAAGTCAATAAAACCTTTGTCTATTGCATTAATAAAATCTTTGTCTTGCTGTAATTGTTCAAATTGTTCTTGAGCAACTATACGTTCTTGGTTTACACGTTTATCCAATAATCTATAATACGGCACACGTGTCTTAGTATAGTACTCCATAAGTCTATATTTCTCTGATGAGTTTTTGTAATCATAATCCTTAACCACATCAGGGGTGAATGAATCCATGGTACGTCTATTTTGATGGCTCGGGTAATCTTCATCGCTCTCTGTATCTATATAATCAATTAACATCTTATCACTGTCTTCTTCGTAAGGCTGTGCAAGTTGTGGGTATGCATCCAATAATTGCATTTTACTCATTATATGAGATACCATAATACCTGAAGCATCATCAAAATACATGTGCCTAGAGTTTGGGTCTACATATACTTTGAATGGATTGAGATGTTTAAACTTAATTTCACCTCTTCCATAATCCGCTTCTTTATCAATGTATGCATAGAAGTAACCAAGACCTGTTACCGCATAATCATGAACTGCTTGCTTGAACTGTTCATTGCCATCAGAGTTATCCCATATATATTCCAGTATAACTCTCCATACACTTGATAGTTTAGAATCAGAATCTTCTCTAGCTACCGCTGTAAACTTGGGTGGCTTAGATGTAATAATTGCTTTGAATTGCTCAATCGCAGAATATAACCTATCCATAGGTACTGCTGATTGATTTCTGGATGCAAGTTCTTCTGCTTCTGCCTCACTAAAATGATTTCCAAGATAGAAATCTATATCTTCACGAGCAGCTGTATCCCAGTCTTCTCTTGCATTTGACCATCGGTCATAAAGTTCTCTAATCTCTTTGGCCCTATAATCTTCTTTAATCATAGTATATAATATAAGAATAATTTATGTTTATAAACAAATGGGTCATATTCGTCTCCCTGTCATCCAATCATACATCTTTCTAGGCTTTATCCAAGACCCATCACGTTGCAATTCTTTTTTAGCTGTGCCTGCTTTCGGATTGCCTTTAGCAAACTGTGTTGCAAGATAGAATGCATCTATAATATCGTCATGAGAACCTTTTGGAAAATCAATAAGCTCATCAATAAATTCATGGTGTTGTTTTTTTAGATGTACAGCCCCAGCTTTGAACATAGGCTGCAAACCTTCAAACAATCTATCTTTCTTTTTAGAGTTATAGTTCTTAATACCTTTTTCTATACCAGGCAAAAACAATCCTTCAGACTTACTGCGTTTCATTATGTAGTCACGTAACATTTCTTGATATGCAATCGTTTCAATATTAATACGTCTTATGGGCGTGTATTGTTTCGCAATCTTAAATATTTCATCAGCACACTCCATGGGCAAAACTCTTTTACGCCAATATTCAATAACGTAATAATCATAATCAGATGTAACCCCAAGAACCATAATAACAGAATAATCGCTACGCTTAGTGATTGTAGAAGCTGGGTCCACTCCAATGTAAATATTAACATACTTTCTATCTCCATTTGCAAACTGTATATACCAAGAGTCTGCTGATTCATCAAAGCGTGCATTACCTTGATACAGTCCATCGTTTATATCGTCTTCACTAAATATTTGGTCTTCAGGTGATTTGGCTTGGTTCATATACTCTTGATAGAACTTTGCTGGTGTGCCTGAGTCAATATAAAACTGTTTACGTTCTTCTAGTTTTTTCATTGGCCATCTTGAAGGCCATATAGGTTTACCATCTTCGATAGCTTTACGTGTATACACATCCCAAGTATATTCTTCGCCTGTTTTTTCTGCTTCTTGTTTATTTCTTACCAACACATTCAAGAATGCATCATAGTGTACAATTGTGCCATTGCACCACAAGAAACCATTTTTATCAAAATCAATCGCTGGATATACTGCTGCAGTAACCCATTCTTTAATTTGTCTACGTGAATCAGGTGTTTTAGTATTTAACTCTGATTCAAAGTCATCAAGTATTATACCTGTATATCTTGATGATAATTGTTTTTTACCACGTAATCTTTGTGATGTACCCTTGCCAATCATCCTGCAGCCATTACTCAAAGTAAATTCATCTTTGGTCCACTTATCTCCCTGTAAATCACCAAAGTAGTAATGTATAGCAGGATTAGAATATATATGGTTTGCAATCCAGTTTAAATTATCTCTGGCCTGGTCTTGTGCTTCACCAACCCATGCAATAAACTCAGGCTTATCTTTGCTTGCAAATAAAAATCGATGCAACACTGCACATGCAGCCAACGTAGATTTTGCATGGTCACGTGGTAGTACCAATGCTAATTGTTGTTTATCTTTATCTAATAATAGTTTTCCTACATCGATATGAAAGTCTGGTGTAGCAGACGCAAGAAAATCTTGTGGTGAAAAAAGTTTACCGAATGTTATTAGGTTTTTATGAGCTAGATGTAAAGCTTCTTCGTTTTTAGATATGTTGCCATTAAGATTTAGATTTGCCATTAAATGTTTGTAAGTTCAAAATGCGGCAAGTCATCAAAGCCATTATCCTTGACTTCTGTATCTTGGTCCCAATCACCACCCCATCTAAGTCCAATACCTTTTGCTTTAGCAATACCCATAACCATACCTGCAAAGTATGTCATACGTTCTCTATCTTTCCAGTCAATAGGGTAAGGTGCAACATCTACCGCAATAGATGGTTTTTTGTTATGGCGGCCATTTGGCCATTTAACTTTTGAATGTCCAGACTCATATGCTTTGTTTTGGTCTGCTTCGCCTCGATGTCCACATAATACTGAACAATCAAAGTATTTAATGACTTCATTTAATATTTCTTGCAAGTCTTCGTGACATGTTGCTAATCTACGTTTTGATGTTTTTCCAAACCTTGGCATTATCTCATTCTCCTAAGTAAATCATCTAATGTTGTTCCGCCTCCGCCAATGCCTGTACCAACTGATGCAAAGCCACCTGATGTCCCAGGAAAATATAATCGTCTTGCAGCCTGACCGCCTTGACCTCCACCACCTGTAAATTCTGATGGTCCAGTTATTCCAAGAAGTTCTGAAACAGTATCTTGCATTTGTGATGCTTCATTTTCATCAATAAAAGAATCAACTTCTGGATTGTATGGTTGCAAACCTAAATTAAGTTCTCCAGGAATTATATTGTTTAATCCTGAAAATATAGGTTGATTAAAGTCAGGCAATTGTGGCTCGACACCAATAATATCATATATTCCACTAATATCAGCACCTTGAGATATTCCAGCCACTATATCAAGTCCATCAATATTACCATCTTGATTATAATCTAAAGGATTATTTACAATTGGACTTGGAAAATTCATGCTACCAGGAATAATATCACTAAAATTTCCAAACACTGGATTGTTAAAATCTGGAAATACAGGTGCTGGCCCTGGTGGGACAGGTATTGGTGCTGGATTAAAATCTGGTTCTTCAATATAATCTGGAGTAGGCTCTGGGTCTGTCATGTAGTCCATGATATTATTATTAGGCATTATATTGCCTGAGGATTGATAGGGCTGCATACCCAAATTCATGCTACCACCAAAAAAATTTGTATAATTCTGCAAAGGTGCTTGATTTATGTTTTGATTTGTCTGTTGCATGCCTTGATTGGCAAGCGATTGCGAAAATGGTGTTAGATGTCCCCTAATGTGCATGTTTATGCGTCTCCTTGTATTGAATCCTCGCCATAAATATACAAAATATTATTGTTTTTATCAAACTCACTGGCACATTCTGGGCATATCCAGCCAATAACGTCCTTGGTTCCGTTCAAAACACCGATTCTTTGCGTATATTTAGAGTTAAAATACAAATTAAAGTCGCATACAGGGCACAAATCCTGTTCTTGCATGACTTTACTCTTCTTTGTGTGCAATGAGCTCTGTTTTTTCTCCACTCTTGAGTGCCTCCATCTGTTCTTCACTAAAACCAGCCCATACAGTCAGCTGTTCTTGCTTTGTATCGGTGTTAAACAGACCTGCAATCTTTGATAGCGACTCCAATGACCGCAATTTGTCTGCGTCTTTTTCCGCCAGCTCTGCAATATCTTTATATCTGGACAATATCCAGTCAGGCGTGATGCCTTCATCTTGCAAAACTTTCTTTATTTCTTCTTTAACCATCTTTTTAACCTCATCTTTCTTCATTAATTGTTTAGCTGAGTTGGCAATATGCTCACTACTCTTTGATTTCTTGAACACTTTCTTGTATGCCTGTGTAATTTCCATACCCTCAGCAACATATCTGGCAAATACAAACTCTTTTGGCTTGAGACCTGCCTTGCGATATTCATTGAATGCTTTATATGTGCGTGAAAACGTGTAAATGTTTTGTGCAATACCCTCACTGCCCAATAACTTGGCATTCATATTGTCAATACGATATGTTCCAAGCACGCACCTGATGCATTGTGTAATTCTTTTGGACCCCTGAATCTTGATGTCATACATTTTAAGGATTTGTACCACGTTATCATCGTCCGTCAACACCCAATCATTGGTTTTGCCTGAACGCCAGTCCTGAATCAGCGGCTCATCAGGGTGGTGTACCCTAAACTCAGCAACTGAGTCATATAAAAAATGCTTGACACCTTTGACTTCTTTGAAATCCATATCATAATATAATAACAATTTGCACAATAAAAAAAATCATACTAAATTAGGGCACTCATATATGGTTTGGTTTGAAACTTGTTGCATATATGTTTTATGAAGTGGCCACAATAAGGGGTGAGTCAAAGCCACAATCCAACTCGAAAGCAATTGCGGATGACTCTAGGGGAATAACCCGAAGCTGATGATTGCTCGTGATTGTAATTTATTCATTATAATCATATCCAAAGACTGCATGGCTCCGAAAGAGTAATGAAATGGATAGTGAGAGCCTGGTTCTGTCTCAAACAGGCCAGGGGTAATATCTCTCTATCCTTTCAACAACATTCACCAAAAGAGTAATTAAAAAAATATATATAAGAACCTGAAAAAGTATATATATAGCAATCCAAAAACAAAATCCAAAAAAGTTGAAAAATAGTAGTAGAATGTGTGACAGTCTTTTTTTTACACACACACCCCTACGTTAGCCCTCGGTGGGGTTGTGATTAGGTTGAATATTATAATATTTAGTTAATTTTTTTTAATCCATATAAAAGAAAAACCCCGCTAATAATTGCGGGGCTTTCTTGGGGTTGGTTGACTATTGAAGTTTAACTTGCTTTTCTTGCGGGGGCTTTGCTTGCTGGTGCTTTCTTTATTTCTGCTTGTTTAGTTTGTAACTCTTCCAACTGCTTACCATTTAATTTAGATAGATTTAATATTGTTCTTAACCTTTTGAAC
>LUMI01001395.1_pt1 | contig 10040 bp, 8 predicted proteins | sample 729681 | NCBI WGS metagenome assembly LUMI01 (sample SAMN03860267, study PRJNA289734) | marine metagenome | biome: seawater column; feature: ocean; material: water; isolation source: Red Sea water column Station 34 - depth 10m | place: Saudi Arabia: Red Sea | collected 2011-10-15 | depth 10 m
GAGTAAAAACCCAGTCATGAAGATTAAATGCTTCCTTGGGCGCATCAATTCGCGCTTCACATACAGTTTGAAATAATTTTTTGTATTTTTTATCCATTTCCGTCACTGACTGTTTTCGTTTGCAGAATAAATTCCTTATAAATTGTCATCGTTTTATATTCACGCGGTGGTAATTAGTCATACACCGCAAGGTGAGGAGAGATTTAAATATTTACCCATTCCCCATGGAATCCATAAGGCACTCTTTGAGGTAAGTGTATTGTAGCTAATGGACCTGATTTAGGTTCCTTGGCATTTAAAATGATCAAATCACTTTTATCAGTTTCTTGGTTATACACAAGAGATAATAAGTAGCCTTCGTCTTCCGATTTAGCGCCCTCGGCTGCTACAAATACTGGCTCAGCACCGAATTTTCCAGGGCCATACTCATAAACTTCAGAGGTATCATTTTTAAAGTCGTATTTAACAACCTCATTAAAGTCAGGCTCTTTTGGATTTGAGGACGCTAACGCGTAAGCATATCGATTAGATTTTCCTACCAGGCTAGGATTTATTCTTGGGAACTCTACAGATCTATCATCCAGTTTTGTAGATATTGCTTGACCAGATTTTGTATTTAACTCCCACTTAGTAAGTTGAGGGGGGGATTCTGTAAAAGGCCCATTCCAGTCCGTATCAAATAATCTGCCATAAGCTGCAGCGGTGACAATTACATTACCGTTTGCATCTTCATGAGCATTAAATGTGTGAAAAAAATACGTTCTATCAATTTCAAACCACTTAACTTCATTTGAATCTCCATTTCTACTCAACAAACCAATTCGAGACTGGTGATTATCATCCCAAGAAAAAGGGAAATACCCCCTTCCAAGCTTGTAAAGATCAAAAACAACCGATAGATCAAATACCAACATGTAATTTTTAGTAATCGCACATTCATGCATCATCGACCTAGATTCAAAAGGTATGGATTGAGTTTTCTTGTGCGACCCATTTTGATCAATTACTACATAGTTAGTGAGCAGTGAAGCCTTCATTACTATTTCCATAAAAAGGCTTCGTGTTAAGCGAGTTAAGATCTTGATCAATTTCTACAGGATAGCCACCTGCCTCAACTATGGCATAGATTTTTCCTCCATGAGAGATAACACTTGTATTGGCATTAGAATCATTGCCATCTACAAGTTTGTTTTTATACCAAAGGGCATTGCCTGAATCCAATCGTATGCCATGAAGCATACCTTCACCTAAGAACCAATGATGTTTTTTTTCATTTACTGCACCCATTGGATTTGGACCATTTCTTACAAAAAGACCTGACAAGTCTTTTGGAATCTGTCCTGTTACCTTTAGTCCTGTTTCGGAAATAAGATTTTTTACTGGAGCATAGTTTCCTTGCAAGTAATAATTTTTTTTCGTTGTAATTCCTAACATGTCTACCCCCATTGAAGTAACAGCAAGACCGCCAAGCATTACACCAGAAACTTTTAAAAACTTTCTTCTATTCATTGACGTTATCAAACCTGTTATTATGTTTACTAAGATAACATCTTAAGTGACAATGTTAACTAAGTCAACATTTTTCTAATATGAGCTATCACAAAGAAAATCTTAAAGAACAACTTATAGAAATTGCATGGGAGATTTGCAATAAAGAATCTTGGCAGAAAGTTAATATGCGCAAGGTTGCTCAGAAAGCTAAAGTTTCTACAACTGCCTTTTATAGACATTTCAAAAATAAAGATGATCTCAAAGCTGAGTTGATGCGCAGGGGTTATCAAATAATTAATGAAGGTAGAGAGAATATTAGTACATTTTCAAGTTACGGCGCTCACTACATAAAATTTGGGTTGGACTACCCTTTTATTTACGATTTGATGTTTGGAAATATAGATCTAGATTTGTCTCTTTATCCTGATTTAGAGACTGAATCCAATGAAGCTTTTGATGGAATATTGGAAGGACTAAAACCTTTTATGCCTGATGCAGCAGAAAAAGAAATAGGAATAAAAGCTATCAATATTTGGGCTTCTGTTCATGGGTTAGTTGGGCTTTTGAGGAACGGAGATTCTCATGATAGTAAATCTAAGGAGCTACAATGGATTAAAGATAACTTAGAAGAGTATTTAGAAATGACAACATTCCAATAAAAAGGTTCTTTTCATCTACTCCACAGTAACGGATTTAGCTAAATTCCTTGGCTGATCAATATCAGTTCCTCTGATAAGTGCAACTTCGTAAGATAAAATTTGCAGAGGGATCGTGTATAAAATTGGAGTGAGTAAAAAATCGCACTCTGGCATGCTGATGTATTTCCCTCTTTCAAGAGATAGCTTTTCTTTCGCATTACCAAACACATACAACGCGCCGCCTCTAGCTTTGACCTCCTCAAGATTGGATACCAATTTCTCTGCTAATTCATGTTCTGGAGCAATTGCAACTACTGGCATGCGCTCATCAATTAGTGCCAGCGGTCCGTGCTTTAACTCTCCAGCAGGATAAGCCTCTGCATGGATATAAGAAATTTCTTTAAGTTTAAGTGCGCCTTCTTTTGCAATGGGGTAAAACATCCCGCGCCCTAAAAATAGAGCGTTATCTTGTTGAGCTATCTCAGAAGCGATATCAACTATATCGTCTTTGAGCTCAATACTCTTTTTAACAATTTCAGGCATCTGACGCAAAGCTTGGATTACTCTAGCTCTGAGCCTTGGATTGGTGCCAGATGCTTTTGCTAGAGACAACGTTAATAACATCAAGGCTGTGAGCTGCGTAGTAAAAGCTTTAGTGGAAGCCACCCCGATTTCTGGGCCTGCGTTGGTGAGAAGCAAGAAATCTGATTCTCTAGCCAACGAGCTTGTTGGAACGTTACAAATTGCCAACGAAGCTAGATAATTTTGATCTTTGGCATAACGTAGAGCAGCAAGGGTATCAGCGGTTTCTCCAGATTGGGAAATGGTAACTAATAAAGTATTTTCATCAACGTAAGGATTTTTGTAGCGATACTCGCTAGCGTAATCTATCTGAGTAGGGAGTCCGGCTATGGCTGAAAACCAATTTGCAGCAACTCGGCCCGCATGCAAGCTAGTTCCGCAAGCAGTGATCTGAATTCTTTTTACCTTTGCGAAAAGGTCGTTTGATCCTTCACCAAAGATGTTTTCTAAAACGTCGTCACCGCCCACCCTTCCATCAAGGGTATTTAAGATTGCGTTGGGTTGTTCGTAGATTTCCTTCTCCATGAAATGTTTATAGTCGCCTTTGGATGAAGCCTCGCTTTTAATATCAATAATCTGAATATCTCTTGTGCAGGCTTTGTTATTTTTATCAAATACTTCAACTTTACTAGGGCTAATTTTTGCAACATCACCGTCTTCTAAAATTAGGAATTTATTTGTCAGATCGGCAAGCGCTAGGGGATCGGAAGCAGCAAAGTTTTCATCTTCACCCAGACCTATCAGTAGGGGCGATCGATGTCGAGCAAGCACCAGTGTATTTGGATCGCTATGATCCAGTGCTGCGATAGCATAAGCTCCTTGAAGCTTGTCTTTAAGTTGCTTGGTGGCTTCGAGCAAGGATGAGCCCGCTTCTAGGTAACTATCAAGAAGATGCGCTATTAATTCTGAATCTGTTTTAGAGGTAAAAGCATAACCTTTGTCAGCTAATTCATCTTTGAGTTCCAAATAATTTTCAATAATGCCGTTGTGGACAATAAAAATTCTTTCGTTCGATAGGTGAGGGTGAGCATTGACCTCAGAGGGTTCACCGTGAGTTGCCCAACGTGTGTGTGCAATGCCAACTTTTCCTTTAGGCTTCTCATTGATCATCAAATCTTCGAGAAGCTTTACTTTTCCTAGGGCTCTCAAATGCGCAACTTTATCCTCAGTATGCATAGCTATGCCAGCAGAGTCATAGCCTCGATATTCCATCTTATAAAGACCTTGAATCAAGAGCTTTCCGATACTTCTTTCAGTTGATGCTGCTATGATTCCACACATTATTTTTTCCTATTAGGCATGTTTTTTTGTCTGCCCCTTCCAATTGCTAGTTGGCCCTTACCAACATTTTTTGTGACAACAGATCCTGAGCCAACGTAAGAATTTGCTCCGATAGTCAAGGGAGCTACCAAGGCTGAGTTTGATCCTATGAAAGCATCATCCTCAATTTTGGTGATATGCTTTTTAACGCCATCGTAATTACAAAAGATCGTACCAGCGCCAATGTTGACGCCTTTTCCTATTCTGCCGTCGCCTATGTAAGCAAGGTGTTTTGCTTTTGAGTTAGCGCCAATGTTGCTTCTTTTCGTCTCAACAAAGTTTCCAATCTCTGCTCCTTCTTCCATTTTTGTTTGAACACCTATATGAGCAAATGGTCCAGCTTTGGCATTGCTTTCGAGCATAGATTCTTCGACATAAGAATAGGCAAGAAGTTCAGAGTTTTTACCGATGGAAGAATTATAGACAATGCATCCAGGACCAATTTTTGCATTGGCTCCAATAGAAACAGCACCTTCAAGAATTACATTCTCATCAATAAAAGCACCCTTTTCTATTGAGATGTTTCCCCTAAATTTAACCTTTTCTATGTCGGCAAAAGAAACTCCTTTGTTGAGAAATTTTTTTGCAGTGGAAATATGATAAGCCTTTTCTAGTGTTTGAAGCTCCTCTGGGGTATTACAGCCTAAAACTTCATCTGCATCGGACAGCCTCAGTGACTGAATATTCAATTTTTCGAGATGCGCTTCATAAACCGCATCGGTCAGATAAAACTCTTTGGCTTTGTTGTTGTTTCTGATTTTTCCTAATAATCTAATGAGATCTTTAGCTTTAAAGGCCATAATTCCAGAATTAACTTCAGTAATTTCCTTCTGAGATGATGAAGCATCTTTTTCTTCAATTATTGCTTCTATCTTATTTCTAGAGCCTCTTACTATTCTTCCGTAACCGGTTGGATTTTCTTTGTTGAAAGTGAGCAGAGACGGTCCTTTAGAAGCCAGCTTGGCTAGTTTGGAAATTGTGCTCTCGGAGATAAGGGGAACGTCGCCATACAAAATAACCACGTTTGAATTTGATCGAATATGTTTTGCGGCTTGTTTAACTGCATGCCCTGTGCCTAATTGTTTTGTCTGCTTTATCCAGTTTATTTTCTTGTTACCAGAAAAAGTTTTTCTTACCTGTTGCGCTTCGTGTCCTACTACAACATGGAGTTTAGTTTTCTTTAGTTGTGAGACTGAATCTAAGACATGCTCCAACATTGGCCTTCCTGCAAGGCCTGCTAAAACCTTAGGTAAAGAGCTTCCCATGCGGGTGCCTTTTCCTGCTGCCAATATAACAATATCTAAATTCATAGGCGGTTGAGCAATTAAGCTGACTTTAAAGTGCCTATTTAACTATTTCTTACGGAGTTTGCGCAAGGCTTGTAGACGAGCTGAGGCTTCTGCTAGCTCAGCCTTGGCTCTGGAGAAATCCATATCTGATTCAGCGTTTTCTTGATTTCTTAGAGCTAACTCTTTTGCTCTCTCGGCTTTTGATTCATCGATATCATCTGCGCGCTCTGCAATATCAGATAATAAAGTTACCTCGTGTGGTTGAACCTCAACAAATCCGCCAGATGCAAAAAAAACTTCCTCGGTTCCATCCTCGAGAGTTAGCTTGACTGGGCCAGGCTTAATTGAGGTCAGCAGCTGTGAATGGCCCGGGGTAATTCCAAGCTCGCCCTCAGCACCTGTAACGCTTAGCATTTGAACATCGCCTGCAAAAATTTCTTGCTCAGCGCTGACAATGCTGCATTTCATGGTGCTCATTTAAGTTTTTCTGCGTTCTCTACTACTTCTTCAATTTTTCCAGCCATCAAAAATGCTTGCTCGGGAAGATCATCATACTCTCCTTCCAAGATTCCTTTAAAACCTCTGACGGTGTCTTTGATGGAGACGAATTTCCCAGGTGAGTTGGTAAATACTTCAGCTACAAAGAAAGGTTGAGATAAATATTTCTCAATTCTTCTTGCTCTGTTAACTGTCTGTTTATCTTCATCTGAAAGCTCGTCCATACCCAAAATGGCGATAATATCTTTTAACTCTAAATATCTTTGAAGAACTTGTTGAACACCTTTTGCAACATCGTAGTGTTCTTGACCAACAATGGCTGGATCAAGCTGTCTGCTGGTAGAGTCAAGCGGATCAACTGCCGGATAGATACCAAGAGACGCAATTTGTCTTGAAAGTACTACTGTTGCATCAAGGTGAGCGAATGTCGTTGCCGGCGATGGATCTGTTAAATCATCTGCAGGAACATATATTGCTTGTACTGATGTGATTTGGCTGATAACCTACTGCGGATGGCATTCTTCCAAGAAGCGATGAACACTCCACACCAGCCAATGTGTATCTGTAAATGTTATCAACAAACAAGAGTACATCTTTACCTTCATCTCTGAATTTCTCAGCAATGGTTAATCCTGATAAAGCTACCCTCATTCTGCATCCAGGAGGTTCGTTCATTTGTCCATAAACCAAAGCAACCTTATCCAATACTTGTGATTCGGTCATTTCTAGATAAAAATCATTTCCTTCTCTTGTCCTCTCGCCGACACCGGCAAAAACAGAATATCCGCTTGTTTCGTAAGCGATGTTTCTGATTAGCTCCATCATGTTGACTGTTTTTCCTACTCCAGCACCCCCGAACAATCCGACTTTACCTCCTTTAGCAAACGGACACATTAGATCAATTACTTTGATTCCTGTTTCTAAAATCTCAGATGATTCCGCCTGATCTTCATAGCTTGGCGGAGCTCTGTGAATAGGCATTTGTTCTTCAGCTCCGACATCGCCTTTTCCGTCAATGGGTTCACCTAAGACATTCAAAATCCTTCCTAAGGTTTTTTCTCCAACCGGCACTTTGACCGCGTCTCCAGTATTTGAGACTTTTGCACCCCTTTGTAGACCCTCTGTTTGACCCATTGCAATGGTTCTAACAATTCCATCTCCAAGCTGCTGCTGGACTTCTAAAACTAAACCCTCTCCTTCAACTTCAAGAGCGTCATATATTTTAGGGAGCTCCTGTCTAGAGAATTCCACATCGATTACGGCTCCGATTACTTGTACTACTGTGCCTTGGCTCATTTTATTTTCCTCAAGTTCTAAATTGCTTCGGCTCCAGCAACAATCTCAGAAAGTTCTTGAGTGATTGCTGCTTGCCTTGCGTTGTTATAAATAAGTTGTAATTCGTCAATAATTGTCCCTGCATTTTCGGTAGCATTTTTCATTGCTACCATTTTTGCTGCCTGTTCGCATGCAATGTTTTCTATGACTGCTTGGTATACGAGGGATTCAACATACCTTTGCATTAGACCATCAAGAAGTTCTTTTGCATCTGGCTCGTAAATATAATCCCATCTGTGTTTTAGCTCAGGAGTATCCTCTGGTAACAATGGAAGAAGTTGTCTTATTTCGGGCGTTTGGGTCATGGTATTTTCAAATCTGTTGCTTGCAAGGAAGACCTTGTCTATTTCACCGCTCTCAAATTTATCAAGCAGGACCTTTATTGAGCCTATCAAATCTTCAAGCGCCGGTATGTCGCCAAGTTTTTCAGCAGTGGCAACCACGTTGCCTCCAAAAGAATTAAAAAATACTTTTGCTTTTGTTCCAATGGGACAAAACATTTGATTTACACCTGCTTCTGATTGTTCCTTTAGAAAAGGAAGCAGAGTTCTAAATAAATTTATATTCAGCCCTCCACACAACCCTTTGTCCGATCCAATAACAATGACGCCTATTCCTTTAACATCTCTCTCTGACATGTAGACAGGCTTATACTCTGGATTTGAGTTAGCCAAATGGCCAATGACCGATAACATTCTGTTAGCGTAAGGCCTGCCCATCTCCATGCGATCCTGGGTCTTACGCATTTTGCTTGAGGCAACCATTTCCATGGCACTAGTAATTTTTTGAGTATTAGAAATACTTGAGATCTGCTTTCTAATTTCTTTAGTGTTCGCCATTCAGTGCTACCAAGTTTGTGTTGCTTTAAATTTATCGAGAGCTTCTGTGAAGGTTGCCAGGATTTCATCTGAATGTTCGCCGCTCTCTGCTAAATTATCCATGAAATCTTTGTGCTCCGAATTCATATAAGAAATCAGTGCTGATTCAAAATCTGCAATTTTATTGAGCTCCACATCTTTTAAATAACCTTTATCTACAGCAAAAAGAACAAGCCCCATCTCTGAAACGGACATGGGTGAATATTGTTTTTGCTTCATTAATTCTGTTACCTTCTGACCAAGCTCAAGCTGCTCTCTAGACGCGTCATCCAAATCTGATGCAAATTGTGCAAAAGCTTCTAGCTCTCTGAACTGTGCAAGAGCAATTCTCACACCTCCACCTAATTTTTTAATCAATGGAGTTTGAGCGGCTCCACCCACCCTTGAGACAGAAATACCTGGATTCATGGCTGGTAATAGACCTTTGTTGAAATAGGAGGTTTCTAGGAAGATCTGACCGTCTGTAATTGAAATTACGTTCGTAGGAACGAAAGCTGAGACGTCTCCAGCCTGAGTTTCAATAATTGGTAGAGCGGTCAAAGACCCTGTTTTGCCTTTAACTTTGCCTTCGGTTTGCTCTTCAACATAATCTTCGTTCACCCTGCAGCCTCTTTCAAGAAGTCTTGAGTGAAGGTAAAAAATATCGCCCGGATAAGCTTCTCTTCCCGGCGGCCTTCTAAGCAGAAGTGATATTTGACGATAGGCTACAGCTTGCTTGGAAAGGTCGTCATAAATGATAAGCGCGTCCTCCCCTTTATCTCTGAAATATTCGCCCATAGAACAACCTGAGTAAGGCGCAAGAAATTGCATTGGGGCAGGATCCGCTGCTGCCGCTGCAACAATAATTGTATGCTCCATAGCTCCGTATTCTTCAAGCTTTCTCACCACTGCGGCAATGGAAGATTGTTTTTGCCCTACGGCTACATACACACAAGTAACGCCCGTTCCTTTTTGATTAATGATTGCGTCTAAGGCAATTGCTGTCTTACCCGTTTGTCGGTCGCCAATAATCAATTCTCTTTGGCCTCTTCCAATTGGCACCATACTATCTACTGCCTTAAGTCCTATCTGCACAGGCTCGTCAACCGGCTTTCTTGTCATTACCCCGGGAGCAACTTTTTCAACCGGAGAAGTTAATTTAGTTTTGATTGGACCTTTACCATCGATTGGGTTTCCAAGAGCATCTACTACTCTTCCGACAAGCTCTGGCCCAACAGGAACCTCTAAAATCTTACCTGTACACTTGGCCACTCCACCTTCGGCAAGTTGTTTGTAGTCTCCAAAAATTACCACACCAACAGAGTCTCTTTCTAAATTAAGCGCCATTCCAGAAACGCCGCCTTCAAACTCTATAAGCTCTCCGTACATTGCGTCGCTTAATCCATGCACCCTCGCGATGCCGTCTGAAAGAAATACGATCGTTCCCTCGTTGGATTCTGTGGTTGAAGTTTCTAGGGAATCAATTCTTCCCTTTATAATTTCGCTTATTTCTGAGGGGTTTAAATTATCCATGGTTCTCCTTTTTAGTTTCTTAGTTGTGTTTGAAGCAGGTCTAGTTTTCTTTTGATAGACATATCAAGGACCTGGTCTTCATAGGCGATCTTTAATCCACCAATTAACGACTTGTCTATGTCAAAATCTATAACAACCTCAGAATCGAGTCTTTTTTCAAGGGCTGAGGTGATCTTTTTAATTTGTTTTTCTTCTAGCTGGAAAGGTGAAGAGACATGGACATTTTTTTTATTGAGGCTCTCAAGGGCCAGCTCGTTGAAGAAGTTTATGATCTCCGGAAGGTTTTTTAGTCTCTTGTTGTCTCCGCAGACCTTAACGAAAGAGGAAGCTTTGTCTGATATTTCGCCTTTAAAAAGATCCATAAAAATTTCTGTTTTGTCTGAATAGGACAGATCAGGGTTGAGCAACAAATTAGTTATTTTTTGATCGGCACATACTGCTTTTATTTTTTGCAAATCGGATGACCATTCCTCAATTGAATTATCTTGCTTCGCAAC
>LUMI01000819.1_pt1 | contig 10019 bp, 8 predicted proteins | sample 729681 | NCBI WGS metagenome assembly LUMI01 (sample SAMN03860267, study PRJNA289734) | marine metagenome | biome: seawater column; feature: ocean; material: water; isolation source: Red Sea water column Station 34 - depth 10m | place: Saudi Arabia: Red Sea | collected 2011-10-15 | depth 10 m
GCTTTGTAAAGAGCATCAATGACCCGCATGTTGGAAATGGCGTCTTGAAGGGGCTCCTCATCAATCTTTCCTGATAAAATCCTGGCCTCAAAAGCTTCTGCCTGTTGGGTATATTGATCGCAAACCGGAAGATCCAGAATGGTTTTCATGCGTCCATGGTTCGCAGCACCATCATCCATAAACACACGTGAAGGCATCTGGTTCGGTGCGTTGAAGGGAACCTCCACCTCAATTCTTTTTTTCGTCCCGAAGATTTGGACCCGTTGATAGGGAACAAGCTGGGTACTGCAGATGAAACTTGACTGCCCGCTTGGAAATTTCATCATTCCGGATGCAAGACGATCGGTTTGAAAATCCGGATCCTTTTCGATTAAGGCGGATACTTCCAGGGGCTCCTCACCAAAAACCATCCGGCTGATGAAAACTGGATAGCATCCAATGTCATAAATACCGCCGCCGCCAATATCAGGCATGTTCCTTATGTTTTGTGGATCCCGGTTCATGTATGAAAAAGCGGACTGGATGGCCCTCAATTCCCCGATCTCACCGCATTTTACCTGCTCTTGGACCCAGTGCCATTGCGGATTATCTCGGACCATAAAGGCTTCAACGATAAGAACCCCGGGATTTTTTTGAATTTCCAGAAGTTTAGAAGCTTCATCCGCATTAAGAGCAATCGGTTTTTCACACAGCACATGCTTTCCGGATTTTGCTGCCTTGATGGTCCAGGGAACATGGAGGTGATTCGGAAGAGGGTTGTAGATTGCGTCGATTTCCGGGTCTGCCAGTAATTCCTCATAGGAACCGTAAGCCTTGGGAATTCCTAGATTTTCACATACCCGTTTGGAGGTTTCCTCGTTCCTCGAGGCAAGCGCCATGATTTCCCCCGTTTCACTCTGCTGCATTGCGGGAATCACTTTTTCTGTGCCGATCTTGGCGCTGCTGATTACGCCCCAGCGGATTTTCTTCATAGCTTTTTCTTTGAATCAGTTATGCGCCAATTCCGGCATCCATGAAAAAATTTCTTCGGGTGCACATCCTTCCTGCATCTGAGGCCAGGAAAAGTGCAAGTTGGGCAATATCTTCAGGAAGAACCTGATCCGGAAGGCACTGTTGACCGGTAATGAACTTTTCGTATTCCGGAGTCAGGATTTCCTTCACCTGACGTGGAGTTCGCACTGATCCTGGAATAATACAATTAACCCGAATCCTATCCTTTCCATAGGACCGGGCCAATCCCACCGTTAGTCCTTCAATAGCCGCTTTGGATGAGGTATAGGCCGGCATAAATTCCAAGGCTAAATGCCAACTGATGGAACCCATATTGATGATCGAACCTCCTCCAGCCTTTGCCATCTTGGGTTGAACTGCCTGTGCCGCAAAAAAGTGATGGTTGAGATTGACCTTCAAACGATTTTCCCAGTATTCAGGAGTGACCTCCTCAGGATTGTGCCTTTCGTCACTTGCCGCATTGTTGATCAATACTTTGACCGCCCCAAGTTCTTCCTCGACTTGTTGGATTGCATTCTTGAGGGCTGAGATGTCGGTAACATCGCAGTCAACATAAATAGGCTCAGGCCCTTTCCCTGAAAGGCTTTGGATCAATTCCTGCGATACCTCATTCTGGATGTCAAGAAACGCGACCCTGCTTCCCTGAAGCACAAATGCTTCAACAAATGCGGCCCCGATTCCTGAACCCCCTCCGGTGATCAGAACGGTCCGATCCCTAAGATCGGGATAACTAGGATATTGAATTTTCATTGGAAAATTTTTTAGATCCTAAAACTGGTCTCTTTATCAAACAATGAAATCTCAGAGAGGTCCAGGCTGAGGGACAGAGGAGAGCCCAATTCTGCCTGAGCATTGCGGGGCAGTCTTCCAGTTACCTCATGGCCTTGGAAATCAAAGGTCACGTTCTGCTCGTAGCCGGTGAGCTCGATCAGAGTCGGTTTGAGTTCCAGATCCAAATGAGCGTCCTGGAAAGTATTGGAAAGGTTGATGTGTTCAGGACGAAGACCGAGGATGACCGGTTGTCCTTCTTGAGGTGAATTTTCAAAAGCATAACCATTGATGGGGATATTAAATCCATCCGGTTGTTGATCAGGCACAAAGTTAAATCCCTTACAGTTTTTCTCAAGTTTTCCTGGAACCAGGTTGATGGAAGGTGAACCAACAAAATCCGCGACAAAGACACTGTTGGGCTTGTCGTATATTTCCTGAGGTGTCCCGATCTGCTGGATGATGCCTTCGTTCATCACCGCAATCCTGGTTGCAAGACTCATCGCTTCAATTTGATCGTGAGTGACGTAGATCATGGTCGTCCCCAGTTGTTCATGGAGTTTTTTGATCTCACGTCTCATTTCAACTCTGAGTTTCGCATCCAGGTTCGAGAGCGGCTCATCGAAGAGAAAAATCTGGGGTTCACGAACCAGGGCACGTCCCATCGCCACACGCTGTCTTTGGCCCCCAGATAGCTGAGCCGGTTTGCGATCCAGAAGTTGATCCACCTGCAGCATTTTTGAAAAATGGCTCAGGGATTTTTCTGTCTGCTCCTTGGAAACCTTTCGTTGTTTCAGACCAAAAATAATATTTTCCCTGACCGTCATTGCCGGGTACAAGGCATATGACTGAAACACCATTGCAATGTTGCGGTCTTTGGGTTCGACTTTGTTGACTACATAGTCATCTATTCTTATATCGCCCTCATCCACTGATTCCAAACCTGCAATCATGTTAAGCAGGGTTGATTTTCCACAACCCGATGGACCAAGCAGCACGATAAATTCTCCATCGCTGACGTCTAGGTTCACTTGGCGTAATACCCGTGTACTTCCAAAATTTTTAGTCAGGTTTCTGGCTTCAAGCGTTGCCATGATTATCCTTTCACTGAACCCGCTGTGAGTCCGCGGATGAAATACTTGCCTGCAAGAATGTAGACCACCAAAGTCGGAAATCCGGCAATGAAGGCTGCAGCCATATCGACATTGTATTGTTTAACACTGGTGCTGGTGAGCACCATATTATTCAGCGCCACCTGAATCGGCGCTGCTTCTCCAAACGAAAATGAGGAACCAAAAAGAAAATCATTCCAGATGTTGGTGAACTGCCAGATGACCGTCACGACGATGATCGGTGCAGAAATTGGAAGCAGAACCTTGAAAAAGATCTTGAAGAATCCTGCTCCGTCAATTCTTGCGGCCTTGATCATCTCATCCGGAATAGAAACGTAATAATTCCTGAAAAAGAGGGTGGTGAAACTCAATCCGTAGACGCTATGCACCAATACCAGTCCTGTGATGGAATTAGAAATTCCAAGTGCACCAAGGGTCCGGGCCATCGGCAGTAGAATCGCCTGATAAGGGATAAAACACCCAAAAAGAAAAAGCAGGAAAATGATATTATCCCCTTTGAAACGCCATTTGGTCAGAATGTAACCATTGATCGCTCCAAGAAAGGTTGATATGACCACCGCTGGAACCACCATTTTCGTCGAGTTCCAAAAAAATGGTCTTAGAAAGACATCACCAGCATCATACCCACGACCGCCCCACGCTATTTTCCACGCGTCCAAAAGAAATTCTTTGGGAAGCATCATCAGATTCCCTTTTCGAATTTCCTCCATGCTTTTAAAGGAAGTGACGATCATCACATACATCGGAGCAAGGTAGTAAATGGCAAAAACTCCTAGGATTAAAAATAGGAGCCATCTATAAAAAGTTCTCCTTCTGGATGCAGAACGTTCCAGCGCTTCCATCTGTAAATCAACGGCTGGCATCCTGCCTCCTCAATTCGGAATAAAGATAGGGAACGATGATCGCCAAAACAGTAAGGAACATCATCACCGCACTGGAGGATGCCAGTCCGATTTCGCTGCGATGGAACGCCATCTGGGTCATGAATACTGCTGGCATGTCCGAAGAGGTCCCTGGCCCCCCTGCAGTAAGCGCAATCACCAAATCATAACTCTTGATGGATATGTGCAGCAGAATCACGATCGAACTCATAAATACGGGACGCATCATTGGCAGGATGATGGTGACGTAGATACTGGAAAGACTGGCGCCGTCGATTTTTGCAGCCTTGATGATTTCGTCATCGATGGAACGAAGACCCGCAAGAAACAAGGCCATCACAAATCCGGAAGATTGCCAGACCGCGGCAATCACGATGGTATAAATCGACATGTCCCGATTGACCAGCCAGTCGAAGGTAAATTCGGAAAATCCCCAGTCTCGAAAAAGTTTCTGAATCCCCAAAGTCGGATTGAGAACCCATTTCCAAGCGGTTCCGGTGACAATGAATGAAAGTGCCATCGGATAGAGGTAGACGGTTCTGAGAAAACCCTCTGCACGGATTTTTTGATCCAGTAAGATGGAGAGCAGTATTCCAATCAGGATACAGATCAGGACAAAGAGGATCGTGAAAATGAGCAGGTTTTCCACCGCCGTATACCAGCGCATGTTGCTCCAGAGCCTGATGTACTGTTTAAACCCCCAGAAATCATAACGGGGCAGCATCTTGGATTTGGTCAAAGAAACGTAAATCGTCCAGAGGATGAAACCGTAGATAAACCAGAGGATGACCGCAAATGAAGGGGTCAGGACGACCTTAGGTAAATTTTTTTGAAGCCAGGAAAACAAAGGATGTTCTCAAAAAGATTGAATCGGAGCCGTCAAAAATAAACGGCTCCGAAATTAAGTCAATAATTAAAGAGTGTCTTGAACCGCATCTGCCATTCTCTTGGCAGCTTCTTTCGAAGACATATTGGAGTTGAAATGCTCAGTCACAACATCCTGAATCGCACCTTTGGTGGCAAGACTAAGTGTCATGCCGTGGGCAAAACTGGGTTGTAATCCACCGGTCATAGCGGAATAGTTCAAATCCGATGCAGAACCTTTTGCGCACATATCGAACTCATCCATCGGGACATCAAGTCGCGCTGGGATAGAACCTTTGTAAAGGTTGAAGACCTTTTGAAAGTTTTTCCCCATCATCAGACTGCCAAGCAGTTTTTGTCCCTTGATTTTACTTTGTCCGTCCATCGAGTAGAAAATGAAGCTATCCACATTGTAGAGGTAGCCATGATCTGATGGAGTAGGGAGACAATAAAAATCAATTCCGGGCTTCATCCCTGCGTTGGTGAATTCACCCTTGGCCCAGTCGCCCATGATTTGAAAAGCGGCTTTTCCTTCCATGACCATTCCTGTTGCAACGTTCCAGTCACGACCAGGTGAACCTTCGTCGGTGAAACCCTTGAGGGTCCGCATCTGATCAAAGACTTTAATCATGGTAGGGCTGTTCATGGCACTCATGTCAGCATCCACGAAAACTTTCTTATAAAAGTCATTTCCGCCAATTCCCAATGCAACCGCTTCAAACACAGTGGCATCCTGCCAAGGCTGGCTTCCGTGTGCCAAAGGAATGATTCCAGCTGACTGAAGTTTTCGGGCAGCAGCATTGAACTCATCCCACGAGGTAGGCATTGAGATTCCATTAGCGTCAAGAACCTTTTTATTTGCCCAGAACCAATCGATGCGATGGATGTTTACCGGTGCGGCACAATACTTTGTGAAACCGTCACATTTCATATGATTTGCGACCTGGGAACTCAGGAGTGAATCCCAGTTTTCCGCTTTGGCGACTTCATCCACATGGTAAGGAGGTCCAACGACTCCCTCGTCATCCCAGGCCTGAATGCTGGGCCCTTTGATCTGAGCAGCGGTAGGAGGATCTCCAGCCACCACACGGGCTTTCAGGGTTTGCATTGCAGCGTCCCCTCCACCGCCGGCAACCGGCATATCTTTCCATTCACCACCATTCTTGGCGAAATCATCCTTGAGGACTTTCAATGCTGCGGCTTCCCCACCGGAAGTCCACCAATGAAGAACTTCTGCCTGAGCTCCATGACCTCCAGCAAAAGCTGCTCCAGAAAACAATCCAGCAGATACGACAAAACCTGCCAGAGTCTTAACGGTTTGATTCAACATGAGCTTCTCCTTGAATCAAGTTGAAGCCTCTCATGCTCTTAGGCAAGAGAAGCCGATTTTCACTGATGAGCCCTATGCCCAATCAGTTATTCTTCCGGATTATCCCGGAAGTCCTAATTCCCGTTTACCATATATTCTCCGGACTTTAAGGATTCCAGACTGAAGTCATAGGAATCGCGTTCCGGGTGAAGATACCGGGAATATTTCCTGTAGTTGATATTATCAGGCTTTATCCTTTGGAACATTTCTGATTTTGATCCCCAGTCCGAAGAGCGGATCAAACCCATTCTCGATTTCCAACTCAAGCCATGTTCGGCAAAATCTTTTCCTTGAAGATAATCATATACCAAAACAGTGGCCCACCCCCCCTCGAGGAAATGTCCTCCTGCACTGGCATACTGTTTTCCTTGCTGGACCGATTGAAGACCCTGTTCGGCCCAGTCTACTCCGCCTACGATAAGATCCTTCCCGGGATTCAGTTGCATCTTTTCAGCAGCCCTGATCACGCCTCCTGCCATCACATCACTGGCGGTCCACACCAATCTTAATTTGGGAAATCGTTTTTTCAGCAACACAAATCCTGTTTCCGCGGCATCAGCCTTCCAACTGGCCGGAATGATCTGACGCAAAAAGACTTTCTTTTCCGTCATGGCATAACGTTTCAAACCTTCAGTCCGCTCAATCGATGCATAATCTGAGATGATTCCCGTGATGGCAATCATTTCCAACGGACCGTTTCGGTGCTTCTTGAACCTCCTAAGACCCTCTTCCACCAGGGTTCTGGCCAGCATGTTGCCGGTTTGCTTTTCATCGGGCAGCAACTGGCCAATCCAAAATCGAAAATGCTGCCTGGGCCTTCCCCCGTTTTCTTCTTTAGTAAAACCCGAATTGACAATGAAAGCGGGAACCTTTTTTTTCTCGATGATTTTTAAAAATGAGCCTGCGCCTTTCTTAAAATTCGGAAAAACCAATACTTCTTGATCACCTGCTTTTGATGCTGCCTGTTCAATCTGTCGGCGCATCTTTTCACGATTGCCATCCGCATAATAAACTTCAATTTGACCTCCAAGGTCCGATGTGGCTTTTCGTGCATGATCGACAAACAACCCCCAGAAAGGATCCTTTTCCTTTCGTGGAGTAAACAGTGTCAGTTTCCAGGAATTTTCTCCTGCGCATATTTTTGAAGCAGGATTCAAAAACAACAGCATCCATAATAATACTAGACATGTGCTTTTGATTTTGATCCTGGAGTTTTTCAAAAATCGTCACTTTCCTGTAAAACCTCAAAATTCAAACTGAGTGCTTTTTCTATTTTTTGGTTCCCGTGCAGGAACGATCTTTAATGTTCAGACCCAGGATTTTTTGATTCATTCCTCTTTTGAGAAAAATACTTTTTGAATGCTTGATTTATCTTCGAGACTGGGAGGAGGGTCAAGAATTTTTTCTGGAAAATTCGGAAAGAAAAATAATAAAAATGAATTGATTCAGTAAGATAGGATTTTGTTTTAGATTGATTGGTTATTAAGTTCCCTGGTTGAGAACAAATCGAACGGTGCGTGTCACGTCCTTCCAACGGGGGTAACGCGGAAGGCTGGGCACACTTAAATAACGGTCCAGGGTTCGAACACGGAAGTATCCTTTATCCAGGTGGACTTTCCAGATACCGCTTTTTTCTGCGAGTTCCAGTTTGCTGCTTCCGGTTGCTTCCTCCCAATGTTGGAGGGCAAGTGTCATCAGACGCACCAGGATTTCCTTCAACTGAAATCCTTCATCTTTTTCAAAGGCTCTTGTTAAAGCGCCGTCGATGCTGTTGTGCAATGATTCCATCTGCCAACGGGTAAAGCGCAACTCTTCCAAGAGGTCTTCCAAAGCCATTGACAAAATTTCTTTCTGAGGTTCCTTGGGCTGAAGCACTTGTTTTTTTAGGAACTCCAATTCTTCCGCAACATCAGCCAATGCGTTTTCCATGATTTCGGTTTTCTCTCGGCTGATCTGAAGTTCCCGGATCAGTTCCTCCTGATCTTGTGTGGGTCTTGAAGATGAATTCATGAAAGGAGTGTTAGAAATTTTTTGGAAAGCCTTGGCCAAAACATAAATTTAAACCCATTAAAAAAATGATGAAAACATTTTTCCTGACTTTTATATTGCGATCCGGGTTGCATCGGAATGAGAATCCTTTAAACCCGAATCTTATTCATGATCTGGTAAATAATTTTAAAACGACTTTTTAAGAACTCTTCGCCTTGCATCAACATCCTGGTTCATCCTCAAGAATTTTAATGGATCCATGACGAACTACCATCCACCTTTTCTGAACTACTTCAACGCTTTAATCAAAAACCAATCGATTGGAAGACGATTGATCATTAATATTCTGATTGTCAGTTCTTTGATCACATTATTTTCCACAATTTACCAGCTTTACACCGATTATAACCGTGATGTCAACCTAATCCATCAAAGGATGAATCAGATTCAAACCAGCTACCTGGAGGGAATCATCAACAGTATCTGGATGACCGATCTTAACCAGGCCAAGATCCTGATTCAGGGAATCGTCCGGCTTCCGGATATGCGTTATGCCGAGATCAGAACCGGGAATGATATTCTGATCATGGAAGGAGAAAAAGACTCCGAAAGGGATTTGATGATTTTTCGCTTTCCCCTCCAGTTCACCCATCAGAATGAAAGATTTGAATTAGGCGAACTGGAACTTGCAGCAACCCTGGACAGGATCTATGAAAGTCTGTTAGACAAAGTTTTAGTAATACTCCTGACTCAATCGATTAAAACCTTTCTGGTTTCAGGATTTATTCTGCTGTTGGTCTACTGGATGATCACCCGTCACCTCGGCACCATGGCTCACTTTGCTCAAAGCATAAAACCTGAAAAGATGGACAAACCCCTCTTGCTGAACCGCAGGAAAAAAAATGATGAACTGAATGAACTTGTGGATGCATTCAATGGAATGTGTGAAAGTCTGCGAAATTATTACCAGCAACTTAATCAGGAATTAAAACTGCGTCAGGAAGCGGAAACCAAATTGATGGAATATCAAGACCATTTGGAAGAACAGGTAGCACAAAGAACCAAGGACCTGTCTTCAACCAATCAAAAACTCGAAGAGGAAATCAACGAACGGATCAAGGCCGAAAAAAAACTCAAAGCATCGCTTGAAGAAAAAGAAGTCCTACTCGAAGAAATCAATCACCGAGTTAAGAACAACATGCAGATCATTTCAAGCATGATCCGTCTCCAGTTCCGCAATCAAACCAATCCGGATCTTGAAATACACCTGAATGATATCCAACAGCGAATCCAAACGATGTCTCTTGTTCATGAAAAACTCTATCAATCCAAAAGCCTTTCCAAAATCAATCTGCCTGAATTCATTAGGGACCTTAGTGGTGAGTTGATGGCTTCATACGGAACCAATGAGACACAAATCCAACTCGAACTGGAACTTGAAAATATAAATCTCGAGATGGGATTAACGATTCCCTGCGGTTTGATCATCAACGAACTGATGACGAATGCCATCAAATATGCATTTCCTGATGATACGAACGGAACGCTGAAGATTGCTTTAAGGCACGAATCCACTAACCGGATCAGGCTAACTGTAGAAGATGATGGGCCGGGATTACCCGAAGGCGTGGATTGGCAGCATAGCAAGGGTATCGGACTTCGGTTGATTCACATCCTTTCAAACCAAATTCAGGGTGACTACGAGTTCCAAACCTTAGACGGCACTTCCTTTTCTCTAATATTCCCAGAAAGGTTGGGCAATGAATGAAGCCAAAATCATGATCCTTGAAGATGAGGCCATTGTTGCAGACGACATTCTGCATTGCCTGGAACAAACCGGTTATCTTGTGCCTGCAATCTGCAGTTCAGGAGAACAACTGATTTCCCGACTCGAAAAAGAAACTGCGGATCTGGTTCTCGTGGATGTCATGCTGGCAGGAAAAATGGACGGCATCGATACGGCAAGAATCATCCGCGAACGCTTTAAAATTCCGGTGGTTTACC
>LUMI01001259.1_pt2 | contig 10017 bp, 19 predicted proteins | sample 729681 | NCBI WGS metagenome assembly LUMI01 (sample SAMN03860267, study PRJNA289734) | marine metagenome | biome: seawater column; feature: ocean; material: water; isolation source: Red Sea water column Station 34 - depth 10m | place: Saudi Arabia: Red Sea | collected 2011-10-15 | depth 10 m
GGTCTTGTTACATATAACAAGTTCTGCAACATCATTTCATCATAGCCGGTACCTAAAAGATCACTTTTTTCCATGATCTCTTTAAGAATATTAGATAAAGCACGATCATCTACTTCGCCTAAATGCGAAACTTCGTTATCGGCTGTTAGTAACTTAACAGCTTCAATACTATCTGATTCAAGATCTAATTTCAACACAGGAACAGAAGAAAGTCCTAAAGACTGTGCAGCTTTAACTACACCATGACCTGCAAGTATCGTATTATCCTTTGCAACAATTACATTTCGATAAATTCCATTATCAGTTATTGATTGTTTCAAATGTTCAAGCTGATCTGCAGGATGTGATTTATAGTTCTTTGGATGTGGCTTTAAATTTGCAACAGCCATTTGTCTTACTGTATAAAAAGAAAATGTATTAAAATCTAATAAATTTACAATATCCTGATGCAGTTCATCTAAGTTTGATATATTACCAAGTTCCTCTAAAACTTTGTTTTCATCCCATTCAGACTGCTCAGCAATTTTATTATCAGCAATAACATAAGCCTTTTTTTGTGCATCAGTTAAATTTTCTACAATTCGAATTGGAACTTCATCAATCTGCATTTGTTTTGCAGCTTCGTATCTACCATGGCCTGAAAGAATAGTTTTTTCTTCATCACAAACAATTGGCTGTGTAAAACCAAATTGTTTTATTGAAGCAATAATATTTTTAATTTGCTGTTCTGGATGTATTTTTGAATTGTTTTTGTATGGTTTTAGTTCTGATAAAGAACATTCAGTTGAGATCACAGTACCTAAGTCCTCCTTGCGTTTTTGCATTTTTTTAATGTACTTATTATTCATATCGACATATTTATCGTCAACATGAAAACTTTTTGGATCTTCGAACCAAGCAATAAGATGACGTTTTGAAGCTTTTTTAGTCCATTTACCATATCATCTACATAACAAAAGCACCTAGTTTGCGTACCTGTTCCATAAACAGTTATTGGCTTATTGGCTAATGCTTGTGTAATAAAGTTACTTACTACCCTGCCATCATTTTTTAACATTCTTGGACCATAAGTATTAAATATACGAGCAATACGAATCTGAACATTGTTAACTCTTTTATAATCGGTCATCAATGTTTCTGATATTCTTTTGCCTTCGTCATAACAGGCACGAGGTCCAATAGTATTTACATTGCCGAGATAATATTCTGGCTGTGGATGAATCTGTGGGTCGCCATAAATCTCCGAAGTACTGGTAAAAAGTATTCTTGCACTCGATCTTTTTGCTAAACCAAGCATATTATATGTACCAAAAAAGCTAGTTTTTATGGTCTTTATGGGATTTATTTGGTACTGAACAGGACTTGCAGGGCAAGCTAAATGCCAAATTCGGTCAACTTCTAGCAGTATGGGCTCAATTACGTCATGTCTAATCAGTTCAAAGTTCTTGTGACCAATCAGATGGGCAATGTTTCTTTTTTTACCAGTATGGAAATTATCAAGACAAATGACCTCTTGATTGTCTTTTATTAATGAGTCAACTAGGTGTGACCCAAGAAAGCCTGCACCGCCAGTAACTAGATGTCGCATATAAATAAGTTGTTACTGTGATGTTACATCAAATTTAATTGGTTTACAATTAATATTAATTGTATTATAATTAATATGTCAAAACAAAACAGAGGTCTTATGACTAATCAAACAAATCAGACTAAAGACTACATGACCCAAGAGGATCATGAAGCCTACGAGCAAGAGCTTGAAAGAATCGACATGAAGAACATGGTCGAAACAATTGCTAATGATTATGCAGCAATGTACAACTCAGCACCAAATCCAATAAAAGATGTTTTAAACCAACTTCTAATGTTTGGAGAAGGAGAGGGTGTACTTGTTGCTACTGCAATTAAACAGCTTTGGGAAGTTAACCAAGAATACAAGGAGGAAAACTAAATGTCTGACAAATACAGAGGCTACACAATCATGACTTCAATATTCAGTGTTGGATTTGATGTCTATGACCCTGCAGGTCAACCTGCTTATTACGAAACTAGACACACTTTCCCAACTATCGAAGCTGCGGAAAATGCTGTCAGACAACTTATCAAACAAAATGGTAGCAAATTTTTAGAAGAGGACTTTCACTACAACAGGGGGAACAAATGAAACGAGGTCATTATTTAAATCAGGCTAGAAAAGCCTTCGCAATACTTGATAAATTCCACACCAAGATGTTTGATCTTGGTGGAGAAGAATCAGAACATTGGTCAGATGACTTTAATTGTGACGAAAGTTACCTGAGAAGAATACTTGATGGACCAATGGGTGCTGATGACGAACATTTTGTTAAATTAGAAAAATTTGACAAACAAATACATATGTGTGATTTAAATGTTCAAGACTACAGAGATCAAATTAAATATTGCAGAAAACGTATTGCAGAAGAACAGGCTCAAAAAGATAAAATAAAAAATGAAAAAAACGAATGTCTTGTTGAATGGAATATGGACTATAAAACAATAGAAAAAAGACTAACTGAACAATACCCAGAGTTTGCACCATGACTTTTTTTAACACAATTGATGAGAATCCAGATGAGCTTGCCAAATCGCAAGCTCAAGCTCTAACACAAGAGCAAAGGATAATGAAATGTTTTAATCAGTACGAAAAGCCATTAAGTCCATCAATGGTCTTATCCATTTCTGGTTTAAAATGTCCAATAACCTCTATCAGAAGAGCAATGACCAACTTATCTGATAGTGGCAAACTCGAAAAAACAAAGGAATTTGTTATGGGCAATTATGGTAAAAAAGAACATTTATGGCAATTGCCTACAAAACCAGAAGAATACGAGCAATCAAGCATTGATTTAACTAACTTTCAGCCATTTAACTGGAAAATGTAATGGATTATTCTTCTTACAAACGTACATTTCCCAATCTATCTGTTCGTGAGATAGAAAGATTTCATAATTTCAAAGTTAATTTACCAAATCAACCAATTGATTGGCAAAAAATAATAGATAAAAGTGATGACCCTGACCCACATAGAGCCAGAGCTATTGATACAGCTAGAATAAAATCAGCAGCAAGATATTTGGAATCCAATGGACCAAAAAAGAATTACGGAGCAAAAACCAAAAAACAAGAAAATGTAATGAGCAGAACGGAGATCAGACGCAGAGGTCTTTAATGTTACTGCATGTTAAAAAGGGGGTTTTAAAACTACATTAATTGTATTATAATTAATTTGTTGATACCAAACAAACAAATGCCTACTTCAAAACTAACTAAAACAGATCAAAAACTGTTTAGAGGAACCGCAGCAGAGGTTCATGGATTTATGTCTAACGAGGACATTCTTAATTCAATCGGCTGCAACTTCAATGTTGACCGCAGACCTCACAAAATTGATGATCGTGAATATCCAGAAATACAAATCTGGCATAGATCTGACAACATGGATGCTCTTGGGGTATTCGGAAAGAGACGCCAATGTATTCAGCCAACTACTTTCATTGATTATTTCAGACAATTCTGTGATGCAAGTCAAAAAGAAATTACACTTGATCTTGTTGGGTCATTTGATGCCGGAAAAACATTTTACATGGCATCAAAACTAACCAACGATCAAACAAAATTCAGTGATGTCGGAGATAAAACCGACAGTTGGTTGGTTGTTACTGATTATTACGGTGAATCAAAATCACCAAAAGTAATGGTTTTATTTAATGAGTTAGTTTGCACTAACGGAATGACTAGACAGATTCATCAAAGATTCAATTGTTTCTCACACTTGAGAGAAATGACATTTGGTGATGTTCAACCTGTACTTGATGCAGCAATCAAGGAATCACAAGAATACAACAGAATCAAAGACAAGTGTATAAAAACACCAGTCACAATGGATACAGCAAGAAATGCTATCAGAGGATTCTTTGATGACGAGAAAGCTGAAATGCTTAAAACCAGAACTGTAGAGAATATTCTTGAAAGTGGTTTAATTGGTGGTGATCTTGAATCTAGAAAAGGAACTGCTTGGGGTCTTGTTTCTGCCATGACACAATACACAAGCCACAACAGAACAAAAGCAGCTGACCAGACAGACGAGAGGACATTTGCTTCTCAACTAGATGGGTCTAGAAATTAAATGAATAAAAAGTTCCTTGAATATCTAGAAACACAAATGCTTGTTACTGCATGACAAACAAACCTGACCTACTGACTCTGAAAGGGTCAGTAGGTATCAAATATTTTTACTATCTCCTAACTCAAGTAGGGTTGGGAGATACAAAAGCATACGAAATTGCACAAACTGCTGCACAAACTAATGCCTTTCTTGCAGATGGTGGTAAAAAGGGAATAAAAGCAGCAAAAAGTCTAATTGATCTAGAAGCTCGTTGGTATGATTCCGTGCGAAAAACCGATAAACCTGACTACAATTGCTATTCTGAAGACATTTATTTAGCAGAAGTCTGGTGTTGTTGGGATTTTTATGCACGCAAATACATAAATGACCTCAAAAATAATCGAAATGTACCACCATTTGGATTTAAAAAACTGATTAAAGATTATACAAACATTGTTGATCTCGGTAATGGTGTAGGAATGTCATCTGCTGCATTAAAACAAACTTTTCCAAAAAATATTGTTTACGGAACTAATCTTCCTGATACAACACAATGGAAATTTAATAAATTACTTTCTGAAGAATACGACTACAAACTTGTAAATGACCTTAAAAAACTGCCTAGAGATATTGAATTTGTTTTCGCTTCAGAATATTTCGAACATTTCCCTGACCCGATAAGTCATCTGACAGACGTTTTAACATATTGTAATCCAAAAATATTAGTCTGTGCAAACGCTTTCAAGCCTGACAGTATCGGTCATTTTGATAATTATAGCCATGGTTCTGAAGTTCTTACACCAAAAGAAATCTCTCGGGAGTTTACAAAGTTTTTAAAAGATAATGGCTACATTAAGTTAAAAACAAAACTTTGGAATCAAAGGCCAACAATATATTTAAGGGGTGGTTTACATTTGCTATAATTGTATTATATTTAAAAAATCCATAAACAATATGGCTCGCAGACCAAAAGGCTCAGTTCTTAGAACCTGTGTCATTCAATCTAAACTTACCCCTCGTGTCGGACAAGCTCTTGACCAATTTGCTAACCAACAACAAAAATCAATCAGCACAGTCGTACAGGAAGTTATTGAAAAAGAACTTACTGTATCTGGCTTTCTAAATGATTGACGAAGATTATTCAATGGAAATACAGGGTGACACAGATAACCTTGTAAGTGTTGAAAAGGAACAACAAGCATATAAAATGCTCCAATCAATTCCTTATTCTTTACCCCCTGCTGAATTTAATTGGGAACTAGCTGCAAGAGGTTTCTACACCAAAATGCAAAAAGAACGAAGTGATAAAGCTCTTGACGAGTTTGAAAAAGAACTTCAGCCTAAAATAAGCGGAGAAATGGCAGCATTTCTTGAGCTAGAAGCACTTGGGATTTATAGCGAAAAAGATCAATTCAACCCAAACAAAGCAGACAATGATTTCTACACCAAACGACTTGAACGAGTACGAAAACTACGAAGAGACGATACTCAAGGAGGACTTGGAAAAATTAAATCAAATAGATCAATACGCAATCAAAGTAATAGATTTAGAGAAAGATACTACAAGACAGATTGAACTGTTAAAACTTTGGACACAAAGAGATTTACATTTTTCAATCAGCAGTACATTTGCTTGGAAAATAATTTGTAAAGCATCAGGTCAGAAGCTCGGGATTCCTGAACCAGTAAGTGGTCAAAAGTTGGCAAATCCGCATTAGTAATTGGCATTGCAGGTGCTGTTTTAAATAATAAAAAAGAATTTTTAGGACTTCCATTACAACATAAATTTGATAATTTAATTATTGTTGGAAATGACCAAAGCAACAAACAATGGGGCAAACTATTTTTACGAGAATCTCTTTGTACAAAAAATGGGAACAGAATAAAAATTGACCCAAGAATTGCTCTTTGGGCACAAGGTTCTGGGATACAACTTAATGAAGAAGGAATACAGAGAATAGTAGAAGAATGTAAAAAAAGGCCTAACTCTTTATTACTGATTGATACCTTGAGATCAGTTACGTCTCAAATGGGTCTAGATGAGAACAAAACTGAGATTTCAGCACCAATAAGAAGAATACAAGATGCAACAGCAGACCTTGGTGTTACAGGCGTAATCCTGCACCATACAACAAAATCTGTTTATGGTGGTAATGCTGTTATTGCATCAAGTGGAAGTGCTGCGATTCCTGCTGCATTTGACCAAACTATTTTAATGAATTGGCTAAAACCTGTTTCAGATCAATCAACGCAAACAGATAAAAGAATTGCCATAAGCTGTATGGGTAGAGGAATCAGTTAAACATTAGTAGCAGAACTTACTGATAATAAATGGGTTTCACATGGCGATGGAGAAGAAGCGATACGAGCAGAAAAAATATCAGAACTAGAAGATAATTTACAGGGCAGACAAGGTGATGTTTATGACCGGTTAATTCAGGCTTGGGAAACAAATACAAAAATGTCTACTGTTGATATCGCTAACGCTTTAAATTTAACCGCAAACAAAGCTTTGCGGACATTAAAGGCATTAGAAAGAAAAGGTTTGGTAATGCAAGATGGTGTTGCTCCTCGTACAAACGAAAAAGGTAGGCCAATCGCTTTATTTAGACCAACTAAGGGGGACACATTTAATGGGTGTTTTAATGACTTTAATGATTTTAATACTAATAAAACCCCTAAAAACATTAAAACCCCTGCTTTTTCTCCTCCCCTGAGAGAACAGGTGCCAATAAATTTACCAGTACAACGACTTGTTGATAATGGTGATTGGCAAAATAATTGGATAATTTCAGACAATTCTGATTTATCTAACATACAAATAGCCAGAGTTGGCTCACCACACATTTGCATTGATAACTGCAAATGGTTAATTGACCTACGCCCCTGTAAAAACAACTAAAACAATGACTACCAAACCAAAATTACTAAATCCATTACCTATTGAGTTTGATGAAGAAACTCATAGATATATTTGGACACCAACAAAAGAGACAATGGCAAATTCAGTTACTTCCATTACTGGATTTGATATGCCAGAAAGCAAACGCAAAAGTATCGAACAGTTCAAACATATCTGGGCACCTCGTGGAACTGCTGTCCACAAAGCACTTGAATGTTATTTGCTTGATAAACAAGTACCAGAACAACCAAAATATGATGATTGGGTTATACCACTTTTAACACATCAGTATTTCCAAGAATTTTTTAAACCGCTTGCTGTTGAATATCGAGTCGTTGATTTAAAAAATAGTATTGGTGGAACACTTGACGCATATGGAATTGATACCAGAACTAATAAAAAAGTATTAATGGATTTAAAAACACAATCAAATCCAAACGCAAACGCATATAACACTAATGAACAGCTTGGTGCTTATTATTCCATGCTTAGTTCTAATGGCGTACAGGTAGACGAGTGTCGTACTGTTTGGTGCAGACCAAATAAAACTGTGGTTGGTGAATATCAAGACCCGCAACAATGTTATTCAGATTGGGTTGATAAGCTAGATGTATGGAGAATGTATCAAGAAGAATTTTAAATACTAGCAAAACAATTAAAAGGTACTACAATAAAGTACAGGAGTAGGGGTACTCCTGTTTGGTAGAGAAAGGGCTAGGGTTTTTTTGTTTGACCTAGCCCTTTTTTAATTCATAAAAAAAGCCCTATTTAAAGGGCTTTTATTTTAACTGTTATAAGTTTCGTCATGTGCTTGTTTGAGAGCATCTAAGAAATCTTTAGAGGTTTTCTTTTTACCACTCATGCGAGCCATTTTTTGATTAAACAGCATCCATTTTTGATCTTCTTTAGAAGGTTTTGAGTTTTTAGTCATAATTAAAAGAGAATAAAGCCCCCTCAGATTCTGTAAGTTGGTTTTTTACATCATGTTTGTGCATGAAGAATCCACCCTGCTCTGTAGCGAGCCAATTGTCAAAAGATAACATTTTAATAATTTATATAAAGCCTCCCGAAGGAGGCAGTTTGCATTAAACAACTACATATATTTTTTCAATATATGGACATTCTTCTTTTGATTCAAGGCAAGTAATGTTCCCAGAATAATCTGCTGACCACCCTTCGGCTTTTGATATGTCATAAAGATGAACACATAATCTTTGCTCGCCAGACTTTTTGAATTTAAACATGTGCTTCCAATCTTGTTTGAAATGCTTTCCGGCCTTATAAGCTAGAACATGATTATCTTCATCTGAGCCTTGTGCCCAAGAAGAACCGCCACCGCTTGTATAAATAATTGCAAGCTTTGTGGCTTTGTCGTCAACTGTTTTAGTTGACTTTTTAGACTTGTTAGTCATAATCTTAAATTTTCAAGTTTCGTTTGTGTTAGAGTTTCCCCCAACAAGTTAATTATAATACAATTAATTTTATTTGTATTACAATTAATTAGTCTTGTAACAATCTGAAACAATTGTATTACAATTATTACAGTTTTGTAAACATATCATTTATTGTATTACAATTACTAAGTTTTATTGTATTATATAAATATACCAATCAAACAAACCTCAAACAAAATGGACATCTTTGAAAGAAACCAACCAAGAAGATTAGCTTTAGCAGAAGCAATCAAAAAAGCTGAAATTGAACTTGAATTAACTGACCAGTACTACAGGTTGCAAATCTTAAAACAACAACAAAAAATGCTTCCAAACAATCAAGGCTACACAATGTCTGACATCAGTTGGGAAAGAGCAAAGCAACTTGGCAAAGAAGAACTTGCTCAACACAGAGCTAGAATTGACAAACAGAACAATGAAGATTGGGAAGTTAACGAAAGAAAATATGCTCAATTCTGCAGAATCAACAGGCTAGAAACTTTCTAGCCTTGTGGGTTGACTAGGTTCGTATTGTTTTCATTAAAGGCTCAGTAATGGTTTTAGAGTTTTGTACCAACCGCCTGACCGCCCACATTTACAAATTTCTTGCTTTTGATATAATCAACTTGGAGACAACTTTACTAAGACTCTTATTAGGGAATAAGGGTCTTTTTTTATTCGTATTACAATTGTTACAGTTTTGTTAATGGGGGTTTAATTGTATTACAATTGTTTGTATAATATAAATATAACAAACAAACAAAACAAAATGGAAACTAAATTCACTCCAACCCACATCATCAAAAGGACAAAGATTCCTTGTATTATCATTGGTTTTGGATCTGGCGATTACAAAGGATTACGCCATATCATGATTGAATCTGAAAGAGATTGTTGGGTAGAAGATACACAAATCGAGGCAATCAAATGAATAAAAGTTACCTACTCAGCTTATCTAAAACCGAGCTACAAGAAAAAATGGAAGCGTTAAAAGTTGACATTAACGAAGCTGATGAAAAATACCAACAAGCATTGGCTCGTGGTGACTTTGATACTTGTGGCAAATATTCAAACGAACGTGCGCAATACAGACGCACATTCGCACAATGTCTAAAATTTAAAATCAAAAGAGGTTGGTTATGACTAAAGCTTTTTACTTACTACAGTACATTGTCTTTCCTGTAGCTTTATTTTTTACACTTAATTCTACTTTGACAGATATGACTGTTGCTGATTGCAACGCAGGGGTACAATTAGCTTGCGACGAATTGCAAAAATGAAAACATTTACTTTTCCCTACAACCCTTATATTGGTCAAATTTATTTAGATCCCAACTACAGGACTTGGGAGTTTGACAGTACAGAAGAAGAAGGAAAAGGTAAATGGGTCGATATAACTGAATACGAACTAGCTCCTTGGTGGAATTAATGGATCAAATTTTTAAACGCAAATGGATTAAAATAATTAACCAATCAGACGAGAAAAAATGTCGATTGTTTATAAAAAGACTAAAGCAACAACCTATTGATGTTCCCTTTAATTCCAAACAAAAGTT
>LUMI01000772.1_pt1 | contig 9992 bp, 9 predicted proteins | sample 729681 | NCBI WGS metagenome assembly LUMI01 (sample SAMN03860267, study PRJNA289734) | marine metagenome | biome: seawater column; feature: ocean; material: water; isolation source: Red Sea water column Station 34 - depth 10m | place: Saudi Arabia: Red Sea | collected 2011-10-15 | depth 10 m
GCTGGAAAAGAGGTGATTGTTTCAAGAGGTGAATTGGTAGAAATTGGGGGGTCTTTCCGTATCCCGGACATCATGCGCGAGTCCGGAGCAACGCTGGTTGAAGTGGGCACCACCAACCGGACTCGACTTTCTGATTATGAGCAGGCCATTTCTGAAAATACAGCAGCCATTCTTAAAGTTCATCCATCCAATTATATCATTGAAGGTTTTACCGAATCAGTTGAGATCCCGAAACTTGTGGAACTTGCAAAAAAACATGGGCTCTACTGTTTTCACGATTGGGGAAGCGGCACCTTTTACCAGTTTGCACAAAAAGGATTAAGAAGTTATCCCACTGCCCAACAGGAAATACAGAAAGGTATCGACATTCTCTGTTTCAGCGCTGACAAACTTCTGGGCTCCGTTCAGGGGGGAATCATTCTAGGTCGCAAAAATCCGGTCGAGAAGATGCGAAAGCATCCTCTTTATCGTGCACTCCGGGCTGATAAGGTCACCCTGGGGCTCTTAGAGTCGGTCCTTGGAGCTTACTTTGAACCTGAGAGCCTGAAAGAAAAGGTTACAGGAATCAGGTTACTTGAGAGAAGTAAGGATGAGATTCGGGATCAGGCGAATCGAATGATGGATGAAATCCATCCTGAATCCAATTCAGAATGGAAGGTGAAAATCGAAGAAACCGACTCCAGAACCGGAGGAGGTGCTCTTCCGGAACTGCCTCTGCCTTCCTGCGCCTTGGTGATTAGCCACCCAGATTACAAGGCACAGCATATCCAGGATTGGCTAAGGTCAGAGCCCATTCCCATCATTGTCAGAGTTCAGGAAGAAAGCGTGTGGCTGGATTTCCGAACCGTTTTTGAAGAAGACGAAGAAAGTTTAAAAAATTCCCTCCACCTCCTGTTCAAGTCTTCTTTCAAGAGTGAAAGCCAAGCTCCCTGAAAAAAGAAGTCAAATTAAGTTCGTCAAATTTAAGGCTGGATGCCTGCGTGTTTGAGGATGATGTTGAATTCATCTTCCTGAACCGGCTGGATGGAAAGACGCATCCCTTTCCGAAGCAGGAGCATGTTTTCCAGACCTTTGATCTCACGTAATTCTGGCAGCATGATGGGTTTCTCAAATTCGTGTTCGAATTTAATATCCACCATCAGCCACCGAGGGTTTTCAGGAGTGCTTTTCGGATCAAAATAGTTACTCTCTGGATCCCATGCTGTGTAATCAGGATAAACTTCCTTGACCACCTTTGCAGTCCCTACCACACTGGGATTGATGACACTGTGATAAAATAGGACACGGTCTCCAATTTTCATTTCATCCCGCATGAAATTACGGGCCTGATAATTCCTGATACCGTCCCAGCATTCTGTGCCGTTTTTCGCATTTTTCAGATCCTCCAGCGAAAATGCATTCGGTTCAGATTTCATCAGCCAGTATTTCATGGATTCTCTTCGTTGGTTTCTTTAACGGTCTCTCCCACTCTCATCGGCTTCATACACATTGCCGGACTCCCCCGCCTGATCCAGATTCGAGTTTGTTCGACGGTAACTCCGTCGGGTTTACTGAGACTGGTTAGTTCTTCGGCAAAAAGGACATCTTCCAAACGAAATTCATAAATTTCGCTTCCGGGATCCAGAGGGTTGGTTCGCAGAAGCACCATGTTCGGATTGTAATGGGGACGCAGGGAACCGGCGTAGGACACTGCTTGATCTTCAAGATCATCGCGGTGTCCAGGGCTCCGCTGGATTTCGTAAAAATGACCTTCTTCAAGAAGCTTGAGCAAAGTCATTTCTCCCGTCTAGAGGTTCTCAGGCCTTAGTGGTCGAAGTTGACGCCCTGCCTGCCACATTTCCTGATTGTTGACAGCTTCAAGTTCCTGCTCCAGTTTTTCACGGTAATCGGCTTTCAAATTCGATTCAATCGAAATCTGAGCCTCTTTTCCACTGGTGACACTGCTGTAACATTCTGCAATGACAGGTTTGAGTGCCTTATGAAATTTTGGAGCCCAGTCGAGTGCCCCTCGCTGAGCCGTGGTGGAACAGTTGGAATACATCCAGTCCATTCCTTTTTCTGAGACAAGAGGATAAAGGCTTTCTAAAGCTTCCTCGATGGTTTCGTTGTAGGCCTCCGAGGGGGAATGTCCGTTTTCTCGGAGCACTTCATATTGTGCCAGAAAAGCACCCTGAAGCATGCCCATCAAAACACATCGTTCACCAGTCAGATCACTATGAACTTCCCTTTCAAAAGTGGTTTCAAAAAGATGTCCTGAGCCAATAGCGAATGCGGTGGCAATACATCGATCACGCGCGCGTCCTGTTGCGTCATGATGAATCGCATACGATGAATTGATTCCCCTACCTGCCTGAAAGTGGGTTCTGACCGTCAATCCACTTCCCTTGGGAGCAACAAGAATGACATCAACATTGGGAGGCGGAAGGATTTGGGTGTGTTCATGAAAGACGATTCCGAAACCATGGGAAAAATAAAGAGCATCCGAAGATTTTAAATTTGCCTTTACCATGGGCCACATCTGAATCTGACCTGCATCGGAAAGAAGGTATTGGATGATCGTTCCGCGGCTTGCAGCTTCTTCTGTTTCGAAGAGTGTCTCTCCTTCAACCCAACCGTCTTCCAGGGCACGATCCCAACTCCTCCCTTTGCGGAGTCCGATGATCACCTTAAACCCCTGGTCCCGCATGTTCAAACCTTGTCCCTTACCCTGAGGGCCATAACCAAGGATGGCTGTAGTCTCGTCCTTCAAGATCTCCCTGCAGCGTTCAATTGGGTAATCGGTTCTCTCGATAATGGTTTCTTTGATGTTATTGATTTCAATTTCTTTCATAAAGGCTCCTGAAGGCTAATAAGCTGTGATAAGATTTAAATTGATCGAGGTTTTCCCGTCATGCTTTCAAAAGTAGTTGAGGTGCTGATGAGCGAACCTGAGAGGATCCCTTTTTTTGCTCAAACCCTTGAAAATATTGTCATTGCAGACGTGTAAAACAAGCAAGCACTATAAAATCAAGGCTGGAAATGTCAATTCAATCAAGTAAATTACCATCAAAATCTTTACCCCATTTTTTCTTTATTGATGACAGAATCAACCAACTTCAGTAGCCGTTTCACAAGGATGGAAACGTTCATCCAACAACTTCAGGATGAGATCTGTCAAGCACTAGAAAAAAAAGACTCCCGAAAATTCCAAGAAGACTGCTGGAAACGTAAAGAAGGCGGTGGAGGGCGAACCCGAGTCTTGGAAAATGGTAGTTTTCTGGAAAAAGGAGGGGTCAATATTTCAAGTGTACATGGTCCAATGTCTGATGAATTAGCGAAACAATTGGGCACGAAAGCATCTTTTTTTGGAGCATGTGGCATATCCCTTGTGCTACATCCACGATCTCCAAAAATACCAACGGTTCATATGAATCTCCGATATTTCGAAACCCTCTCAGGGAATTGCTGGTATGGTGGAGGAATCGACCTGACTCCCTATTTCCCTTATCCAGAGGATTTCCGTCATTTTCACCAAACCCTTCAGCAAGTATGCGAAAGATGTATTCCAGGTTCATACGAAGAATACAAGAAAAACTGTGATGAGTATTTTTGCCTCCCTCACCGTCAGGAAATGAGGGGAATTGGTGGGATATTTTTCGATCATCTGAATGGTTCAGAAGAAAAATATTTCAATCTGGTTCATGAAATGGGTGAAGAATTTCTGAATGCCTATCTGCCGCTGGTTGATCGAAGAAAAAATGAAGAATGGAACGACGAGGATGTTGAATTTCAACATTACCGAAGAGGTAGATACGTCGAATTCAACCTGATTTATGACAGGGGCACACTTTTTGGAATTAAATCTAATGGAAGGATTGAATCAATCTTCATGTCTTTACCTCCAAAAGTCGATTTTCGTTATAATTGGGAGCCAAGGAAAAATAGTCCGTACCACGAAATGAATGGTTTTTATCAACCGCAAAATTGGTGTTAAAGTTATTATCATGCAAAGAATCCAGATTTTGATGAAATGAAAATCCAACACATTTTAAACAGAAATTTTTCTTCAATTATTTTGATGCTGGCCTTCATCCAGCTGAGTCCTTTTTTACTCAAAGCCAAATCATTTGAGAAATACCATTCATTTCACCAAGCATCCATTTTGGCAGATGCGGATAACGGAAGAATCTTAAGAAATTACAGGAGCCAAAAAACGATCTATCCGGCATCCCTTGTAAAAATGATGGTGGCATTAATCACCCTTGAAGAAATCAATAAAGGGAATATTCATTTAAGTGATTCCATCAAAGTTTCTTCCTGGGCGAGTCGTATTGGAGGCAGGCAGGTTTATTTGAAGCAGGGAGAAGTCTTTCCTCTTTCGGAAATGATGAAAGCCATGGTGATCACCTCTGCCAATGATGTCACAGTTGCTATTGCAGAACACATTGCTAAAGACGTCGATACTTTCATCAAACTCATGAATCAAAGGGCGCAAGAACTCGGTATGACCGATACCGAGTTCCATTCGGTCCATGGTCTTCCTCCCGGACGAGGTCAACATTTTGACCGTTCCACTGCAAAAGATTTACTAATACTCGCTTTGGAACTCCTAAACCATCCGGAATATCTTGATTGGGCTTCGGTACGACTGGATAGTTTCAGGAATGGAACTTTCCAGTTATTGAATACTAATCACAGGCTGATGAGAAATTACAAGGGGATGGACGGCATGAAAACCGGTTATCACCGAAAGGGCGGATTTAGTCTGGTCGCGACTGCCAAAAGAAACGAACGCCGATTTGTTTCAATCGTGATGGGAGTCAAAAGTTCCCGTTTAAGAAGCAAATTAACCCGGATGTTACTTGACGAAGGATTTCAAAAATATAAACAGGTGAGCCTCGATGTCCAACTTGGGATGAGTCCACTTTCTATAGAAGTAGATAAAGGAATGGAATCAAGCCTGCGTTTAAAAACTGCTCATCCCCTTAGAGTCATTTTGAAGGAAAATGAACGCATGAAAATTTCTCATCACTTCTTTCTTAAGGACCGCATTATCGCTCCTGTGGAAGAGGGTCAGAAGCTTGGAGATTTGGAATATAGGTTAGGAAGTGTTTCTCTGGGCAAGGTCCCTTTGATTGCAGAATTTGGTGTTGAAAAAGCAGGATTTTTTGCAAACTTCGCAAATACCCTGTTCAATTAAACCAGAACCACTATTTCTCTAAGCAATTCCTAATTTTCTGATGAAGTTCATGGGCAGCATGTCTTGAACTGGAAATACAATCCTTTGAGGAAAACTCTTGAGTCTCTTTAAATTCATTTAAAACTACGGATTTTTCAGGATAAAGAATGCTGCGTGAGGCATTGATCAAGCAAGGCACCCTCGTCCCGTCCTGAACTGCTTCCAAAGTCTTCTCCAATGCTCCTCCCTGAGCCCCGATTCCTGGAATAAGGAAAGGCATCGGCCCTGATTTTTCCCGGATCGCTAAGACCCTTTCCGGATGAGTTGCTCCTACCACCAAACCTAGATTTGAATGAACATTCCATTCCCTAACTTTTTCAGCTACCTGCAAATATAGATTGGGTACTTGAAAATCATTTGCTCCTGAATTAGATGTCAAACACAAAACGAAGATCCCCTTATCTTTATAATTCAGGAAGGGTTCTATGCTGTCATAGCCCATGTAAGGGCTGACTGTAATGGCATCACATCCAAATTGTTCCAAGAGAGCATAAGCGTATTTTTTGGAGGATGGACCAATATCTCCTCTTTTAGCATCTGCAATAACCGGAATATCTTCAGGAATGGTTTTTAGTACCTTTTCAATAAGCCTTATGCCCTCCAAACCCAATGCTTCAAAATACGCCAGGTTAGGTTTTAGTGCCAAAGCATATTCTGATGTAGCTTCAATCACTTCCTCCAAAAAATGGAAAATTTGATCTGGCGTCTTACCGAAAGGCTCAGGAATTTTTTGAGGGTCCGGATCCAGACCTATGCACAAATGACTATTAGTCCGTAAAAATCGATTGTTGATTTTTTCTAAGAAATTCATCCGGATGTTGGTGTAATAAAATTCAAATCTAGAATTTCAATTGGGAAGTCATATAAGAATCTTCAATTCAATATTTTAAATCATTCCGAGTTGATCCAATCATCCGATTCCAAAGATTGTGTTCAAATCAAAAGAGGGACATTTGCTCTATTTCTTTTTTCGGAGGTTGAGGTTTCCAGTTAACTTCAACTGTCTTGATACCTGACCGTGAGTCATAATGAAGCTTCCCATGCTCAAGAGCATAGAGATGCACGTCACGTGTGACTTCAACATCAATCTTGCAATATTCGATAATTTTGTCGTACTGACCTTCTCGATACCATTTCAGGGCCTGAAGACCGTCTGCAGATTTTCCTGTTCCAAGTGTGGACCTTGCTACCGATTCAAGTTTTAACCTGTGCCCCAAAACTTTTTTAAGTTCCACGAGCATGTCCAGGTTATTTAAGCCAGCAAGTTCGGTATGAAGTCTTGATCGCATTTGAGCTTCAGCATGACAGGCTCCAGCCAAAACCCTGTAATCGAAACCAACATGATTGAAACCAACGATTTGATCCGAGCGCTTACAATGTTCCACCAGTTCATTGGTCTGATGATCAAGGTAAACCGAAAATTGCTGATCCACTGAATCCCATATTACTCCAACCGACATCCCCATATCTTCAATGTTTTCCCAACCCCCGACTTCTTCAGCGGAGTATTTTGTTTCAAGATCAAAATAAATAATTCGTTCCATGAAATTCCATTGATTTAAAGGGATGATTGATTATTACAAGATTTTAAATGTTCCTCAGGATGCCTCTCAGGATTTGATTCGCAAAGCATTTCGCAAAGCAGCAAAACACGCTCATCCTGACCTTTTTCCAGGTGACACTCCAGCAGAGAAGAAAAAAAGACAGGTTCTTTTTGTACAATTAACTCAAGCCTATGAAATCCTTTCGGATGAAAAGAAACGAACAGAATATGATAGGCAGAAATTACAACATTCAAAAAAATCTACGAAATCAAAAAATCAAACTCGAAAGGCAAGCACAAGTTCTTCATACCAAAAACAATCTGAACCATTCAAAAAAAAGAAAAAGTCTTCTGAGTCCATTAATCAACCAGAAGAAGCTGTTCAAGAACTCCTAAGAGATGTTGAAAACCTTTTGCAAGATTTAGGACTGGGACTTCAGGACCCACTCGAAATGTTGATGAACTGGGCAAAAAAAGTCTTCCAAGAAACATTTGATGATGAAACATATGCTAAATCAGGAAGTAAAAGTCCATCAGAAGCATCAAAAGAAAACGGATCCTATAAATCACGCGCTAATGATTCATCAAAAGATATGTGGTATGAATTGCAAGAAGAATTAGAGCGAATCAAAAAAACTGCAAAGTCAGAAAACCCTTCTTCCGCATCTATTCACAGAAAAAATAAATCCAAGATCAAAGTCAAGGACACAGAAATAGAAAAGGAACTTGAATTTCTCAAAAAGAAATATCGTCGGTTTTAATGTATCTCAAAAATGTCTTAACATGAGTTAAACATTTTTTTCAAACAACCTATTCCCATCCGAATGATCATTTTTGGTTTAAGAAATTAAACAGATGAATTATTTTCAAATGAAATTTCCATTGATTTCTAACATTCTTTGGACACATATTCGAAATATTTTTTCTATTTTATTGGAAGTAATTCAATTTTATTTAGTTTTCATACTTCTTTTCCAGACCTTCAGAATACTAATTTATTTTAATTATTCAGATTTGTTTATTAATTTAGATTTTTTTGAATTTATTCAATCAATTTTTCTTGGTCTAAGATTATTGTATGTAATCCCATTTAATTATTCTAATTCTTTAATGTATCGAAGAATAATTTCCAGTATTATTTATATTCAATTATGTGCTACGACGATTTTTCTTACAGCTGATTTTTTTTATTTTAGTTTTGTAAAAAGACATATCACAAATGAAGTTCTTTTTTTATTAAATGATTCAAAATATTTATTGAGTGAAGTAGCATCACACATTGGCCTTCTTATAACCTATTGTGTACTCTTTCTTGTTTTTTATTTTTTCTTTATTAGAAAAACTTCACCAAGCACACATCATGGGAAACGATCCATTCCAGCATTTATTATAATTATACTTTCAATGATAACTATTGGACGTGGAGGGATACAAATCAAACCCATTGCAATCATCGATGCTTATCAATATGGATCAGCCAATTTTGGACATTTAATTTTAAATGGTTTTTTCACTGCATCTCATTACAGTTTTGCCGGTAATTTCATAGAAAGACCCAAAATTGATGAAACATTTGCACTAAACATTATTGATTTACCTAAAACAAAAAATCCGCAATATCCTCTAGAAATAAATTACACTAAAAAAGAAACTGAGAAAAAGAAGAATGTCGTGGTCATCATTGTTGAAAGTTTGACTAATAAGTACATTGATTACCTCAATGAAGGAAAAAAATATGGAGTAACTCCTAACATCGATAAGATTGCTTCGGAGGGATTGATCTTCTCAAATTTTTTTGCAAATGGACAGAGAAGTATTGAAGGGGCCCAAGCGATACTGACTGGAATCCCTCCTCTTCCAGGAATTCCCGATATAATATCTTTGAGTGTTAACTATTCCCGGCTTGGAGAATTAGCAAAAGCAAACAATTACCGTACGATTTTTGTGACAAGTACTTTGAAAGAATCCTTTTCTTTAGATTTGATGGTATACGCTTCCGGGATTGAAGAATATTATGGAAGGGAAGATTACAATCTTCTTTTAAATTATCCTGAAGCCAGAGAAAGGACACTTGGATGGGATTACGAAACCTTCATGCTTTTATCGGATAAATTGAGTGAACATGGCCAACCATTCATAGCATTCGTTAACGCCAGCTCAGACCACACCCCCTTTCCCAGAATGCAGGAACCCTTCACAAAATATACGCATGGGCAAGAGAGTGAGGGGGGCTACTTGAACATGCTTCATTATACCGATTGGGCAATTGGGGAATTCATGACTAAGATGAGTAAACAGCAATATTTTAATGACACGGTTTTCATCATCACCGCTGATCACGCTTTGGCACACTTTCAGATTGATGATCCATATGGCAAATTTAAAATACCTCTCATCCTGTATAGTCCTAAACATATTTCTAAAAGGAATTCAGAACGATACGCCTCTCAGATCGACATCATTCCCAGCATAATTGATATGTTAAATTTAGAGGGGAAATTCAGTAATATTGGAACAAGTATTTTTGCTCCATCCGATAACTTTGCAATAACCAAAGAAGGCTCTTTACTAAATATTTTTGCTAAAGAAGGTTTTTTACAACACTCTCTTCAACAAGTTCTTAAATTTATTCCCTCCCAGAATACTGAAGATGAAAATCTTAAAAATGAGCTTTCCGAAAAAATCCAAGCCTTTGATCAGTTGACTTATCAATTATCATATCCTTCTGAAACTAGTGATTTATTAATAGTTAAGTTATCTTCATTTTTCCATAACATAGATGGAGAATTTGCTTTTATTCGTCCCCAAAGAATAATGATTTCTCGATCTTGATGACTTCTTAGTTTGAAACGATTCACTTTATATACATCTAAATGTTTATAAAATATATTTGAATTGAATGATCTTGAGTCTCCTATAACAATCACTCTACAACCATGCAGTTCTAGATTTTGGTCTCTAAAACTGTAATATGACAAATGATTTGGATCAAAGTCTAGAACCTTAGGTTGACCAGGAAGATTGAAGGCCAACTGAGCAACCCAATACCACCTTAGTGAAACAATTTGTGGTTCACTAAAACATATGGTTTGAGACATTTCATCCCTTTGAATATATTTTATTTCTGAACCATTATTTTCATTGACTATATTTTCAGAAATGATGAATTGACAACTTGTTAGCCATTTACAAACGAATTTCTGTTTTGAGAAATGTTGTGCAGATCTATAA
>LUMI01001008.1_pt1 | contig 9947 bp, 14 predicted proteins | sample 729681 | NCBI WGS metagenome assembly LUMI01 (sample SAMN03860267, study PRJNA289734) | marine metagenome | biome: seawater column; feature: ocean; material: water; isolation source: Red Sea water column Station 34 - depth 10m | place: Saudi Arabia: Red Sea | collected 2011-10-15 | depth 10 m
CGATGATAAAGTACCCGATATTTCAACATCATGATGATCTGAGTCTGTTAAAACGCTAATCTTTTCCTCGTTGAAATTCAGGAGCAATTCAAGTGAAATATCTTCAATAGAGAGCTTAATGATTTTTTTAGTAAGATTTTCAGGCACCAATTCTTTATAAAGTTTGATGGATAAATCTGAGCTCAAGACCTCATTTATACTCTCTATTATTTTTTTGCTGAAGCTTTTCTCGATAAGTTCTGGGTTTGAGGGAACCGGAGGGACTTTGAACGGGCACTTCGTCTATCAGGGCTTCAGTTTTCAAATGATTCTGGTGAAGTATTCTTACATCGAAAGGGTAAACAAGGTCAGTTGGAGTACAGGCAGCATCTAGAATCAACTCGCCTGTCTGAATTGGAATGAGACCTTCTTCTGTGGGCATTTCTTTTTCGGCGAAACTTAAATCCAGGACGATATCATGAGCAATTGGCTTTAAGATTTAAAATGTCAGTTTAACCTCTTACCGACGATGTACAAATAAAACAGATCCTGTAGACTCTGAAAAAATTGAACAGGATCGATCATCGATCTTTTGAAACCAATCCATTTCTTTTCTCAAAAAAACCATGAGTGCATCCATCATCACCATCCCCGCCCGAAGCGGGAAAGCAGCCTATGCAGAAGCAGGGCAAAGAATTAAAGTCATCAATACCCATGGGCAACAGGTCGTAGATACCTGGGCATTCCGCAGAGACAACCTGAAGGAATTCATGTCCATGGAACACAGTCGGCCGAATTTTATGCGTATCCGCCCCAGGGTAGGAGAGTCTTTTTTCAGCAATCAACGAAGGCCGATCCTGACCGTTGAAGAAGATACCTCGGGGGGAGTACATGATACGTTGATGGCGGCGTGCGACAATCCCCGATACGGACTTTTGGGCTGCACCGAATATCATGACAACTGTACCGACAATCTCAGCGCGGGAATGAAGGAGCTTGGACTTGAGGAACCGGAAACGCCAAGTCCGCTGAACCTTTTCATGAACATCCCATGGACTCCCGACGGAGAACTTTCCTGGGAAGAACCGGTTTCGACTCCGGGAAGTTATATCCTGCTTAAGGCAGAGATGGATCTGGTCATTGCTTTTTCCGCTTGCCCCCAGGATATCCTTCCGATCAACGGAAGAGTCGGAAAACCGACGGAGGCTCATTTTCAGATCCTTGATTAGGAGAACCAGAACCCCAATGGCAAATAAAATTAGTTCATGATTCTCTATTTTGCCTACGGCTCAAACATGAGTGCAGCCAGGATGAAACAAAGGTTAGGCTGGGAGGCTCCACGCCGAGCCGCAACCCTTAAAGATTTTCAGCTAGTCTTCGACCAGGCAGGATTCAATGACCCTTCATGGAGCCCTGCCAACATCCGATCGGAGCAGGGAGGCTTGGTCGAGGGAATGGTATATGAAGTGGAGGAAAAGGATCTCAAGATTCTCGATGGATACGAAAAATATTACCAGCGTCTTGAAGTCAAGGTCATGGAGGTCAAAGGAAAAAATTTGGATGCAGTGACCTACCTCTCAAAAAAATCCCGCGGAGAAAAGCCTCCCACCCAGGAGTATTTGAATTTCCTTCTCGAAGGGAAAAGTTTCCTAAGCAGGGAATACTTTGACGAACTCAGTCGGATCCAGGTGATTCCGGAAGATTCCATGAAACAGGAACATCTTCCGGAAAGCTCATGAAAAGTGCTGCGGCCCTCAGCCGGGCCGGGACTGCCTGGGGGAATCTTGCTCCGGAAGTAAGAAGCGGGATCCTGATGTTGGCTGCTACCGGGACTTTGGCCGGGATGCACACGGTGATTCGCTATTTGAGTGAATCCGTGCATCCTTTTGAGATTGCCTTCTTCCGCAGTTTCTTCGGGCTTCTGGTTTTGAGTCCATTTATTTTTAAAAATGGTATTCAAGCGTTTCAGACCTTTCAGCCTCGTTTGAATGCCGTCCGCGGGGTGACCAGTCTCTTTGCGATGCTTGCCTGGTTTTATGGATTAAGCGTGGTCGAACTGGCCAAAGCAACGGCGTTGAGTTTCACCAACACCATGTTTGGTGCAATTGCGGCAGTTTTCTTTCTCAAGGAAAGGATGCGCCTCCACCGCTGGCTTGCAGTGTTAGCAGGTTTCAGCGGGATGCTGATCATCCTGAGGCCGGGATGGATCGAAGTCAGCAGTGGCTCGATGATCATTCTCTTTTCTGCCTTATGCTGGGGCATGGGGATGGTGATTGTGAAGAAACTCACCGAAACCGACGGGACGATGAGCATCATCCTCTGGTTCACCTTATGGACTACTATTGCGACTTTCCCCTTTGCCGCCAGCCAATGGGTCTGGCCCGAAGCTGAAGATTATTTCTGGCTCTTCGTAATGGGAATCCTCGGTTCCATCGGGCATCTGGCCGCGGTCAGCGGTTTTAAAATTGCTGATGCTTCCAGTGTGATGCCAATGGATTTTCTAAGATTGGTCTGGATCAGCCTCTTCGGCTTCCTCTTTTTTGGAGAAATACCCGAGGTCTGGACCCTGATGGGTGCCGCAGTGATTTTAGCTGGCAGCGGTTTGTTGATGATTCCTTCCAAATCCTGAATCCTCCTATCCCGATCCCAATTTTTGAGGTTTCATGGATTTTTCAAAAAAATCCTTTCAGAATAAATCTTTGATTTTGATGGCATGTATTTGATTTTTTGATCCAGGATGACTCGCCCCATAGAACCAGAAACAGAATCCCTGCAAACTCCTTCGGCCGTGGTTATTGGCGGAGGAATCGCCGGTTTGACGGCAGGATGGAGTTTGTCCCAAGCCGGCTGGGATGTACGTGTTCTGGAATCCGGGAACCGTGTCGGAGGTGCAATGCAGACGGAACGAGAAGGAGGATACCTGATCGAGCATGGGCCGAATACGGCGCTCGAGAGTGACCCGCGAATCACACAATTGATTTCATCCCTTGGTCTGCAGGAAGAGAAGCGTATTCCGGAACAGGCATCCAAAAAGCGTTTCATCCTCAAGCAGGGGTTGCCTCAGCCATTACCGATGTCACCGCAGGCATTTTTCGGGTCAGGATTTTTCAGTTGGAAAGCCAAGTTGAGTCTCTTCGGGGAACCGTTCCGCCCGGCAGGAAATCCGGACCATGAAGAAAGCCTTTCCGAATTCGTGCTGCGAAGACTTGGACGAGAATTTCTCGATTATGCCATCAATCCTTTTGTTGCAGGAGTCTATGCTGGAGCTCCGGAAAAGCTTGGAGTGCAGCAGGCCTTCCCAAAACTCCATGAACTGGAGCAACGATACGGCAGCCTGATCCGTGGGCAAATCCTGGGAGCAAGGGAACGAAAAAAGGAAGGACGTGTTTCCAAACAAAGGGCTCCGATGTTTTCCTTCCGTCAAGGGTTGGGCACCCTCCCTGAACGTTTCCAGGAACTTCTCGGCGATTCCATTCTGCTCCGAACGCGGGCTTTGGGAATCAGGAAGGATTCAGGACATTGGCTGATTGATGCTGAACAAGAGGGACAGCGAGTAAACTTTCATGCAGATCATGTGATCTATGCCGGAACCAGCCTGGCTTTTCCCAGAAATCGGGTTGAACATCCTTTGGACGGTTTTGGATTGCTGGTGCCGGAAGCGGAAAAACGTAAGATCCTCGGCGCTCTTTTTATCTCCACCCTTTTCCCCGAACGATGTCCAGGGGATCAGGTTCTTTTGACTGTTTTCATCGGTGGCACCCGTCAACCTGAGCACGCTTCGCTTCCGAAACAGGAATTGCAGGAATTAGTTCTCAAGGAACTGAAATCCATGCTGGGTACAAATGCAGAACCGGTTCATGTCTTTCACCGTTTCTGGGAAAAAGCGATTCCTCAATACGAAGTCGGTTACGGAAAAATCAGATCGAAGTTGGACGCACTTGAGACATCCCATCCAGGACTCCATTTTACCGGGAATTACCGCGGGGGGATTTCTGTAGCCGATACCATCCTCCATGCGCTCAAACTGACAGACCTTCTTAAGGGAACTTCAAACTGAAAAATTTTCACTCCATGGCACAAAATTTGTAGCTATAGAAATAAACACTTATTTCAGGGAGTTGAAGATGAATCAAGTTAAGCAACCGAAACAACCCAAAGCTCTTCCTTCATTGAAAGATGCTGTGAGTTTCAGGCTCCTTCCTGATGTATATCAGCATCCATCGAAGTTCCAGAAGGAAATCACTTTGAATCTGGATTCAAAGTCATTCTGATGAAATAGATGGGCTTTCATACGCGAAAATTAATATTGTAACAATTGTCATAAAAATAGTATGAAAACGACAACACCAAAAATGCAATTCACCAGTGATTCTACACTTTCAGGATTGCTTGAAGTGATCATTGCCAAATCCCAGGGTTCGTCTTCATTCAGGAAATCAGGGATTGAGCTTCTTAGAGATCAATTGGGAGAAACCTCGGAAATGAGGAATCACCGTTTGAAGAATACCAGTGACCGGGATATTGAGGAATGGATCACTATCCTCAACCGAACCACCGAAATGCTTGAAGAAGAATTGGAAAACCGGATGGTTAACTTTTAGAGGGGTGGGTGCCGACCCCCGGCAGGCAGGTTTTCCCGGAAATTACCTGGGAGCCTGCCTGTTCTGTTCCTATAAAATAGTTTTGAAAGAGTACCGATGAAAAATGAATTGAATCAAACCGCGCTGATGTTGCTTGGCAAGGCCTGTCTCCACGGGTTGGTCAGTGAAGAACATTTGTTTCAGAGATTAGGAAATGATTCGTCGGTTAAAGCTATTACCTCAATCATTCCTGAAGAAGCATCATTAGAGCATTCCCGCCAAATCCGGAATTGATTGTTTTCCTCCCAAGAACTCGTCTGGGATAATGCGGAAAACAAGTTCCTGTTGTTTCATCTCCCACCATGGATCAAAACTCTCGAGAAAATCTGGTCCGTCTGCGAAAACGGAGCATCCTTCAGAACCAGAAAGCTTCAATTTCGTTGGAAGAATTTTGGACAACCGAAGCGAGCCTGAGGGAATATTTTTATGATTTGCCCGGTCCTCAGCTAGAACTGCCCGCAGTTCCTGTTCATATCAGTTCGGAACAGAACGGTCATTGAAGCACTGGCCACAGTTGAGAAATTTTGGATTCATTGATGGTTGCCAAGTCCATTCTCTAAAAATAACTTGCCCCATGTCTAATCGGTTCCGTGAGATTTTAATTTGTATTTTGATCTTCATGACTACGGCCTGCAGCAACTCGCAGAACAGGCTTCCTCCGCGCGTTTATCAAGAAGGAATGATCGGGCCGAATGCCTCTTTTTGGTCTGCAAACAGGGGTTGCTACTCGTTGAACCAGGAAGCATTTGGCAGAAATCCAAGGCTGATTGACATCAGTTGGTGCCGTAAGAAACTGCGATATCCTCCAGACTCCTATGCCCGTGCCAGTTGGGAAAATCCGATTTCACCCAGCATCACTCCTCCTCTGAACGAATACAAATGCTTCAGCAAAACAGTATCCAACTTCGGTTCCCGGATCCCATGGTATATCCAGAAACGATGTAAAAAACTGGATGCCGAGGAATAGCTTTTTTTTAAAGATAGGTTGGTTTCAAATGAATTTCTGCGGTTTTGGCAAGAGTAGATCCTGCGGAAAGATGAATGAGAGTCCGGGCGGGAAAACTCTCTTCCAAAGATAAAATCCTGCAAAAAAAGATCTATCCCGCGAAATAATCCGTCTCCATCCCTGATTTCCACTTGATGTTACAACCCATGCTTGGAATCTGATTTTCAGGAATCGAGTTGCCCAGGATCAAGGCATCGACGGCGTTTTTCAGATCCTCACCTGTGACAAGATTGGTGTTTTTTGGGCGGCTGGAATCATATTGGCCGCGATAGACCAGTTTTCGATTTTCATCATAAAGGAAGAAATCCGGGGTGCATGCCGCACGGTAGGCTTTGGCGACTTCCTGGGTTTCATCGAACAGGTAGGGAAAGGAGTAGGAATAGTTTCGGGCATCCTCACTCATTTTTTCGGGACGGTCATCGGGATAGGCTTCGATGTCGTTCGAACTGATGGCCACGACTCCCAATCCCTTCGGCTCATATTCATTTGCAAAATGAACAAAAGATTCGCGGATATGAACCACATAGGGGCAGTGATTGCAAAAGAACGCGACCAGTAGGGAACGGTGATTCTTGAAAGAATCCAATTGATAGCTCTCCTGTTGTAAAAGCGGGTTCCAATTTTTCAGATTAAAATCCGGTGCGGGGCTGCCAAGTTTTTCCATTGTGGATGAATGTGCCATATCTCAAATCCTGAAAAAGGTTGAATCAAAAATTGCCGCTTGGAGGAGGATGCACCAGAGCGGTTCTGTCAAAGAAAAATCTGTTTTATCTTTTTACCAACGGCTTCGCCAAGTTTACGGTGTTCTTCTCTTTCAAAATGGATCCCATCCAGGTCACTGCTTTGGATGTATTCGGCAGCATCCAAAAATTGACAACCCATTTCCAGGGCTTTTTTTCGATAATACTTTCCGAATAGCTGGGATTTCTCGCTGCCTCCTTTAAACATCTCTTCAAATTCCTTGAGCTTTGCCAAAGGGGGAGGAGCAATCAGCAGGGGAATGGGAGCATTCTCTTGAGGTCCTGCCTGGCTTTGCTGGACCTGACGGACCAAAACTCCCACACTTTCAGCAATATCAAAGGCCGAGACGGAAAAACGACACTTTAAATCGTTGGTGCCGAGCATGATGGTAATCAGGTCAAAGGGCTTGTGGCTTTCCAAACAGGGCATTAGGTAGTCCAATCCGTTTTTGAATCCCTCAATCGGATCATCCCATAAGGTTGTCCTGCCGTTGAGACCTTCTTCAATCACCCGATAGTCCTCACCTAAACTGTTTCGTAATATCCCTGTCCAACGCTCCTCCGGGCCGAAACGTTGTCGGTTTTCAGGATTGTAACCCCAGGTGTTCGAGTCTCCGAAACAGAGAATGGTTTTCATCAGTATCCTCCTTTTCGATAATATCGCCTTTGTGTGAGAGGATGCTTCCTTTCCTTTTCCAGATGACAACTAAAACGTTCAAGCATGGTATAAATCACCATTGGTGAGAGAAAAGGACGAAAATCTTCATCAACAGGAAGCTCAACCTTTTTTGTATCAAAAATCGCAATATGCTTGGTAATTTTGCTAGCAAAATCATACACCCGGTCCATCAGGGGGCGGGTTGAATCCTCACCATACAGCAATATCATGCTCGTGTCTTCGTCGGTCAATTCAAGAGTGCCATGGAAATATTCTCCGGCATGGATTGATTTTGTTTTGATCCATTGCATTTCCTCAAGAATACACATGGCATAATCATAGGCCTCCCCCCAAACCGCACCGGACCCGATGACCATGTGGTAATCAGTGTCCTTATGTTTTGAAGCAAGCTCAATGGCCATTGCTTCCGTCTGTTCTTTTGCTTTGATTAAATAGGGGGTAATTCCATGAATTTGTTCCACAAAAGTTTCATATTTGGGAAAATCCCCAAGCCTCATCAATACCCGGAATAAAAACGCATACAATTGCAAATAAAAACATTCGGCAAGGTGATCATCTTCCGCAAAACTAACGAAGTGATGGGTCGATTCCATGCAGACAGGGGTGTCCGCATGACAGACAAAGGCCAAGGTGGTCGCACCTGCGTTGTTGCAGTATTGGATGGCATCAACGATTTCCCGGGTGTCCCCGCTTCTGGAACAGAAGACACACAAGGAATCCGCAGAAAACTGCTTGTTGCCTTGCAGGACAAATTCTGCTGCCTGAACCGCATGGACAGGCAACTCGGACAATTGTCCGGAAATGAATTGGATGGGCAGAAAATGGGAATAGGTCCCGCCGACTCCAATCAGAAAAAGATTCTTGAATCCTTTTTCAAAAAGTACATCAACGGTTTTTTCGATCTTTGAAACATTTCCCAATGCATCGTCAATGACTTTGATAAACCGTTTCTCGTTAAAATGATACAAGTCTGAGTCCTTTCAAATAGGTGGAAATATCAGGTTGATCAAAGCCATGCCTGGATTCATATCAATGATCAGAAAGCACCTTCTATCGTGCAGGAATGCGCCGAATATTCTGCTGCATGTTTTAATGCTGATGGAATGGATGCATTCTTGACAAATCTTGACAGGAAGGATCCGATGAAGGCATCTCCAACACCCAGGGTGTCGATCACTTCCACAGCGAGGGCGGATTGACGAAACACTTCCTGTCCGTCAAAGGCGGCAGCGCCCCGTTCCCCCATGGTCATGATCACCAACGCAAAACCTGCTTCATGCAGGCACTGAAGGATTTGAGGTATTTCAGAATCAAGAGTTCCGGGTCTGGAGAAGATTCCAATTTCAGACATAGGTCCTAAAGATTGAATCAAATCCTTATTGTTTTGTTCAGAAAAATCGATCGAAAGATTCACTTCTGATTCTTTTATACTTGATGCCTGTTCCAGGATGGTTTTTTCATAGTCCTGGAACTGATTTTTTCCTTCCAGGTTCCAGTTGGAAAAAATGGTATGATGCACCCAATCGTATTGTTTGAGATACTGATAGTCTTTTTCTTCCAGTTCGAAATCTCTTTGAACCTCCAAAGAATCCTCGAAGAAGATTCTTTCGCCATCCTCCAGATGGACTATGGTCCAGGCAGTTTTGCCTTCGGATTGTCTCAACCTTTGACAGTCAATTTTTTCTTTTTGAAGGGTTTCAATGATGAGTTTCCCGTCCTCATCATTGCCAACGATTCCTAAATATCCACAATGGATTCCATTCCTTTGGACTGCGACAGCAGTATTGACTCCGTTTCCTCCTACAAATTTTTTTGTTTGGACCGGGTAGAGATCAACACAATTATCCCCAACGATGCAAATCTTGGGAGGGCTCATGCTGGTGGTCGATGAATGAAGAAGTTCTAGGAATCAGAATTGGGTCATCCCATAACCTTCAGCATTTTGAAAGGAAGAGATGGGTTATGCTGGAAGTCAATTTCTTCATCCGGGACAACTTTCGAGCAGGATAAACTCATGAAGAAGTGCCTAAGAACTACAGAGTGAAAGCAACCTTGCAGGCTTCTCTTTGTTGGAGACGATTCCAATAATCATGAGCATGGTTGTGGTGATCCGAAGAGACATATTTATCAAAAATAAACATGCTGTAACCCATCATGATGTCTGCCGCAGTAAATTCATTTCCGACCAGAAATTCCCGGCCTTCAATGGCTTCATCCAAAGCTTTGACACAGAGAGATGCTCTGTCTTTCATTTCATTGATGGCCGCGTCGGATTGTTGGTGTTCCTCAAATACCCTGCGGTGGTTGACGATTTCACCAATCGGTCTTGCAAAAGTGGATTCGGCGAACCAACACCACTGCAGATAGAGGCCGTGTTCCGGTGTGCCTGGTTTTGGCTGCAATTGACCGTTCCCATGACGGTCGAGAATGTACTGCACCATTGCCCCAGACTCAAACATGATGAAATCATCATCTTTAAGCACCGGGACTTTTCCAACCGGATTCATCTTCCTCCATTCCTGACTTGCCCGGTACTCGGCAGTAAACGGGATGGTCTCCACCTGATAGGGGATTTTCAATTCTTCGCAGGTCCAGATGACCCTCAGGGATCGCGTGCCCACGGCATGATAGATGGTCAACATCGTTTTCTTCTTTGAGAGTTTTCGTAACTTTTGTCTGGGTTATGGTGTTTGAAGAGCAAAATCATGAATGACTTGGTTCGTCTGATAATCCCAGGGATTCGAATACCATTTCCGGAGTAACCGATTCAAGACAAACCAGGGTTTCAGGATTTTTGCAGAGTCCCTTTCCATTGGGAGTGCAAGGCCGACAACTTAACGGCAATGATGTTTCCATAAGTTTGCTTTCGTCAAGAAAAGGAGCATAACCGAATTCCCTAACAG
>LUMI01001010.1_pt1 | contig 9944 bp, 6 predicted proteins | sample 729681 | NCBI WGS metagenome assembly LUMI01 (sample SAMN03860267, study PRJNA289734) | marine metagenome | biome: seawater column; feature: ocean; material: water; isolation source: Red Sea water column Station 34 - depth 10m | place: Saudi Arabia: Red Sea | collected 2011-10-15 | depth 10 m
GGTTGTCACGAAGGAACAGGTAGTCCGCGAACTCGGCGTCGGTCAGGCTGTTCTCGGCCAGCGGGCGGGCGATATGCGCCTCGCCGCCACAGGAAAACTCGCTTTCCTCGCGGGGGCCGCAATGTGGGCAGGTGATCAGAAGCATGATGGCTCTCCCCGATCCTGTGTCAGTGCGCGACGCCGGCGGCGCCGTGCTCGTCGATCAGCAGTCCGGTCTGGAACCGGTCCAGCGCATAGGGCGCGGCGATGCTGTTCGGGCGGTCGTTGGCGATCAGGTCGGCAAAGACATGGCCGGATCCCGGCGTCGCCTTGAAGCCGCCGGTTCCCCAGCCGCAGTTGAAATAGAGGCCGTCGACATCCGTCTTCGAGATGATCGGCGAGGCGTCCGGGCAGGTGTCGACGATGCCGCCCCAGTGGCGCAGCATGCGAAGCCGCGAGAGCACCGGAAACAGCTCGACGGCGGCAGCGATCATATGCTCCGGCACCGGGAACGAGCCGCGCTGCGCATAGGAGTTGTATTTGTCGACGCCGGCCCCCAGCACCATCTCGCCCTTGTCGGACTGGCTGATGTACATATGCACGGCGTTCGACATGATGACCGTGTCCAGAACCGGCTTGATCGGCTCGGATACCAGCGCCTGCAGCGGGCGGCTGGCGAGCGGCAGGCGGATGTCCGCCATCGCCGCCATCACGCTTGAATGGCCGGCCACGACGCAGCCCACCTTGCGCGTCTTGATAAAGCCGCGGCTGGTTTCAACGCCGACGATGCGGCGGCCGTTGCGGCGCAGGCCGGTGACCTCGCAGTTCTGGATGATGTCCACGCCAAGATCGTCGGCAGCGCGGGCATAGCCCCAGGCCACCGCGTCATGGCGCGCGGTACCGCCACGCTTCTGCAGGAAACCGCCCATCACCGGATAGCGGATGTTCTGGTCAATATTGATGATCGGCACGAAATCCTTGATTTCCTTCGGGCCGAGGATGTCGGAATCGATGCCGTTCAGGCGAATGGCATGTACCCGACGCGACATCTCGCGAAGCTCGTGCTCGGAATGGGCGATGGTGAGAACGCCGCGCTGGCTGAACATCACATTGAAGTTCAGGTCCTGCGACATGCCTTCCCACAGCTTCATCGCGTGCTCGTAGATGGCGGCCGACTCGTCCCACAGATAGTTCGAGCGGATGATGGTGGTGTTCCGGCCGGTGTTGCCGCCGCCGAGCCATCCCTTTTCGATGACAGCGACGCGCTTGATGCCGTGAACCGCCGCCAGGTAATAGGCAGTGGCGAGCCCGTGGCCGCCGCCGCCGATGACCACGACGTCATATTCGGACTGCGGCGGCGCGTCTCTCCAGGCGCGCTGCCAGTCCTGATGATAGTTCATTGCTTTCTTGGCCAGGGCGAAAGCGGAATATTTCTGCTTGCCGCCCGGCAGGCCACGAAGGCCGCGATCTGGCTGGTCTGTTGCCATGACACCTCACCCGGTCTTGAAAACGTCGGTTCCGACGCCGGTTCCCGGTGCCGTGCCGGCACCATGGGTTCCTGAATTTCAGTATCGCGCCTGACCCTTCAGCGCCCGCACAATCTGTACTGTGGGCGCGCAAACGCCTGTTCCAGTGCCGACCAACGGTTTCTCCCGCCCGACAAGGGGCCGGGTGCGGGCGCTGGACGCGCTGTAACCTAAGCTGGATAGCAGAATTGCCAGGGGCTGCAAACGCCCGGCAGCATCGCAAATCGCCGCATGCGCGGCGCCCGGCAAGACAGCTTGACCTTGGCGTGCAACAGCCTGAACATGGGTCTCCCGACACAGCAATAGACAGACTGGGAAGACCCCATGACCGTGATCAATTCCATCGCCGACCGCGCAGACGAGCTGAAAGGGTGGCGGCGCGAACTGCACCAGCATCCCGAGATCTGCTACGAGGAAGTTTGGACCTCGGATTTTGTCGCTGCGAAGCTCGAGAGCTTCGGCATCGAGGTGCATCGCGGCATGGGCAAGACCGGTGTGGTCGGCGTGCTGCGCGGAAATGGCGATTCCGACCGGGCCATCGGGCTGCGGGCCGATATCGACGCGCTGCCGATGCAGGAGCTGAACGAGTTCGAGCATAAATCGAAGATTCCGGGCCGGATGCATGCCTGCGGTCATGACGGCCACACCACAATGCTTCTCGGCGCGGCGCAGTATCTGGCCGAGACGCGCAATTTCGACGGCACCGTCTATTTCATCTTCCAGCCTGCCGAAGAAGGCGGCGGCGGCGGCCTGGCAATGATCGAGGACGGGTTGTTCCGCGAATTCGACATGCAGACCGTCTGGGGCATGCATAACTGGCCATCGATGGATATGGGGCTGGCCGGCATCCATGACGGCGTCTGCATGGCGAATGCCGACGAATTCACGATGGTCATCAGGGGGCGCGGCGGGCATGCCGCGCAGCCGCATATGACCCTCGACCCGATTCCCTGCGGTGCCGCCATCGTGCAGTCGCTGCAGACAGTTGTCTCGCGCCGCGTCTCGCCGGTGGATTCGGCTGTCGTCAGCGTCACCATCTTCCAGGCTGGCAGCGCCAAGAATGTGATTCCCGACGATGTCCGGATCGGCGGCACAGCGCGATGCTTCAGAAAGGAAACACGCAAACTTCTTGAGGATTCGATCCGCGAGATCAGCGAATCCACTGCCGCGCTCTATGGGTGCGAGATTGATTTCGAATGGCATGCCGGATATCCGGCGACCGTCAATCACGCCGCCGAGGCCGAACGTGCCGCGCAGGTGATGGAAACGGTGATCGGCGAGGACAATGTCGACCGTGATGTCGAGCCTTCGCTCGGCGGCGAGGATTTCGCCTATATGCTCGAGGAAAAGCCCGGGGCCTATATCTGGATCGGGTCCGGACCGGCACCTGCGGAGGGCATGCTTCACGGCGCGCGCTACGACTTCAATGACGAGGTGCTTCCGGTTGGCGCGACCTACTGGGCAAAGCTGGTCGAGAGCGAACTGCCCCGCTGACGGGTCGCTGACACAAACATGACAGACAACCCCGGTGCTGCGGCGCCGGGGTTTTTTGCTGCCCGCACATCGATGCGGTGATTGCCCGACAGCTTGCTCTATGCTAGAACAAAACAAGAACAAAAGATGAGGGCAATCAGAGGCTGACGGCAGGAGAATTCGTCATGGCACATGTCGCAGGCAGCAGCGCACTGGCAGATGCAGGCTGCATAATTCCAGAAATATATAAGCAAAAACAGAATGATATCGATGTTTCGCGCCATGGCCGTTTCGACATGCTGCGCCGCGAGGTTGCCGCGATTGACGGGCGGCTTGCCAGTGCGCGCCTGCCGCTTGGTGTCGAATCGCTCGATTCGGCGCTTGCCGGTGGTTTGGCCCTCGGCCGTGTCCATATGCTGTGCGGCCGGCCGGGCCATGACGGGGCGCTGACGGGGTTTGCGGTGGCGCTGCTGCGGCGGATTCTCGCGCAGACCGACGAGGCGGCTCCGGTTGTCTGGTGTCCGGCGGCGGCGGGTGGCGGGTCGGGCATGCTCTATGCGGCCGGGCTTGCGGCGCTCGGGCTTGATCCGGGGCGCCTGCTGATTGTCGATTCCCCCAGCCCCGGCGCCCGCCTTGCCGCGCTCGAGGACCTCTGGCACATCGCCCCGTCATCTGCGGCACCGCTATCTTCGGCCCCGTCCGGGCAGGCGGGCCGTGATCCTTCCTGGAATCCCTCTTGGCATCCCTGCTGGCAGGTCGAGCTGCGCCATGCGCGGGGCGGCCGCCCCTGGTCATCGCAGCTGTCATGGGACGCCTATGCCAACAGCCTGTCCGAAATCCGGCGTGAACATGAGACCGAGGCCGTGCCGGAGCCCCTGCCATTCGCACCGCCCGGCCCGGCCCGTGGATCGCTTCCCTTGCGCAGGGTTCGCCCTTCATCGAACGGGCATGCCTCGGCACAGCTGGCCGGCTAGGCTGATGGAGGGCGGCTGTGCAGCGTGTCATCATTCATGCCTGGTTTCCGCATCTGGCGGCCGAACGGGTGCGCCGCGCGGCAGCCGGCGCATCTGAATTGCCGTCCGATTTGCCGCCGGACGCGCCGCTGGTCCTGACAAGCGCCTATCATGGTGCCGATCTGGTGGATTCGGTTTGCCGCCTTGCCGCGCGGCAGGGGCTGCATCCCGGCATGCGGCTTGCCGATGCGCGGGCGCTGCGTCCGGCTCTGGTGTCGCGCGACAGCGACGATGCCGCCGACGCCGCCGATCTGCTGCATCTGGCACGCTGGGCCAGGCGCTATTGCCCGCTGACCGCGCCGGCTGTTGCCGAGGCCACAGGGGCCGGGGCCGCCATTGCGCGTGACGGCAACGGGCTGTGGCTGGATGTGGCCGGGGCGGCGCATCTGAAAGGCGGAATCCGCTCGTTGCTTGCCGATATGGCGCGAAGCCTGCGGGCCGCCGGGCTGACGGCGCGGCTGGCGGTGGCGCCGACCTGCGGGGCGGCATGGGCGCTGGCCCGCTATGCTCCGGCGGCGCAGCGTTACGCCTGCACGCGGCTGGATTCGCCGGGGGCGCGCCAGCTTGCCGGCAGTCTCGCCGGTCTGCCGCTTGCCGCGCTGCGTCTCGACGGCACGATCTGCACGGCGATGGCGTCGGCCGGGCTGCGCCGCATCGGCGATATCCTGGGGATGCCGCGCGCGCCGCTGGCAAGCCGGTTCGGCAGTGTGGTGACGGCGCGCCTCGATGCGGCGCTCGGCCATGTGAACGAGAGCTTCACCCCGATCGCGCCGCCGCGCCCGCTTCTCAGCCTGCAGAATTTTGCCGAACCGCTTCTGGCGCCTGAAGACATCCATGCCGTGATCGACCGGCTTGCCGGCGAGATCGCCGCGATCCTGCAGCAGAACGGCCTTGCCGCGCGCCGCCTGCAGCTTGGCTGGCAGCGTGTCGACGGGGCGGTGATGGCGCGTGATCTTCATCTGTCTCGCCCAAGCCGCGATGCCGCCGGGTTCCGCCGCCTGCTGGCCGAGGCCGGCGAGGCGATCAATCCCGAATTCGGGCTGGAGCGGATGTGGATGGAGGCGCATGACTGCAGCCCGCAGGCTCCGGTCACACGCGCATTCGGCGAGGGGGTGTCGGTCAGCGAAAGCCGGGCCAGCCTGGTCGACAGGCTGGTGGCACGGCTTGGCCATGGCGCGGTGCTGCATATGAAGGCGCGTGACTGCTGGCAGCCGGAGGCGGCGCAATATATGGCCTATCCCGACATGGAAAGTGCCGGCTTCGATGATTCGATGAATGCCGCGCCGCACTGCCTGACCGCCGCGCCGCGGCCGATCCGGCTGCTGGCACATCCGCACAGGCTGGCTGTCGTCGCGCTGCTTCCCGACCATCCGCCGGCACAGTTTGTCTGGCAGCGCCATACCCACAAGGTGGTGCGCGCCAGCGGGCCGGAACGCATCGCCCCGCAATGGTGGAACGCCGCCGGCGGCACCCGCACGCGCGACTATTTCCGCCTGCAGGACGAGGACGGGGCCTGTTTCTGGGTCTATCGCGAAGGGTTGCCGGAACGCGGCGAGGACCCGGGCTGGTTCCTTCACGGTTTCTTTGCCTGATGGGCGCGCCGGCGCTACAGGACGGCCCGCGCCATGTGGTGCTGGGCTGCTACAGCAATTTCAGCTTCCTTCGCGGGGCCGCGCATCCGCACGAAATGGTCGAGGCGGCGGCGGCGCTGGGATGGGATGCCATCGGCATCGCCGATGTGAACTCGCTTGCCGGGATCGTGCGGGCGCATGTGGCGGCGCGCGACCATGGCATCCGGCTGGTGGTCGGGGCGCGGCTGGCACCGGTCGACGGGCCGCAGGTGATCGTCCATCCCACCGACCGTGCCGGCTATGAATCGCTGTCGGTGCTGCTGAGCGAGGCCAATCTGCGCGGCAGCAAGGCGGCGCCGGTTCTTCACCTTGCCGATTTCTCGCGCCTTGCGAAGAGCACCGCGCTGCTGGTGATGCCGCCGCGCCACCCCGATTCCAGCCATGCCACCCAGCTGGGGCGAATACGCGACATCGCCGCCGGCCGCGTCTTTGCCGGTGCGGCGCTGTACCGTGACGGCGGTGACGAGGCGCGGCTGGCGCTTCTGAGCGAGATAGCGGCGGCGCAGGGGCTGCCGCTGACGGCGGTGAGCGACGCGCTCTACCATCATGCATCGCGGCGGCCTTTGGCCGATGTGCTGACCTGCATCCGCGAGAAACAGCGGCTCGACACGGCGGGGGCGCTGCTGTCGCGCAATGCGGAACGGCAGATTCTCGATCCGGCCGAGATGGCGCGCCGCTGGCGGCATGCCCCGCAGGCACTCGCCAATGCCGCCGAGCTTGCCGGATTATGCGATTTCGCCATGGACGACCTGTCCTATGAATATCCGGACGAGGTCTCGCCCGGCGGGCGCGATGCGATGGGAGAGCTTGAGTATCAGACATGGAACGGGGCGGGCGAGCGCTACCCCGATGGTGTGCCGGACAAGGTGGCCGCATATCTGGAACGCGAACTGGCGCTGATCGCCAAGATGAAATTCGCGCCCTATTTCCTGACCGTCTTCGACATTGTCCGCTTTGCCCGCAATCGCGGCATCCTGTGCCAGGGGCGCGGCTCGGCGGCGAATTCGGCGGTCTGCTACTGCCTTGGGATCACCTCGGTCGATCCCGACCGTGCGCAACCCCTGTTCGAGCTTTTTATCAGCGAAGCGCGCGGCGAGCCGCCCGATATCGATGTCGATTTCGAGCATGAGCGCCGCGAGGAGGTGATCCAGCATATCTATGCCAGATACGGGCGGACCCGGGCCGGGCTGACCGCGGCGGTGATCACCTATCGCACGCGCAGCGCGCTTCGCGAGGTGGCCAAGGTATTCGGCCTCAGCAGCGATGTTCAGGCAGCGCTGTCGGGCCAGGCATGGGGACGCGAGGCAACCGGCCCCGATGACGAGGCGCTTCGCGCCGTCAGCATCGACCCGGGCGACCGGCGGATCGCGCTTGTGCGCCGGCTGGTCGAGGAGATCAGCCGTTTCCCCCGTCACCTGTCACAGCATGTCGGCGGCTTCGTCATCACCCGCGGGCGGCTCGACCATCTGTGCCCGATCAGCCCGGCGGCGATGGAGGGGCGCACCGTCATCGAATGGGACAAGGACGATCTCGACGCGCTCGGCCTGCTGAAGGTGGATGTGCTGGCGCTTGGCATGCTCAGCTGCATTCGCCGGGCCTTCGCCCTGCTGCGGGACCATTACAACAGGCCGCTGACTCTCGCCTCGGTCCCGCCCGAGGACGCCGCCACCTACGACATGCTGTGCGAAGGCAGGTCGGTCGGTGTCTTCCAGGTGGAATCACGGGCGCAGATGGCCATGTTGCCGCGCCTGCAGCCGCGCTGTTTCCATGACCTTGTCGTGCAGGTGGCGATTGTCCGCCCGGGACCGATTCAGGGCGACATGGTGCATCCCTATCTTCGCCGCCGCGCCGGGCTCGAAAAGGTCACCTACCCGTCGGACGCGCTTCGCGGCGTTCTCGAACGCACCCTTGGCGTGCCGCTGTTCCAGGAGCAGGCGATGCAGATCGCCATTGTCGGTGCCGGCTTCACCGGAAGCGAGGCCGACCAGCTGCGCCGCGCCATGGCCACCTTCAAGAAACATGGCGATGTCGCCAAATTCCACGACAAGATGATCAGCGGCATGATCGCGCGTGGCTATGAGCCGGAATTCGCCGAGCGCTGTTTCCGGCAGATCGAGGGGTTCGGCACCTACGGTTTTCCGGAATCGCATGCGGCGAGCTTCGCGCTGCTTGTCTATGTCTCGGCCTGGATCAAGCGGCATTATCCCGATGTCTTTATCTGCGCGCTGCTGAACGCCCAGCCGATGGGGTTCTATTCCCCCTCGCAGCTCGTCGCCGAGGCGCGCCGCAGCGGCATCGCCGTGCGTCCGGCCGATGTCAGCCATTCCGGCTGGGACAGCACGCTGGAGCCGGACCCGGCCAATCGCGACGGGCTGCATGCGTTGCGGCTGGGGTTGCGGCTGGTCAAGGGACTTGCCGCCGGCGAGGGTGAACGTATCGCCGCCAGCCGCCGGCCGAGTGGACGCGGCACGCCCTGGTCGTCCCTTGCGGATATCATGCGGCGGGCCGATGTCTCGGCAAAATCGCTGGAGGCCATTGCCAATGCCGCCGGGTTCGCCAGCCTCGGGCTGAACCGCCGCCAGGCGCTGTGGGAGGTGCGGGCGCTTGCCGGCCAGCGCTGGCAGGAGCTTCCGCTGTTTGCCCATGCGACCCGGCGGCATCACGACCTTGCCGGTGAAGAGCCTGCCGTGACCCTGCCGCAGGCGCATGCCGGAGAGGAGGTGGCGGCCGATTATCGCAGCCTCGGCCTGTCGCTGAAGGACCACCCCGTGCGGCTGCTGTCACGCCCGCTGGCAAAGGATGGCTGGCAGACCTGCGCGGTGGCGCATGAGGCGCGTGACGGCCAGCGCCTGCGGCTTGCCGGGCTGGTGACGATGCGCCAGCGCCCGGGCACCGCCAAGGGAACCGTGTTCCTGACGCTCGAGGACGGGTTGCACTCGCTGAATGTGATCATCTGGCCGAAGCTGACCGAGACCTATCGCGACGCGATGCTGCGTTCCCAGATCCTCGGCGTCGTCGGCCGCATCCAGCGTGAAAAGGCGGTGCTCCATTTCATTGCCGACCAGCTGTTCAACCTGAACGGTTATCTGCGCTATCTGGACGAGGATGCCGCCCGCAACCAGCGCGGCACCCGCATGCGCAGCCGTGATTTCAGGTGATGCTTTGACTGCGCGGTTTATCGGGCTAAAGATTCCCCGATCACCGAAGGAGGGCCGGAGATGGAACAACCGATTGCCGAGACCGAGGGCAGGAGTTTTGACGGCGGCTGCCATTGCGGTGCCATACGCTTTCGCGTGCAGGGCCCGCTTCGCCAGATCCTGATGTGCCATTGCAGCGACTGCCTGAAAATCAGCGGAACAAGCTGGGGCGCGAGCGCCGCCCGTGCCGAAAACCTCGACTGGCTGACCGAGGCGCGCCCGCGCTGGTACCGCAGCTCGGACTGGGCCGAGCGCGGCTTCTGCAGCGAATGCGGATCACAGATGTTCTATCGCATGGATGACCGGCCCCTGATCAGCATCGCCCCGGGGGCGTTTGATTCAAGCGAGATGCTGAGTGTTGCCGGACAGATATTTCACAGCTCGCACCCCGCCTGGGGCCCTGTCGGCAGCGAGATCACCGACCTGGACAACGGGTGAGGGCTTTGAACGCGCCGGTCTGAACGAGCTGGTCTAGCCGGCGCGCCTTGCCGATTCTTCAATGGCGACGCAAGGACGTCCCTTGGCGAACAGCACGGCGCAGGCTGACCGTGCCTCGGTCTCGTCGAGATTGTGGAACCGCACCCGCCAAAGCGGGATGTTGCCGCGCGTCACCATCGTCAGGCGCGCCGGGGTCGACCCCAGAACCTGAACTGCGGCGCGCCTTGCCTGCGCCGCTGCCTTGTGGGCGTTGGCGCGTTTGGCGAAGCTGCCGACCTGAACGCTCCATTTGCTTGGGCCCTCATCCCTTCTGAGATTCGGTGTCGGTGGCCTGCCGTCGAGATAACCCGACTCCCCCGCCAGCGCGAGATCAATGCTTCCGGTGCTGGCCCGCCTTGGCGGCGGGGCCACAGGCAATGTGTCAGGAGCGGGTGGCGGCACGGGAAGCGATTTCGGCAGTGTCTTCGGCAGCGCGCGCACCACGTTGCTGCTGGTGGCAATCTGTGTACGGATGTCGCCGGGCTTTACCCGCTTGAAGGATTTGTTCAGGATTTCCACCATATGCGCGTCGCGTGTCCTGCCGCTGCGTCCGCCAAAGACCACCCCGATCAGTCGTACCCCGCGCCGCTCTACCGTGGCGACAAGGTTGAAGCCCGAGGCGTCGATATAGCCTGTCTTGATGCCGTC
>LUMI01000773.1_pt1 | contig 9893 bp, 8 predicted proteins | sample 729681 | NCBI WGS metagenome assembly LUMI01 (sample SAMN03860267, study PRJNA289734) | marine metagenome | biome: seawater column; feature: ocean; material: water; isolation source: Red Sea water column Station 34 - depth 10m | place: Saudi Arabia: Red Sea | collected 2011-10-15 | depth 10 m
CGCCAATAGTTCGTTAAGATTTTCAAAAGATATTATTTTTCTCTTGCCAAGGAATGGCTCACAGTCACCCTGGTCTTCAAAAACTGAGGATATTTTTACTTCTTGTAATTTAAATGAGGTCCAAAGAATAGAAAGAATCAAAGGTTTGGAAACAGAAGGCTTTTCTGAAAAATTACTTAAAAAGGAAAACTTCCCTTTTGATTATCTTACTGAAGAGTTTTCAATTGGATTAAAAAGCATTGAATCTTTTTTTACCAAACCCAATAAAAATTCATTTTCTTTCAAATATCTCAAAAATAGCTATCAAAGCTATATCGATGCTAATCAAAAATTTGGCTTTGGCTTGAATGATCAAGAGATCAATTACTTAGTAAATAGTTATAAATCTCTTAAAAGAAATCCTACAGATGTAGAGTTGATGATGTTTTCTCAAGCAAACTCTGAACACTGTCGTCATAAGTTTTTTAATGCTTCTTGGCAGAATTTATCTGAAGAAAATGAACCAAGTTTATTTCAACAAATAAAATCTACTCATAAGAATTTTAAAGATGGAGTGCTCGTTGCCTATGATGATAATGCAGCGGTAATTGAATCAGAAAGTTCAGAAAAATTTCATTTAGATACAGATAAGAGAGAGTATCAGACTAAGAATTTAAAACATAATATTTGTATAAAGGTTGAGACTCACAATCATCCAACTGCAGTTTCTCCTTTTGAAGGAGCTGCTACAGGATCTGGTGGTGAGATAAGAGATGAAGGAGCTACAGGAATTGGAGCACAACCAAAAGCCGGTTTAACTGGATATTCTGTATCTTATTTAAGACTTGAAAGTTTAAAAGAAAAATGGGAGTTTAAAGAAGATCGCCCTAAACGAATTTCTTCACCAAAAAAAATAATGATCGAGGGCCCTCTAGGGGCAGCTTCATTTAATAATGAATTTGGAAGACCAAATTTAAATGGCTATTTCAGATCTTTCGAACAAAAAAATGATGGAACTCACTATGGATTTCATAAACCAATAATGATCGCTGGAGGATTAGGAAGTATAAGTTCAAACAACACATTCAAAAAAAAGGTTAAACCTGGAACAAAGATTATTGTTTTAGGAGGACCTGGTTATTTGATCGGGCTAGGTGGAGGTTCTGCTTCTTCAGTCCAGGCAGGCTCTTCTGACGAATCCTTGGACTATGCTTCAGTGCAAAGATCTAATCCTGAAATGCAAAGAAGATGCCAAGAAGTCATCAATTTATGTTCTTTAAAAAAATCAAAAAATCCTATTTTATTCATTCATGACGTTGGTGCTGGAGGCCTCTCAAATGCAATACCAGAGTTGGCAAAAGATTGCAGCATGGGAGCTAGTGTTGATTTGAGAAAGATTCCTCTTGCTGACAATTCTATGTCGGCTTTAGAAATATGGTCTAACGAATCACAAGAAAGATACGTTTTAGCTGTGGAAAAAGATTCTTTAAAAGAATTCAAAGAATTTTGTGAGAGGGAAAAGTGTCCCCACGCGGTTGTTGGAACTCTAACAGCTAAAAAAACTTTTAAACTTAAAGATAGCAAAACCGGAAAATTTCCAATCCATCTGCCTATGGACACTATTTTTGGATATAAAGAAAAAAACACCCACGAAATTATCTCAGACAAAAAGACAAACTCTTTTGATAAATCTAAAAAAATAAATCTTAAAAAAACTCTATTAGATGTATTGAGACATCCTACAGTTGGTTCTAAAAGCTTTCTAATAAATATTGGAGATCGAAGTGTTGGAGGCTTAACTTACAGGGACCAATTTGTTGGTCCATATCAAGTTCCCGTGGCTGACCATGCAATTACATTATCAGATTTCAATACAAATTCTGGAGAAGCTATGTCAATGGGAGAAAAGTCTCCAATTGCAATTTCTAATCCTGTCGCAGCTGGAAAATTAGCTCTTGCAGAGGCTTTAATAAATCTCTTGCCTTCAGGAGTATCTAAACTATCCGATATAAAAATATCCGCAAACTGGATGGCAAGTCCAGACAATGCTCAAAGAAAAACAGATTTATTCAATACAGTAAAAGAGCTTACTCAAAAAGTATGCAATCCTTGGAGAATAGCCGTTCCCGTTGGAAAAGATTCGCTATCAATGAAAACAATATGGCAAAAAGATAAAAAAACTAATTTATCCCCACAAAGTTTAATAATCAGCGCCTTTACAAAAATAAAAAACGTCAAAAAAAGCATTACGCCCCAATTGATAGATAGTAATGAGCTTTCATTAGTTTACTTAGATCTTTCAAAAACAAAAAAACGTCTGGGGGGATCTATTTTCTCGGAAGTAACTCAACAAACAAATCTTGAAACTCCTAATTTGGAATGTATAGAAGAATTTCCAAAAATTTATAATTACTTAGCAACTAAGATCAATAAAAAAAGAATATTCTCTTTCCATGATATTTCAGATGGCGGTTTAATTGTTTCCGCAGTTGAAATGATGCTGGCTGGAGGGTGTGGTTTAAATCTTGATCTTTCCAAAATTTCTTTCTTAAAAGAATCTAACAATTTATTTTCTGAAGAGTTAGGTATGCTTTTTCAGATTAACAAAAAAGATTTTTCTGAGTTTAAAAAAGATTTAGTAAAACTAGGTTTAAAGAATTCTTTTTTTAATATTGGTTCAACTAATAATACAAATAATCTTTTTCTTAAAACTTCTAGCCAAAGTTTAAGAATAAGTCATAAAGTTTTAATGCATTCATGGTCAAGCGTTTCTTATAACATCAAATTACTTCGAGATAATCAAGAAACAACAAAACAAGAACATAGATTTTTGCTTGATACAAAGAGGTCAAAGCTTACTCAAAAATTTAATTTTAAATTGAATAAAAGATATCTAAGTAGGGCTCCAAAAATAGCCATCATGAGAGATCAAGGAGTTAATTCTCATTTAGAAATGGCAGCAGCTTTTTCTCAAGCTGGCTTCAAAGTTATTGATGTTCACATGAGAGATCTTCTAGATAATTCGAGTTCTTTAGATAAGTTTCAAGGCCTTGCTTTTCCAGGGGGTTTTTCTTATGGCGATATCCTTGGAGCAGGAAGAGGGTGGGCGCAGTCAATAAAATCTAATTCAAAGCTTAAAGATAAATTTTCTGAATTCTTTCATCGACAAGATACTTTTGCGTTGGGAATCTGCAATGGATGTCAGGTTATGTCAGAGCTTAAAGAATTGATTCCAGGCTCCGAACATTGGCCTAAACTAGAAAGAAATAACAGCAATAGATTTGAAGCCAGAATGGTTCAAGTAAAAATAAACAAATCCAATTCCAATTTTTTTGATGGCATGGAAGGTTCTCAGCTTTTAGTACCTGTAAATCATGGAGAGGGTAAAATGATTTTTCCTTCACACCTAAGTGCAAAAAAAATAATCTCTGATAATTTAGCGCCAATGCAATTTTGTACAAATAAAGGTATAGAAGCTAAAGAATTCCCAGAAAATCCCAATGGCTCCACGAATGGCATTACTGCGGTGACAAATGATGATGGAAGATTTTTAATTATGATGCCCCATCCTGAAAGAAGTTTTTTAAATAATCAATTGTCCTGGACTAATGAAAAAGGAAAGCATAGTCCTTGGTTCAAATTATTTTTAAATGCCAGAAATTTTTATAGTTAAACTATTTCTTTATTAACTCTCTGATCCTTAGAGGAAAATAGCCCTCATTTAAATCCTCATAAAATTGTTCGAGAGCAATGGGTACAAAAGGGAAGGCTAATTCATCCCAAGGTATTTCATCATAGGAAAACAATTCAACTTCAAGACTTTCCGTTGTTGGAGAATAAGAATTTTCTTCTATAGAAGCTTTATAAAGAACATAAAATTGTCCAATTTGAGGAATATCAAACATAAAATAAATATCATCTATTTTTACAGTTGAATTGGTTTCTTCTTTGGTTTCTCTTAAAGCTCCTTCTTGTAAAGTTTCTCCTAATTCCAAAAAACCGGCAGGTAAGGTCCATAAACCTTTTCTTGGTTCTATCCCTCTTTTACATAAAAGAACTTTATCTCCGCAGTAGGGCAAAGTTCCTACGACTGCATTTGGATTATGATAGTGAATAAATCCACAATCGTCGCATACATATCTTTCTCGATTGTCATCTTGGGGTATCTTTTTAGATACGGGACCACCGCATTGGGTACAAAATTTCAAAGTTTTTCCTGCTTAAATTTAGTAAGCAAGTATAATTCAATACCTTTTATTAACATAATGATCCCTTTCATAGAAAAAAGACTAAATGACTTGAGTCCGAAGCAGTCGGATGGAAAATTACCTCAAGCAGCAGTATTAATTTTAATAACTGATAATGAGGATGACTATTCAATCGTTTTTACTGAAAGATCTAAAAAATTACCTTCCCATGCAGGAGAAGTAGCATTCCCAGGAGGGAAAAAAGAAGAAGAGGATAGAAACCTAATCGAAACTGTTTTAAGGGAAACACATGAAGAGATTGGAGTTGAACCTAATTCAATAAGAATACTTGGTCGGATGGATCCTCAAGAATCTAGATTTGGAATAAGTGTCACGCCTTATGTAGGTTATGCGGCTGGAAGTTTAAAATTTAAAAAAGATCCTAAAGAGGTAGAAACGATTTTTTCTGTTCCTTTAAACTATCTCAAAGAAGATCCTTTGATATCAAACAAAATAACCAATGCAAGTGGCGAAACCTTTCAGACGCCAGTTATAAATTATGAAAATCAGAAAATTTGGGGATTAACTTTAGGTTTTACATTACAATTTCTGGAGTTAATGGAAATAGATATTGATATAGATGATTTATACTTTAGACCAGCATAGCGTTAAAACTGCCGGAGATAATTTTTATATTGCTCCAAATGCCACTGTTCTGGGTCAAGTAGAGCTCGGAGAAGATGTAAGCGTTTGGTTTGGAGCGGTAATCAGAGGTGATGTAGAGAAAATAATCATTGGCAAAGGTTCAAACATTCAGGATTTATCTGTTTTGCATGTTGATCCTGGAAGTCCAATTATCATTGGAGAAAATGTCACAGTGGGCCATAAAGTCATGCTTCATGGTTGCACTATTGGAAACAATTCGTTAATTGGCATTAATTCAGTCATCTTGAACAATGTTGAAATTGGAAATAATTGTTTAATAGGTGCAAATACTCTTCTCACAGAGGGAACAAAAATTCCAGACAATTCGCTTGTTATGGGATCTCCTGGAAAAGTTAAGAAAGAGGTTGATGAGAATTTAAAAATTATTTTGAAAGGCTCAGCAGAACATTATGTAGAAAATGGAAAAAGATTTAAGTCAGGTTTAAAGGAGGAAAATTGATGAATACCGAACTTGTATCATACGAAGTAAATTCTAAGACATTTGAGGGGTTACATGTAAAGCCAGAGGTTAAAAATGCTCCATGTGTTCTTATTGCTCATACTTGGGCAGGTAGAGATGGATTTGTTGAAGGTATAGCAAATAAGCTTGCTGATGATGGCTACAATGCATTTGCAATTGATATGTATGGAGACGGAAAGGTTGGTGGATCTAATGAGGAGAATCAATCGATGATGCAACCTTTATTAGACGATAGAAAAAATTTATCTCAGATTATCGTTGGCGCATATGAGGCAGCAAAAAAACTTGAAGGAGTAGACACTTCAAACATAGCGATTATGGGTTACTGTTTTGGCGGCTTGGTTTCTTTAGACCTTGCTAGAAGTGGAGTGGATTTAAAAGGGGCCGTTAGTTTTCATGGTTTTTTATCCGGTTCGGAAGACCTTGAAGATAAAGACATTAGCGCGAAACTATTAGTGCTTCATGGCCATTTAGATCCTATGGTAGGCCAAGATCAGATTGACTCTTTTTCTGAGGAAATGAATAAAAAAAGTGTTGATTGGCAATTGCATTCTTTTGGCAATGCCATGCATGCTTTTACAAATCCTGATGCCAATGATCCAAGTTTCGGGACGGTTTATTCGCAAGATGCCGATCAGAGATCTTGGAAAATCTTTAAAGATTTTTTATCAGAAATTTTTAGTTAAATAACGTGAAGTCATCTGAAGTAAGAAAGACTTTCTTAGATTTTTTTGTTGAGAAGGGGCATAAAGAAGTAGCGAGTTCCAGCCTTGTTCCCATCAATGACCCCACCTTAATGTTTTCCAACTCTGGGATGAATCAGTTTAAAGATGTATTCCTCGGCACAGAGAAAGTAAAATTTGATAAGGCAACTTCATCTCAAAAATGTGTGAGAGCAGGGGGAAAGCATAACGACTTAGATAATGTTGGTTTTACGCTCAGACATCATACTTTCTTTGAAATGCTTGGAAATTTTAGTTTTGGGGACTACTTCAAAGAGCAAGCAATAGAATTAGCTTGGGAACTTCTCACAGAAAAATTTAAACTTGATAAAGATAAACTTTGGGTAACAGTGCATGTTGATGACAAAGAGTCAGAAGACATTTGGCTTAAAAAAATAAAATTTCCTGCTGAAAGACTCTCAAGGCTTACTGAAGACAATTTTTGGTCAATGGGAGATACAGGCCCATGTGGCCCATGTTCAGAAATATTTTATGATCATGGTGAGGATCTTCCGGGAGAAGCACCACAAGAAGGTGTAGACACTGGCGAAAGGTTTGTGGAGATTTATAACTTGGTTTTTATGCAATATAACCGAGATCACAATGGCAAACTTTCCAATCTTCCTAAACAATGTGTTGACACTGGAATGGGCTTGGAAAGAATCACTGCAGTTTTACAAAAAACTAGCGACAATTATAAAACGGATATTTTTAATAACATTATTGAATCAATTGCTGAAACATTAAATGAAAAAAATCTTTTGAATCCTTCATTAAGAGTTATAGCAGATCATCTAAGATCATCTGTCTTTCTAATCTCTGATGGTGTGAACCCTAGCAACGAAGGCAGGGGGTATGTCTTAAGAAGAATCATTAGAAGAGCCCTGACTCATGCTTACAAAATAAACAATGAAAAAGATTTTTCTTTTGCGGATATTTTTGACACGCTGGGTGAATCTTTATTAGCAACTTATCCGGAAGTTAAAAAAAATAAGACTTTTATTTTGCAGGAACTCAAATCCGAAGAAGATCAATTTAGAGAAACTTTAAAACAGGGAATGAAACTTCTTGAGGAAGAAATTAAAGACTCAAAAAAAACGACTTTAACCGGAGAGCTTATTTTTAAACTTTATGATACCTATGGATTTCCAGTTGACCTGACTAGAGATTTAGCCCAGGAAAATGACCTTAGCTTGGATCTTTCCGGCTATGAAAAGCTCATGGCAGCGCAAAGAGCAAACGCAAAAAAAGAAAGTAAATTTGAGGCTCTTTTGCCAGCTGCAATTGATTTAGATGAAGAGACAAAATTTGTCGGCTACGAAGATAGTTCGATCGAATCTGAAATTAAACTAATTTTCAAAAATGGCAAAGAAGTTAAATCTGCCTCAGGGGAATGCATGATCGTGCTTGATACAACTCCCTTTTATGGAGAATCTGGAGGCCAAGTTGGCGATAAAGGAAAGCTCAGTTCAAAGGGTCTAGAGGTTGAAGTATTAGATACTCAAAAAGTAGGAAATTTTCATCTACACATAAGTAAGATAAAAAAAGGCTCATTAAATCTAAATGACAGAGTTAAAGCTGAGATAAATACAGAGAGAAGAAGGGCAATTGTTTCCAATCATTCAGCAACACATCTTATGCACTCTGCTTTGAGAAATATTTTAGGCGAACATGTTCAACAAAAAGGCTCTTTGGTAACTGAGGAGAAGTTAAGATTTGATTTTTCACACAAACAAAAACTTTCAGAATCTGAAATTGACATCTGCTGAGGATACACAAATAATTGAAACTTCAATTGAAGAATCTCAAAAACTTGGAGCAATTGCCTTTTTTGGAGAAAAATATGGCGATCAAGTGAGAGTTTTAAAAATAGCAGGAGATTACTCTACCGAGTTGTGCGGCGGAACTCATGTAAAAAACAGTTCAGAAATTAAAAGTTTTAAAATAATTTCAGAAACAAGTATTTCTTCTGGAGTAAGAAGAATAGAAGCTATTTCTGGCGATCTTGCAATCAAGGATAAGGCTGATAATAAAACCGACTTACTTAATACTGCAGAGACTTTTAATGTTTCAGTCAAAGATTTACCCATATTTTTAAATCTCAGTTAGAATTTTCTCAGCAGAAATTAATATTTCATCAAGTTTATTTGAAGCTGGTCCACCTGCTTTCTCAATTTATCTAAACTAAGAGGTAGTTTAGACAGTCTAAAAAAGGAAGTAAGTAATCTAATAATTATTCTCGTTGGATCTATGGAAGAAAAATCAACAATATTGGTTTCAGTATCAAATGATATTACTGCTACTTATGATGCAAGAAATTTGCTAGACTCGCTTTCCAAAATTATAGGAGCGAAAGGAGGAGGAAAGCCTGATTTTGCACAAGCAGGTGGACCAGCTTCAAATAAACTTGATGAAATATTAATTTCTGCTGAGAAAATTCTAACTGAGATTTAAAAATACCAATGTCTAATATAGTTGTCCAAAAATTTGGTGGAACTTCGCTTGCTGATACTGACAGATTCAAAGCAGTGGCGAAAATTATCAAAGATACATCTAAGAACGGAAAAAAAGTTGTTGCCGTTGTATCAGCTATGGCAGGCGAAACTCAAAGACTGATCGATCTAGCAAAAGAAGTTCAAGAAATTCCTGATCCAAGAGAATACGATGCATTGATTTCTTCAGGCGAGCAGGTGTCAGTAGCTTTATTAGCTATGACATTGAGAAATGAAGAAGTTAACTCAAAATCTTATACTGCTTTTCAACTTGGTCTTAGAACAGATGACTATCATGGAAAAGCTAGAATTAATTCGATTGATACAAAAAATATTCTCAAAGATATATCTGCAGACATAACTCCAGTCATAACAGGTTTTCAAGGAATCAATGAAGAAGGAGACATTACCACTTTAGGTAGAGGCGGCTCTGATACTTCAGCAGTTGCTTTAGCTGTTGCTTTGGAAGCAGAAGAATGTCAGATATACACTGATGTGGATGGCGTTTATACAACTGATCCAAATGTTTATGAAAAAGCCAAAAAGATAGACAAACTAACTTTTGAAGAAATGTTGGAATTATCAAGCTTAGGCGCTAAAGTTTTGCAAATTAGATCTGTAGAATTTGCCAGTAAATATAATATGCCAATAAGGGTAAAATCTAGTTTTACTAATGATGAAGGAACACTTATCAATGGAGAAGAAAACATGGAAGATGCTTTAATTTCTGGTGTAACGCATACAAACGATGATGCTAAGCTCACTATTAGAAAAGTACCTGATATTCCAGGTATTGCAGCAAAGATTTTAGACCCTATAAGTTCAAAAGGTATTGAAGTAGACATTATTATCCAAAACGTTTCTGAAGATAAAACTACTGACTTTACTTTCACTGTAAAACGCGAAAAATCTCAAGAAACAAAAAAAATTCTTTCTAATTTATCTAAAGAATTTGGAGGAGGAGAAATTGAGTTGAATGAAGACATCAGCAAAGTTTCTTTAGTTGGAGTTGGGATGAAATCGCATGCTGGAGTTGCAGCTACTATGTTTAAAACTTTAGCTGAAAAAAATATAAACATTGAAATGATTTCAACTTCTGAAATAAAAATTTCTGTTGTGGTTAAAGAGGATCTTGCTCATGAGGCAGTAAAGTCTTTGCATGATGCTTTTAATCTTGAAAAGTAATAGGAGAGGTGGCTGAGTGGTTGAAAGCGCTCCCCTGCTAAGGGAGTATGTGGTAATCCTGCATCGAGGGTTCGAATCCCTCCCTCTCCGCCATATTTATTGATAAAGTAGCTAGGCAAATGAAATTAAATCAAAAAAAATC
>LUMI01001264.1_pt1 | contig 9865 bp, 6 predicted proteins | sample 729681 | NCBI WGS metagenome assembly LUMI01 (sample SAMN03860267, study PRJNA289734) | marine metagenome | biome: seawater column; feature: ocean; material: water; isolation source: Red Sea water column Station 34 - depth 10m | place: Saudi Arabia: Red Sea | collected 2011-10-15 | depth 10 m
CGTGATGGTTGAAAATGACAATCCATATCTTCCCATAGAAAATGGCCGATCGCAACCAATTTGTTTGTGGAACTGACAGCCTTCACGTTTACCGGCGTGGTTATGTTTGAATCTCTTCGCTCAGGCAGGTCGGACGGGACATGTTTTGGGTCGAGCAGGATCTTACGTCCCAAGGCGATATTCCTGGTCATGAGATCATCGACGTTAAGTGTTTTCCAGTCGTCTAGAAGATTGACCGGGTCGATCCAGGGTATCGATTCTGGATCGAGTTTTTCAAGGGCTTCCGGGCTGCATGTGTCTTCCAGCAGAAAATGCTTTCCGCATTGCAGTCGTTCCAAACCGCTGAGGTGGGCGCCGACTTTCAGTTTGGATCCAAGATCTTCCGCCAATGATCGGATGTAAGTCCCTTTGCTGCAATGAATTCGGAGTTGGAGATACGGAAGTTGGACTTCCTCCAGTTCCAGTTCCAGAAATTCAACTTCACGTTTGGGCATTTTTAAAACCTTCCCTTGCCTGGCGAGGTGATAGGCCCTTTTACCCTCAATCTTGACTGCTGAAAAGGCAGGGACACTTTGGAGATGACGGCCTCTGAAAGAATCCAGCGCGGATTCGAGTTCTTTTTTGGAAAATTCCGGGCATTCTTTTTCTTCCAAAATCTTACCTTCTGCGTCGAAGGTGTCGGTTCGGATGCCAAGGTGAATATGGGCCCGGTAAATTTTGTCGGTTTCATTGAAATAAGGAATCAGCCGTGTCCCTTTTCCCAAAAAAACCGGGAGCACACCGCTTGCGAGGGGATCGAGGGTGCCTAGATGGCCTGCTTTTTTTTCATTGAATAAACGTTTTAAAAAACGGATGACGTCAAAGGAACTCCAGCCTTTGGGTTTGTCAATATTGAGAATGCCCAGCATAGGCGTTCAGTCATCCATCTGTTGCTGTCTGATCAATTGTTCAATTTCGTCACTGTGATCAAACCCGGAATCGTAAACAAAATGAAGTTTTGGTGTGTTCCGGCTATTCAGCGATTTTCCGAGTTTTTTGCTGAAAAATCCTGATGCCCGGTTGAGGGAATCGATCAGTTGAATTTGTTGTTCTTCATCGATTCCGGAGGGGTTCCCTGAATTCCAGATGGCGGCATGACTGACCAGGACCCGGGCGAAGGAGAGATCTGGTGAAGTCTCAACCCGTGAGATCGTTATTCCTTCGAATCGTGGATCACTGGATTCTCGATGCAGGATTTGGGTGAGTTTCCGGTGAACGAGGGTTTTCAGGTGGGAATGGCCGGCTCGGCGCATAAAGACAGAATTAGAGGGTCGCTTTTTCCTCGACTTGCTGATAGGCCACCACAACATCTCCTTCCTGAATTTCAGGAAAGTCCATTACCAATCCACATTCATGGTTGTTGGTGACTTCACGTACGTCATCCTTGAAACGTTTCAGTGAGATGATGGTTCCTTCATAGAGATTATCTCCGTTTCTGAGAACTCGAGCCAGATCGTTACGGAGCAGCCTGCCCTCAGTGACCAATCCGCCGAAGACCATTCCATTTTTTGCGGAATTGAACACCTGCCTGACTTCAAGCCTTCCGACCACCTCTTCACGGATTTCTGGTTCCAGCAGTCCTTCCATGGCTGCTTTTACATCATCCAGGGCATTGTAAATGATGTCATAGTTTCGAACATCGACCCCTTCCTGGGAGCGAAGCTGTTTTGCCTTGGCATCCACCTGGACATTGAAGGCGATCACGATTGCATCGGATGCAGAAGCTAAAGTGATGTCGGTGGTCGTGATATTGCCGACACCGGAGTGGATGACATTGACTGAGATCTTATCGTTTCCAAGCTGCTCCAGGGAACTTTGAAGCGCTTCAGCCGATCCCTGAACATCCGCTTTGATCAGTAATCTGATTTCTACCTGGTCCTGTTCATCAAGCTGGCTGAAGACATTCTCAAGCTGCATTTTCTGCTGTTTCCCAACGTTCTTTTCTTTTTGCTGTTGGGTCCGTTCTTCCGCAATTTGCCTTGCGGTGCGTTCATCCTCAAGGGTGATAAACTGTTCTCCGACTTCGGGCTGGTCGCTCCAGCCTGAAATTTCGACAGGAATCGACGGGCCCGCTTCTTTTTTTGCTTTCCCGTATTCATTGAACATGGAGCGGACCCTGCCATGGGTCACCCCGCAAACGAAGTAGTCGCCAATCTTCATCATCCCGCGTTGAACCAGCACCGTGCCCATCGTTCCCTGGCCCCGGCGGACCTTGCTCTCAATGACGACTCCCCGGGAAAATCCCTTCGAAGTAGATTTCAGTTCAAGGACTTCCGCCTGAAGTTGAATCATTTCCAGCAATTCATCGACGCCGTCACCCCGGGTGGCGGAGACATTGACAAAGATGGTGCTTCCTCCCAGATTTTCCGGGATCAGTTCATGTTCCAGGAGGGATTGCTGGATCTTGTTGATATCTGCCTGGGGCCGGTCGATTTTATTGATGGCGACGATGATTGGAACATTGGCCGCCTTGGCATGGTTGATCGCTTCAATGGTTTGAGGCTGCACATCATCATCTGCTGCAACGACAAGAATCACGATATCGGTACAATGCGCTCCGCGTGCACGCATGTTGGTGAAGGCTTCGTGTCCCGGAGTGTCTAAAAAGGTAATGTTTTGACCTCCGGCTTCAACATGATAAGCACCGATGTGCTGGGTGATCCCTCCCGCTTCGCCTTCTGCGACTCGGGTCGAACGGATACGGTCCAATAAAGATGTCTTTCCATGGTCAACGTGCCCCATGATGGTCACGATTGGAGAACGGTTCTCCAAATCAGATTCCTCAATTTCCTCTTCCTTGAGCAAGTCTTCCAGTTCGAAGGTGGCCAGTTCGACTTCCACATCAAAATCGGCAGCCAGAAGTGCGGCAGTCTCTCCGGGAATGACCTGGTTGATGGTGGCCATGGTGCCTTCTTCCATCATCTTTTTCAGTATGTTGGTCGCCTTGATGCCGATCAAACCTGCGAGTTCTCCGATGGTGACCTGGTTGCCTATTTTGATTTTCTTCTTCCTCGGGTTAAAAACATGTTTGGCTTCTTCCTCACCTTTAACCAAACCCGGATCACCTTTTCGGTCCTTGGCACGGTCTGATTTGCGCTTTCTGGGACCACGCATTTCTGAGGAGGAGTAATAATCCAGAACATTTTTCTTACGAGCGCCCTTGCCGAACTCAACCCTTCTTTTGGCAGGCTTCTTACTTTCTTCTTTATCCCACTGATCAGGTTGTTCTGCCTCCTTTGATCGTTTCTTGTCCTGCTTTTTGTCAGGTTTTGCTTTGGTCGGAATTTCCTTAGGTTGCTCCTGAAGAGCTTGGGCCGGAGCTTTGGTTCTAATCCTATCTGGCCTGGCTGCCGGTCTCACCTCTTCAACAGGTGCAACCTTTTTCTGAGCAGTCTTGGGGGTGACAGGTTCGGGTTCCTTATCGACTTCAGGCTCAGGTTTTTCTTCAACAGGTTCAGGTTCTGAGGGTGTTGTTGTTTTTTCTTCTTTTTGTTCGTCTTCGACTTTTTCTGCGGTCTGCGTTTGTTCCTGAGGATCTTCGGTTAGTGATTCTGCTTCAACTTCAAGATCTTCTTCTAACTTTCTTCGACGCCTCCTTCGTGGACGATTATCGTCTTCTTCCGCTTGATCCTGCTGTGTTTTTGCAGAAATGGTGATGACCCGCGGTTCCTCTTCAGTGTCCTGAGGTTCTTCTGCACTTCTTCTACTTGAAATGACCCGACGTGTTCCATCGGCCCGGCTTCTCAATCCTGCATCACCGACAGATTGTTTCCCGCTGATCAGATTACGGACTCGGCTGACCTGATCCTCGGTCAATTCATGGAAGTTTCCAGAAACAGGAACTCCTGCAGATCGAAGCTTCTGAATCATCTGCCTTGCAGGCATGTTCAGTTCCTTGGCGAGTTCAAAAACTCTCATCGAAGGCATAAACGCAGTTCCTTATGTTTCTTTGGGAAGTTGGAAGATGATTTTATTGATGATATAGGAGTCTGGATGTTCTCAATCTAAGATCGATATTTTTTGGATGCATCAGGAGGAATTCTTAATCAGCCGGCAGCCTCATCGGCCACCATTTTTTCGGCTTTTTCTGGTTCTTCTTCACTTCCGGAGTTATCTTCAGTTTCCCCAACTGATGCCACTGGCTCCGAAGATTCATGATCGGTTTGAACTTCCTCGGCTAGGGGTTCTGGATCGGAAGTTTCTTTGTTTTGCAGTTCTTCCGCTTCAGCACGTTTTCGGTTTTTTTCGAGCTCGAGTTCCAATTGCTCTTCAATGCTCAATTGTTCCTCATCCTCATCCGCGGTGACATTGATTTTGTATCCGATCAGTTTTGAAGCAAGTCGAACGTTTTGCCCCTGACGGCCGATGGCCAGGGAAAGCTGGTTGGTTGCTACAACAACATCGATTTCTTTGTTTTCCTCATCGATTTCCATGCTTTCGATTTCCGCCGGAGCGAGGGCGTTACAGGCGTAGGTTTCGATTTCTTCGCTATAGCGGACAATATCGATCTTTTCTCCATGGAGTTCGTTGACGATGGTCTGAACCCGACTCCCACGCATGCCCACACATGCGCCGACTGGATCGACTTCATCATCCGTGGAATAGACAGAAATTTTTGCCCGCTTCCCGGGTTCCCTGGCGGCATGTACAATTTTGACGATGCCATCAAAAATTTCCGGAACTTCCATTTCGAACATCTTGACCAGCAAACCGGGATGGGTTCTTGAAATGGTCAACTGCGAAGCTTTTTGTGGGTTGTTATTGACATCCAACAGAAAGACACGGATGTGGTCACCAAATCCGAATTGCTCCCCTTGGATCTGCTCCCTGCGGAAAAGGTAGGCTTCCGTCCGGTTCATAAAGTTGATGGAAATCCGACCGTTGGTTTCTGCCCGTAGGACGTTTCCGGTGATGATCTCTCCCACCTTTTTTTCAAAAGTGTTGACCACCATTTCACGCTCCGCTTCACGGATACTGGAAAAAATAATCTGTCTGGCAGAATGTGCGATCCGGGAAAATTCCTTGGGGCTGATTTCATATTCCACTTCATCATCCAGAATTGCATCCGGATCCATCTTACGAACCTCTTCCAGGGAGATTTCGTTGTAGGCGTCTTCAACGAATTCAACCACCACCTTGTAGTGGAACATTTCGATTTGTCCTGTTTTGGGATGGATTCTACCTTCCACAGCCTCATAGGGAAGTTTCCGTTTAACTGCATGGACGATTGATTCCTCAACCAGTTGAATCAGGACTTCCTTATCCAGTCCCTTTTCCTTGGACACGTCGTTGATGATTTCAAGCAGATTTTCTTTCAAAAGACCTCTTTGTAATTAATTCAGTTCCGGTTCAAGTCTGGCTTTGCTGATATTTTCGTAAGCAATGAACAGTCCTTCTTCGCTTTCATTTTCAGGAAGGAATTGGATTCCGTCTTCTGTTGAAGAGCATAGTTTGCCAATTGCCTGTCGCATTCCGTTTATTTTTTTTTTCAAACGGATTTTGATTCGTTCTCCAGTAAAACGCCTAAAGTGTTCTGGATTCTTCAAGACCCGGAAAATACCTGGTGACGAAACCTCCAGGGTATACGCTTCTTCAATCGGGTCATTCTCATCGAAAAGTTTCTGCAGCATTTGATCAATGCGAACACAGTCTTCTAATTGAATTCCCTGTTCATGATCGATACTGACACGAAGGATGCGTTGGCCCTGGTACTGAAGATCTTCAAGATCGTACAGTTCATATCCCAAATCCTCTATTACTGGATTCAGTCTAATTCTCAGCAGTTCCAGCAACCCGTGTTGCTTCTCGGCTACGTTCTCCATTCTTCTGAATGAAAGTCAATCTGACTTTATATCAGAAAAAAATTGTGTTGTCGATTTTTTTCAAAATGAAGATTAGCCTTCGAAAAGCCTGATTTCATTGCGGGTGAAGGCTGGCGGGACTTCAGGTTTTGATCGATTCAAGCATTAATTCAGCAACATCCCGGGTTTCGAGTTTTTCACTGTTGCCGCTTGCAGCAATTCCGTCACTGAGCATCGTCATACAGAAGGGGCAGCCTGTGGCCAGAGTATTGGCACCTGTTTCTTCAGCCTGACGCACCCGTTCTTCATTGATTCGGGTGCCCAGATTTTCTTCCATCCACATCCTTGCTCCGCCTGCACCACAGCAAAAGCTTTCATTGCGGTGACGTTGCATTTCAGTAACAGAAGAAGCCGATTCACTTATGATTTCCCGGGGAGAATCATATTCCTGGTTGTAACGTCCCAGATAACAGGGGTCATGATAAGTAACATTCCGGTCGTTTTTTCCTTGAGGCAATTTTTCTTCTTCACGCAGTTTTTTAAGAAACTGACTGTGATGGAGAACTTCATAATTTCCGCCAAGATCAGGGTATTCATTTTTGAGTGCATTCAGGCAGTGGGGACACTGAGTGACAATTTTCTTGACCCCGTAACCGTTTAACGTTTCGACATTTTCGCTTGCAAGCATCTGGAAAAGCATTTCGTTTCCTGAACGACGTGCCAGGTCTCCAGTACATTTTTCCTCACTACCCAGGATGGCAAAACGGACTCCCGCTTTTTTCATCAATTCTGCCGTGGCGCGGGCCACCTTCTGGTTCCTGCTGTCAAAGGACCCAGCGCAACCTGTCCACATCAAAACATCGATGTCTTCTGCCGAAGTTTCTGACATCAAGGGGATTTCCAGTTCTGCAGCCCAGTCCGCCCGTTGATCAAAACCCACTCCCCAGGGGTTGAAATTTCTTTCTAGGCCTTTATAGGCTGAACTGATTTCAGGAGGGTACGCCTCTTCCATCATGGTCTGCCCCTGTCGCATTCCAAGGATTCTCGGAACGTGTTCAATGGAGACTGGGCAAGCATCTTCACAGGCCCTGCAGGTGGTACAGGCCCAGAGGGTTTCGGGGTGGATGACATCACCAACCAGGGATTTTTCGCCACTGGTGGTGCCGGTCCGATAAATGTTTCCTTCCTCTTCGCGCAGGTGCCTGAGCAGAGACTGGTTGACCCATTTCTGGGTCAGAGGTTTCCCTGTCACGTAGGTCGGGCAAACGTCATAACATCGTCCGCATTCGGTACAGGAATAAAGATCCAACCCTTGTTTCCAGGTTAGTTGTTCAAGACTGTTGATGCCGATCTTGCCTTCTTCCCAGGCTTTTTCGTCTTCCAGGTCAATCCATTTTTGACGGGCATGTGGATAATCCAGGGATCCCAGGAATACATTTGGAAGTGCAGTGATTTCATGAAACTGCTTGGTGTTGATCAGAATATTGACAAACACCAGCATCGTTGCGATGTGTCCCCAAAAACCGAAATGATAAAAAAACGAGTTGGAAGTTTCTCCAAGTCCGACCAACAAACCTGCCAGGGCCGAAGCAACAGGAGCCCATGAACGTTCCTGGCCATAGATAGGATGTTCAAATTGATGGAGGGAATATTGCCATTCATCAATCAGATTAAATCGTGCGGCATCGAAGAGCAGATCGGTTAGCATGATTCCTGCGATGAATAGCAGGACGTAGACTCCTTCCCAGTTCAGATCAAGCCTGTCCGGTCGAGGAACAAAACGCCGGTAAAGCGCAACCAGGATCATCAGCAAAACAACGAGTTCTGCAATGTTGTAGAGATAAATGAATAAAAAACCGCTGAGGTAGTTGGAGCCAAGCAGAGGAAGGTATTCCTGGAATCCATGAACAAAGCCTTCCCCCATCAGGGTGACTTCCCTGATGCCAATCAGCATAGCTCCCCAAAAGATGAGAGCATGCATGATTCCCGGCATGCGTTCTCTGGACCGACCTACCAGTTTTTCCTGGCCTATGCCAATTTTGAACAGTAATCCAATCCTTCTAGGAATTTGGTCCATCCTGGATTCCGGAGCCATCTTTTTCAGTGCTCCTATCTTGATCATCATCTGGAGGGCAAAGACACTCCATGCCACAACCATGACCGCACTCATTAACCAAGGATTCATCTTGCTTTTAGCCGGGAAGTGAATGAATTGAATAGAATTTCTAATGACAGTTAATCAGTCCAGATTTTAGGAGAAGCTCAGAGGACGGGCAAGGGGATTCTTGCATGTAAATCACTCTATCCAGGATTGAATGATTCAATGAAAAAGAGATCCGGACTAAAGATTCCTAAGAACCCTGATCGGGTTTAATTTTCAGGAGAACAGGTTTTTTATGGAATCGAAAAACTTATCCCGAAGAGGATGGCTGGTTTCGTGGCAGCATTCCTCGAATTCTGCCAGCAGTTCTTTCTGCTTGGAAGTGAGGTTGGTGGGAGTTTCGATGACGGCTCTTACATGCAGATCACCGCGTTCAGGTCTACGGATTTGGGATACCCCTTTATTTCGAAGACGGAAGATTTTGTGGGACTGGGTACCTGCGGGAATCTTCAACCGGGCCTTGCCTTCGAGAGTTGGTACCTCGATTTCACTGCCGAGGGCGGCCTGGGTGAAACTGATGGGTACTTCGCAAAAAAGATCTGCTCCTTCTCTTTCGAAGACGGGGTGATCCTCAACTCGAAGGACAATGTAGAGATCCCCGTTAGGGCCTCCGTTGCTTCCATGCTCTCCTTCTCCGGAAAGCTTGATCCGTGAACCGGTATCCACTCCAGCCGGGATATTGACCCTGATTTTTCGGGTTTTTTTGACACGGGTTCTGCCGTGGCAAGTGTTGCAGACATTTCGAATGGTCTGTCCTCTTCCGCTGCAGGCAGCGCAGGTGGTGGCCACACTGAAAAATCCCTGCTGTATTCTCTGCTGTCCTGTCCCACCGCAATTATTACAGGTCTCGATGTCACTTTGTGAACGCGCACCTAAACCGCCGCAGGTGTTGCAGGTTTCCATTCTTGGAATGTCAAGTTCCCGCGAGGTGCCGAAGGCTGCATCTTCAAATTTGATCTCGAGGTTGTACTGCAGATCAGAGCCCCGTTCTCCGCGCTGGCCTCTTCGGTCTCCTCCTCCTCCAAAAAATTCACCGAAGATATCGCCGAAAATATCTCCAAACCCTGCACCTTGACTGAAACCGCTGAATCCATCACCCAGGCCTTCTGCTGAGTGACCGAACTGATCGTATCTCTGGCGTTTCCCTTGATCACTGAGGACTTCGAAAGCTTCTGATGCTTCCTTGAATTTTTCCTCTGCCTCCTCATCACCCGGATTTCGGTCCGGGTGATATTTCATCGCAACTTTGCGGTAGGCTTTTTTGAGTTCTTCTGAAGAAGCACTCCTGTCAACCCCGAGAACTTCGTAGTAATCGCGTTTTGCCATTCAGCAATATGGTTGAGTCTAGGAATTTATTTTTTTACTTCTTCGTAATCGGCATCGACGATGTCATCCTCGTTCGATCTGTCCTCTGTGTTTGGCTCAGCATCGGAGGCTTCGGGTCCACCTTCCGGAGGAGGTTGCTGGGCCTGCTGGCTGTAGAGCAGTTCTGCCATTTTATGAGAAGCCTGAACCAGGGCTTCAGTATCACTTTTGATCGCTTCCAGATCGTCCTGTTCGAGGCTCTTTTTAAGTTGATCAATACACGCAGTGATTTTGGATTTGTCCTCTTCCGGGAGTTTGTCTCCAAGTTCACCCATGGATTTTTCGGTACTGTAGATCAGCGATTCCGCCTGATTTCGGGATTCAACGGAGTCCCTTTTCTGTTTGTCTTCATCTGCGAATTTTTCAGCATCTGTAACCATTTTTTCGACTTCATCGTCAGAAAGCCCGGTGGATGCTGTGATCTTGATGGCCTGCTCTTTTCCAGTGCCCAGGTCTTTTGCGCTGACATTAACAATCCCATTGGCATCAATATCAAAGG
>LUMI01000957.1_pt2 | contig 9855 bp, 16 predicted proteins | sample 729681 | NCBI WGS metagenome assembly LUMI01 (sample SAMN03860267, study PRJNA289734) | marine metagenome | biome: seawater column; feature: ocean; material: water; isolation source: Red Sea water column Station 34 - depth 10m | place: Saudi Arabia: Red Sea | collected 2011-10-15 | depth 10 m
GTTCAAAGAGCGCCATCAGCATTAGAGCTTTTCATGAACGGTCCTCACTTAGCTACCGGCAGGTTAGAAACTGGGAACGTTAATCTAAATTCAGAGAGATCTAACAACGTTGATCTTACTTTAGAGTTTGACGTTGACAATTGGTTTGGAAACTTCTCGATTTATGCCAATAACGTAACTGATTACACCTATTTACAAGATGAAACTGAAGAAGAGCACGAAGAGGAAGGTCATGACGATCACGGCGGCCTAATCAAAGCAGATTATCTTCAGAAAGATGCTGAGTTCACCGGGTATGAGATAGAAGTTGGTACGGTTATCGATGTTAACGATGGAGCGGTTGAGATTTCTATTGGAAGAGATTCAGTTGAAGGAAAGTTTGCCACAGGAGGCTTCATTCCGCGCATGACGCCGAACAGAAATTTCTTTGATGTGTCATACAGAAACAATGATTTAAAAACTTCTTTGACTCTGAAAGATGTCGAGGAGCAAACCAAACTTGCTCTGAACGAAACTGCAACAGGAGCATATCAAATGTTGAACTTCACCATCTCTGGTACAGTCGCATTGGATTCCGATGTTGATTTGAATCTTGCTTTCTTTGCATCAAATATTCTTGATGAGGCAGCAAGGAATCATAATTCGTTTGTAAAAGATCAGGTCCCCTTGCCTGGCAGAAACGTAGGTTTGCGCTTTAGCTTACGATTCTAAAAATGTGATGCTATCGCCCGATTAAGTTCGGGCGATATGTCATACAAATCAATTTTTAACACTTTGGTAGGTGTAGAAGATGGAAAATGTTATCAATTCAAAACTCCCTGTAACTGTTTTATCAGGGTTTCTTGGTGCAGGTAAAACAACCGTACTAAGCAATATCTTAAATAATAGAGAAAACAAAAAAGTTGCCGTCATTGTTAATGATATGAGCGAAATAAATATTGATTCTGCAATTGTTCAAAATGAAGTTTCTTTAAACCGCAGTGAAGAAAAACTTGTTGAAATGAGCAATGGATGTATTTGTTGCACACTTCGCGAGGATTTATTAGAAGAAGTAACTAAATTGGCTAAGGAAAACCGTTTTGACTATTTGGTTATTGAGTCAACGGGTATTTCAGAACCCTTGCCGGTAGCAGAAACTTTTACTTTCGCTGATGAAGATGGTATTTCTTTATCCGATGTTGCCAAGCTAGATACTATGGTAACTGTTGTGGATGCTGTAAATTTTATTAAAGATTACGATCAAGCTAAAAGCCTTCAAGAAGCAGGCGAATCTATGGGTGAGGATGATGAGCGAAGTGTGGCTGACTTGCTGGTTGATCAAGTGGAGTTTGCAGATATTATTCTTATCAGCAAAACTGATCTTGTCACCTCAAAAGAGGTAGAGCGTTTAACTGCCATCATAAAAACACTCAACACGGATGCAAAAATCATTCCAATTGAAAACGGAAATGTAGAAATCGATGAGGTTCTGAATACTAATTCTTTTGACTTTGCGCGCGCGCAACAATCACCTGGCTGGCTTAAAGAAATGAGAGGTGAACATGTGCCTGAAACAGAGGAATACGGAATTTCGAGCTTTAGTTATGAAGCGCGTAGACCTTTCCATCCTGAAAAATTTCATAATTTTCTTCATGGAACAGAAAAGTATGGAAAATTAATTCGTTCAAAAGGATATTTCTGGTTGGCCACTCGTCCAGAATTTGCCGGTCAATGGAGTCAAGCTGGAGGAATTGCTCGTTACGGTTTTGCGGGGATGTTTTGGAAAGCTGTTCCAGAAAAAGATTGGCCGCAGGAAGAAGAATATCTTGAGTCCATCAAGAAACAATGGGTTGAGCCGTTTGGAGATATGCGTCAAGAATTAGTCTTTATTGGCCAAAGACTTCAAAAAGAAAAAATGATTGCTGCTTTGGATGCATGTCTTTTAAGTGAGGAAGATGTTCTTAAAGGAAGAGAGTACTGGTCTACTTTCAATGATCCTTTTCCAGCGTGGAAGTAAATTGAAGATAAAAATATCATGAGATCAATTTTTAGTAATAAGTTAGAAAGTTTTGCAAATATTTATTCAAAAGATATCGAACTAGTGTGCATGGCTCATCCTCAATCAAGTTATTTAGATACTTTGGGAAAAAAAATTCTCAACACAAGGGAAGACCTCGAACTTCAATGGATTCAATCTCTAAATGATTTGAGAGTGGTAGATGAACTGCTACCAGCATCAATTGATTCTGAAGCAAAAAAAATGCTCACTGACCAAATAAAAGAGAGCTGCGGCATGCTGCATGAAACTTTAGATTGTAAGTACGTTGGGGTTAGGCTCTTAACCCTCGATAAACCCATGTGTCCTAGGTTTCATGTTGACCAAATTCCATGCAGATTGCTAATTACACTTTCTGGTGGTGGGACCGAATGGATCGCAAATGAAGATGTTGATTGGAAACTTTTTGACGACAGAACAAATCTTGATGCCCCATTAAAAGAAAAAAAGAAAGTAAAGCAATTTAAAGCTGGCGAATGGTCGTTGTTGAAAGGCGGAACTTGGCAAAGTCAGTTCAATGGTGTTGTCCACCGATCTCCAAACATAAATGAAGACAGATTAATGTTGTCTTTAGATCCTATTTTTGATGAAGATCAATTCAAGATGTATGTATGACAAAAGCATCCATTCATAAGATTTAAATCACTAACCCTAGAAAATGTGATGCAACCACTCGATTAATTTCGGGTGGTTCGTCACATCCAAGATGTATTCTTGTCCGCGACCTTTGCAATGCGTAATGCATTCTTTCTTATCTACCCACTTAAGTCTGTTTAAAAAAGGGTCTGAATTTGCAAAATATTTCTTTGGTAATTGCCAAACAGAACGGGTTGCTTGATCTTTTGTTAGGATTAAATCTTTGTGAGTTTTTTTAAAATGTCCGAAACCTTTATGAGGCATTTTTTTATTTCCTAAGGTTAACTTTTTTGATCCAACGTAAAGGCAATTATTATTGAATTTATAAAAACCATGCGGATGCATCTTTTTTTTATTTTTAAAGTATTTTTGAATCGCTTCATTGCCTGCGATTATTTTATCTATTTGAAGCCAGCCAAAAATATGATGCAGGTCTCTTCCGCTTTCAGAGTAATTTTTAAACCAACCAAAAAATAAAAAAAGATCCCCGGGTCCAACTTGATTGTTTCTTAACTCGGATTGCGAACTGCTTGCTTGCCCAAACAATCCTGTATAACTTATCAGGGGCCGGTCCTGAGAAGGGAATGGGCAGAGAACATAACTTCCCATCAGAAAAAATAGGTGACGCAACACCGCCAGAAGACGAATCAAAGCCTTTTCTGCTCAGAATGATTCTTTTCATCAATTCATTATTGCATTAAATTATTGAGTAATTCTTTCAGTCTTAATACGTGATTTATTTTATCTATAACGCTGATGGCTCTTTTTTTGGAGAGATTAACTACTTTCTAAAAAAACTCTCCGGTCGAGATAAATGTAAACTCTGCGACCTCAGTCATAATTTAATCTTTCAAAAAAAGTCCTGGGATGATTTCCTGAAAGAACTAGATCGTCCTCATCGTGTTTTGCATATAAACGAGTTACCCGATTCTATAAAACAACTTAACTTGACTTATCCTTCAATATTATTGGAAAAAAATGATTCCTTTGAGGAACTAATTTCAAGACAAGATTTTGAACAGATTGATAATTTATCTCAACTGAAACAGTCTCTTGAAGCTAAGATTAATTAAACTTCTTTTTTAGTCTTCAATCATATACCATACCCTCCATGGGTATAAAGGTGCTTATATTTATGATGCTTTTTTTCACGTTGAGCAGTGAATCGAGGCCTATTTCGTATTCGGGAGGTTCAACCTTGATGGCCTTTTCAGGGAATATGTATAACTCGATCTATTATCATTTCTCACCCACTTATCGATATTCGGTTGGTGTCGAAAGCGTTGAAGATAAATTTTTTGATCAACAATACAGCTACTTCAGATTTACCTACTTACTAAGTAGGCGCAATACTGAGAGTTCTCAAGGAAACCTCTATTTTCAGTCCGGTCTTAGTTCGGATGGCTTGAATGGTCATTTTTATGGACTGCACGGAGACTGGGAGACTCGAAGATGGTTCATTGGCTTCAATTATCGTGATGTAAAAAATTCTCTAAAAAATTACACCGATCAATTTTTGCAAGTTGGAGTAGCTCCTTATTTAGGTGCTTACGGAGATTTTCATACTTGGATTATGATTAAAACAAAGAAAAATACTCTGGTTGGCGATTGGTCAACTTTTCCAGTTTTAAAATTTTTTAAAGGTAACTTTCTCATCGAGTTTGGTTACAACGATCAAACAGAATGGGATGCCCATGTTATGTATAGGTTTTAAGGAGGCGTTTATGAAAATATTTTTTGCGTTCGTATTTCTTGTGCCTGCACTTATTAATGCACAAGATACTCACGATCATCATGATCATCATTCTCATGAAGGGCATCTGCACGAGCAAATGGTTGATGGTGAAAAAATAGAGGTTGATGTTGAGCGTTTTGATAAATTCGTTGAAGGTTTGAAGGATAAACAAATTGCAGTGGTCAGCGTCAAAGGCATGGTTTGTGACTTTTGCGCACAAGGGATCGAAAAAACTTTTAAAAAAGATAAAACCGTGGCCAAGATTGATGTTGATTTGAATAAAGGTAAGATTTTCATTGCCTATCAAATGAACACAAAAATTGATTTTGAAAAAATCAAAAAAATGATTATCTCAAATGGACAAAACGCAACTAAACTTCAAGTGTTAAAGCTTTAATCATGTACGATAAATCGGCCAATTTCTTTTCTTTATTTGCCTCTTCATCAACGCTAGTTTGTTGTGCCCTTCCTGCCTTATTTGTGGCCTTGGGCGCTGGTGCCACTTTTGCCAGTTTAATTACCATCTTTCCTTTTCTTATTGTTTTATCGCAGTACAAACTACAAATTACATTATTCGCCCTCTTCATGATTGTTTTTGCAGGCTACGTGAATTATCGAACTTACTATTTACCGTGTCCTGCTGATCCAGAATTAGGCAGGGCTTGTTTGCAAACACGAAGAAGGTCTAGATACATTTATTATTTTTCCGTTGCGATTTTTATTTTTGCAACTTCATTCACTTACATTATTCCGAGGTATTTATAGTCATGAGTCATCCAAGTCATAAAGAGCATTTAAGTAGTATTAAAAGAATAGAAGGTCAGATCCGCGGCATTGCGAAGATGATTGAAGATGAAAAATATTGCATTGATATTCTTAATCAAATTAAAGCAGTGCGAAACTCTCTTACTACTGTAGAGGGCAAAATCGTCAAAACCCATCTAAAAGAGTGCGTTAAGGATGCACTAAAAGATAAAAAGAATTTTGACGATAAAGTTGAAGAAGTCTTAAAAGTAATTAAAAGATAGCTTTAGTTCATACTCCAAAGAACGTTTCCTGATCGAGGATCGGTTACGCCTAGCTCAGGAGAAATTTCTTCAAGGTAATCTCTGATGGTGTCCAAGAAAGCTATCATTTCGGGTCTAGCCGCTACCAGAGCATCCTCACTCTCAAATACGCCAAACGAAACAAATTCCCTGTCGCCACTTTGAAACATTTCGCTCACTAACATTCCAGCCGGTTGAAAGTTAGAATCTGTAAAGCCTGTAATAAAATCATCAACGCAGCCTTCTTTCACAACAAAGCGGACACAATTTGCAAATTTACTCATGGTAATCTCCTTATTAATTTATTAGTTATGTTAATGTTTTAACTTTAAGTTTATAAGTCTCGTGAGTGAAATAAATCAAAACAATTGGAATCAACATCCAAACCAAGTTTGGAGCTTTCAGAACATGAAGGAACTGTTCTCAACACAAACACTTTCAAAATCTAACGATCCATCGTCGTTTGATACGAAATTAAATCATGACATTGAAAATTTTGAATTCGATACGTTGGAAGGTAAATCAATATCAATAAAAGATTCATTTAGCGAAACGCATGCTGATGCTTTTTTAGTCATTAAGAATGAGGAAATCATCTACGAAAAATACTTTAACGAGATGTCTGCTCAGAGCCCTCACCTGATGAATTCAATTTCAAAGTCCTTCTTGGGGATGTTAGCTGGAGTTTTAGTTGGAAAAGGAATCATTGATCCGGAAGATAAAATCTCAAACTTAATACCTGAATTCAAAGACTGCGCCTTCGCTGAAACAACTCTGCAAAATGCTCTTGATATGGCGGGAGCAGTCAAATTTGGTGAAGACTATGCTCAGCCAGATGCAGACTTTTGGCATGAAACTGCGATGGTTGGCTGGCGTCCTGACCTTAAAGAAAATCTTAAAGCAAATAACTTAAAGGAGTTTGCTCAATCCTTAAAAGACACTGAACAGATTGATGGAGAAAAATATCACTACAGAACCGTCTTAACCGATGTTGCCGCTATGGCTTTGGAACAAGCAGCCAACAAAAGTATTTTTGAATTAATGGACGAACATATTTGGCAAAAACTTAAACCCGAAAACGATGCTCACGTTGTATTGGATTCTAATGATTTTCCTTTCTTTGGTGCGGGTATGAATGCCAGCGCTAGAGATTTAGGCAGATTTGGGTTAATGCTTCTTAACAATGGAATGCATGCTGGGGAACAAATCGTTCCTGCTTCTTGGATATTAGATACGATTGCTGGAGATTCTGGATATAAGCAACGTTTTGCAGCATCCGAACAAGGCCCCATGATGCCTGACGGTCACTATAAAAATAAAATGTGGGTCGTCGATGAAAACATCATGTTGTGCATTGGAATTCATGGTCAGTTCATATGTATCAATAAGGCTACAAACTCAGTCATTGTTAGATTTTCATCTCAGCCTGAACCTTTGGACCTTATGATGTTTGCCAATACTCTGGCAGGCATCCAATCTGTATCTTCAAAAATTTAATGGAGTTTTAAATGTCTTACCAAAACGATGTTGCTGATTTTATGAAAGCTGGTGAACAACCTGTTCGCTCAGATTTATCTTTAGAAGGAGACCAAGCAACTTTATATATGAATCTTATCTCAGAAGAATATCAAGAAACTTTATCGGCTTTCAAAAATAATGACATGATTGAAGTGGCCGATGGCCTTGCCGATATGGTTTGGGTGATTATGGGGATGTGTAACAGTTGTGGGATTGATTTTGATTCAGTCTGGCAAGAAGTAAAAGCATCGAACATGAGTAAGTTTCCTGACGGAAAAGCCATCAAAAACGAATACGGAAAAATTATGAAGCCGGATAGCTATTTCAAACCTAACATTAAAAAGGTTTTGGACCTTAAGGAGTGACAGATGAAAAAAGGATATTGGGTTGCAAAAGCAAACGTAATTGATGGCGATAAGCAAGGAGCCTACGGAAAATTAGCTGAAGAAGTCATAGCAAAATTTAACGGCAAATTTTTAGTCAGAGGTGGTGAGCAAGTCACAAAAGAAGGCGCAGAATTCATGCGCAATGTTGTTGTCGAATTCCCTTCCTTTGAAATTGCTTTGCAAGCCTACGAAAGCGATGACTATCAGCAAGCGCTTGCAGTGCTAGATGGCGGAGCTGAGAGAGCTTATGCCATAGTCGAGGGTTATGAATAAATCGCTTCTTCTCTTTATATTTCTTTCGTTAGTTTTAGGATGTGGTGAATCGTCTAATTCAGATAACAGCAGTTCTATTCCCTTAGAAACTGGGTTTAATCCAAAGTGCTCAACTTACAGCGCAACCATTACTATTTATCCGTCTCCATACCAAGGTACTCTCAGAAGATGTATTGCGTCCGATAGGCAATTTTACATATACCTTCCTGAGAACTATTCTGAGGTTGGAACGCCCTATCCTGCAATGTTTAGTTTGCACGGTTATACCAGCACTGCCTTGACCAATATGAGTTATACAGGATTTATGAAACAAGCCGATATCAATGATTTTGTGGTTATTTATCCCCAAGGTTTGGTTCATGAAACAAAGGGAGGCACACATTGGAATATTGATGAAATCGGTCCAGGAAACTCAGTCAACAGTATTGAATTTTTAGAATCCGTTTTGGATTGGGTCGGGCAGAATTACAATATTAATTTAAATCAATTTTACTCCGCCGGAATGTCAAATGGCGGTTTTATGAGCTATCACCTCGCCTGTAATATCAATTCGAAAATTGCAGCCATTGCCTCTGTTACCGGATCAATGAGTGTTTTTAGTTACGAAAACTGCAACGCTCAACCAACTTCCGTAATGCAAATCCATGGGACTGTGGACACAATTGTTCCTTATGACGGTACGGTTACCGCTTCTGGAGTAGGCTTCAAGGGCATCGAGGACGTTATGGAGTTTTGGTCAAATAACAACGTTTGTAATCCTGAACCTTCTATCGCAACGCTATCTGACATTTCTGGAAATGGCGTAAGCGGAACGCATAGAATTTATTCTGAATGTGCTAACGATGTTGAAGTTCAGTTGTATCTATTAGAAGGAGTTGGCCATGACTGGCCTGAAAATTACGAAGTCGATGACAACGGAGGAACTGGTCAGTACGACATAAATTCTGCAGAAATTATTTGGGCATTTTTTAATAATTTTGATCAGCTCGGAAGGAAACAGTAATCATGTGCGGCCGCTTTACGATAACTAAAACTCATAATTTTGAAAGTATTCCAAGAGATAAAAGAGAAGTTTCTTTTAATGTAGCACCATCAAATGAAATAATCATCCTCGATCCAGAGCCTTCCTTGAAGACTTGGTCTTACAGTCCTTTATGGGCTAAAAAGCCCTTCCATCTGATCAATTGTCGTTCTGAAACCATGCATCAAAAGCCTTCGTTTAAAGGTGCCATGCGATGTCTAATTCCCACTACCGGTTGGTACGAATGGCAAGACAACGGCACTCAAAAGCAGCCCTTCTATCATCATATAAATCATGATTTGTTTTATTTTGCAGGACTGGCTAATAGTCGAGGCTGTCTTATCGTGACCAAAGAAGCTAATAAAGATATTAAGCAGATTCACCACCGGCAGCCGGTTTTACTGACGCAAAACGAGGGTGATCATTGGCTAAACAATGAAGACCAATTAGATAGCGAGATCGATAATTTGATCGAGTTTTATCCCGTCAGCACAAAAGTTAATACTCCAAAAAATAATTCACCTGAATTAATCCAACCTTTATAATTTTTTTATGAAGAAACCCGATGACAATTTTGTAGTGCAGTATTACAAATTTATTGTTGCGCCTATTTTAATTACTGTCTTTGTCTGGCTCATGGTCGATAGATTTTTGTGAAGCTCTTTATAAGCGGTCTAATCTTCTTTATTGTCATGTTTTACGGAGTCAGATTATCGCATCGTCTCCGAGATCGTCATTTAACAAACGTGACAGATGATAATGTCCGCATTGCTCTCGGGATGTTATCTTTTGTGGTTATTGCCGCGGTAGCAATTGGAGCATCAACGATTGCTCAATATTTTATTGAGTAAATAGACCTATCGTAGAAAAAATACTTAAGACAAAACAGGCCGTAACACCCGTGGTTAGGTTCAGTCTCAAGCTAGCGTAATCTTCGTCAATAAAACTTTCACTCGTTCTTTTTTCTTGCAAATAGCAAAGCGGAAAACAAATCGTTAAAACTACCAATGGAATCATGATGTTTACCGTGAACAAAAATACGCCTGCAAATCCTAACAAAGAAAATACTATAGCTATTATTAGATCAGACTGTTTCTTGGATGACTGCCAAATAATCCCAGCCAAAAAAGAAAGAATGATTGCTCCGTAAATTACCAAACTTATCAACGATGGCCCCAACCAATTTTCTCCTAAGATCCAAGGCA
>LUMI01001432.1_pt1 | contig 9836 bp, 9 predicted proteins | sample 729681 | NCBI WGS metagenome assembly LUMI01 (sample SAMN03860267, study PRJNA289734) | marine metagenome | biome: seawater column; feature: ocean; material: water; isolation source: Red Sea water column Station 34 - depth 10m | place: Saudi Arabia: Red Sea | collected 2011-10-15 | depth 10 m
GGTCTCATCAATGTCCTTGATACCGATGGTGATGGAGGTGGACATGATTGAATGACAACGTCCCAGCATCTCCACCAATGGAAGTTCCATGCTTTTCGCGAGCAGGTCATGAAGGGCCATGTCCAGGGCTGCACGTGCAGCAGGATTTCGTGGAAGGGCCTCTTCCAGTTTTCGAATTAAGCGAGGTAGATGGCGGAAATCCTCGTGTTCCAGAATTTCCTGAGCCTTGTTTTGAAGCGCTTCCTTGCAGCTATCGCTGCTTTCTCCGGTTACATGAAAAGAGGGCTTTGCCGAACCAAAACCTTGAAGTCCGCTGGAAGACTCCAATTTGACAAAATGAAGTGTGACCGCATCTTCCGTTGAAAAGGATATGGAAAAGGGTTCCTTCAATTCTATTTCTTCCTGCCAGGATTGTATGGATTTGATTTTCAAGCTCCTCCACTTTCTTTCTTGAGGAAATTTTGGACGACAGGAAAGAGTTCCTTGACTCCCTCTTCGAGAGGGCAGATGACAGGAAGATTGAATTTTGAAGCAAGTTCGTCACGGATTTGGAATAAATCAATTTCTTCCAGAGATCCACCATTGAGAGACAACGCCAGCACCCTACTGCCATAGAGGCGGATCAGTTCAATTTCCTCCTCAAGAGAAGGGGGCTGAAACGGCAGGTGGTCCATGCTGTGGAAATGATCACGGTCTGGGGCATGCTGAAGGATGACTCCTCTGGCCAAAGCCGAGCAGAGAAACTCTGCACCGCAGGGTCCGGCAGGGTGACGAAGTGAGGCCTGTCCCTCAAGGAAAATCACATCAGGTTTGATTTCCTGATCGCAACATACGATGGCGTTTTCTAATTCTCCGGGAACAAAATCATTCGGTGTGGAATCAAGGATGAAACCGTAACCGTGCCCCTGCATCCATCCGGTCTGCCCGGTGAAGATCATTTCTGCCCGGATCCCTTTTTCATTGCAGCTTTCCGTGAGCCAGCGTGCCGTGGTTCGTTTTCCAAGGGCACAGTCGGTTCCGATCACTGCAATTCTTGGCGCGCGGACCTTGAGGATGCTGCCATTCCAGAATTTCAATTCAGAAAACGGCCTGGGTTTGCGGATGTCGTGAATGGCTGCACCTCGTTCCGCAGCTTTTCCAGAAAGTGAATGAATTTCAGAAAGGGGCTGATGCAGTCCATTAACAATATCAAGCCCTGCCTCAAGCGCTTGTTCGATTTCCAGCATGAGGTAATCCGGAAGGATTCCGCCCGGTGTGGTGATCCCGATGACCGCGTATTCCGGGCGAAGCTCAAGTTTCTCCAGGGCTTGGTTTACGGACCCGAAAACAGGAATATCACGTTTTTTACTGTCAACGATGTCACCCGCATCCTGTCCTGCGGTTTTCGAGTCAATCACTGCGAGCACTTGAAATCGTTCGCTACCCCGCACCAGGCCGAATGCGGTTTTCGCCCGGTCAGGATTGAAATGACCGGGTGCTAAGACAATGGCGGTTCCTGAAATCGTAGCATTGGGAAAAGGATTCATAACCGGTAAAGAACGGTGCTGGCCCAGGAAAGTCCGACTCCAAAACCGGAAATCACTGCGGTTTTCATGGTTGGATTGTCGAATTCACGGTGAAGCAGCATCGGGATCGAGGAGGAGACGGTGTTGCCGTAATCTCCCGAATGGAAAGGACATTTTTCACGAGGCACCCCCAGTGCATCTGCGATGGAATTAACAATGTGGAGACTCCCTTGATGGAGCAGGAACAGATCGATATGTTCTATCTCCAACCTGTTTTTCTCAAGCATTTCCAGGATGTTCTTTGGAACGACTCTTACAGAAAAAGTGAAAACTGCTCTTCCGTTCATTTCAAGGATGCCATTATCTCGAACCGTGATTCCCTCATGTTTTTTCCCATTCGATCCAAAGAGAAATTGTCCTGTCTGGAAACGTGGTTCAGTTCCGATCCAAGTTACTGCAGCCCCATCACCAAAAAGCGTCGCAGTTTTCTTGTTGTCAAAATCCATGACTTTGGAGTAGGGATCAGCCGTGAAAAACAGCCCATTTTTCATTCCATGGGCCCCCATGAAGGACTGAATTACGGAAAGCCCGTAAACGAATCCCGAACATCCGAGGGAGATGTCAAATGCTGCACAGGTTTCCGGAAGCCCGAGTTTATCATGGACAATGGCTGAAGTATGCGGCAAGCCGTGTCCATCCGGATTTTGGCTGCAGACTAAAAGACAATCGATCTCGTCCAAATCAACCGGATATGACTTTTTCAGGTCTTCCCAGGCAAGCAGGCAAAGGTCTGAGGTGGTCTGTTCAGGATCTTTGCGGGCGAGTTTGGTGAATCCGATTTTGTCCCGGACAAAATCCTCGGTCATACCAAACTGCTCCATCCTGTCAAAATTGGAATATCTTGTTTCAGGCAGGTAAATGCCTGTGCCCTTGATACCGATCATTGTAGTTTATGGAAAATTCAGAATCTGCAGAAGGATAGGAAAAACTTTCAGCAGGGTGGTTTCATTTGTGTTCTTTGATGAAGGGCTCCCCAATTGCTTTGGGAGCAACGGCTTTTCCGACAAATCCGGCAAGCAGTACCACGGTCAGGATGTAGGGGATGGACTGGATCAATTGCACCGGGACAACACCGACAATCGGAAGTGGAACGCCTTGCAAACGGCTTTGGATCGCCTCAGCAAATGCAAAAAGCAGACACGCAAGCATTGCCTGGAAGGGCCTCCATTTTCCAAAAATCATCGCTGCCAAAGCGAGATAGCCCTTTCCGGCAGACATATCTTTGACAAAAAATGCAAGCTGTGCGGTGGAAAGATACGCACCGGACATGCCGCCCAGGATGCCGTTGATGATCAAGGCCTTGTAGCGAGTGGCATTGACAGAAATCCCTGCCGTGTCAACAGCCAAGGGATTTTCCCCGGTAGCTCGGAGTCTGAGGCCAAAACGGCTGCGGAACACGATCCACGCGGTTAGAGGAACCATGATGTAAGCAATGTAAACCAGGATGTTGTGTCCGCTGATCAGTTCGTAATAGATGTCTCCCAAGACCGGGACGACACGAAGTTCCTCGGCAAAAGGAAGCTCAATGGTAGTGAAACGCGCTTCGGGAGGCAACTGCGGAGTTTTGCCTCCTCGCTGAAACCAGGCCTGCCCCAGGACGGTGGTTAAACCCATTGCAAAGATATTGATGGCGACACAAGATACAACCTGATTCCCCTGCTTGGTCACACTGGCAAAGGCGTGCATCATCGAGAAAGTGATCCCGATGATGATGGCTCCAAGCAGCCCCATCCAGGCCGATTGGGTCAGGTGAGCGACGGTTGCCGCAACAAATGCCCCCCCGAGCATCTTCCCTTCCAGGCCAAAATCGATGACGCCGGAACGCTCGGCGAAAACTCCGCCCATGGCTGCCAAAACCAGAGGGACTGCCATCCTTAAGGTGGCATCGAGAATCAACAATAAATCAGACCACATGAGCAATCATAAACAGCGAATGAATTTCCTGGATTTTCATTCTTAGAAAAATTGAATCAGCCACTGGCGGCAACCGGTGTGGAAGTTTTAAAAAGAGAACGAACCAAGGCCTGAAGCTGGGGCCGAAACAGATTTTCAAGAGCGCCTGCAAATAGGATTACCAACCCCTGGATCAGAACCACCATGTGCCGGTCGATGGTCTGGGTTTCGAAAGCGAGCTCTGCACCTCCCTGATAAAGGATTCCGAAGAGCAGCGAAGCCAACAGAATCCCGAAAGGATGGTTTCGGCCAATCAGGGAAACTACGATTCCTGTAAAACCATAACCGAATTGGAAGTTGAGCAGGATTCGGTGATTAAACCCCATGATTTCATTGATTCCTACAAACCCGGCAAGAGCTCCACCTAGGGCCATGGCGATGATGATGTTACGGTCAACATTGATGCCAGCATAGACTGCCGCACTTTCGTTGGCACCAACGGTTCGCATTTCATAGCCCCAACGGGTATGCCAGATGTAACGCCAGACGAAAAAAGCACAGATGAATGCCCAGAAGAGCGAGAGGTTAAGTGGGGTGGGAGTGATCTGGATTCCGATCCAACTGAAAAGTTCGTGCATTTGAGGAAGCCATCCGTTTTCCCCGAACTCTCTTGTTTCCGGGGACATCTGCCCCGGTTTGATAAGAACGTTGACCAGCAGGTAAACCATCAGCACAGAAGCAATGAAATTGAACATGATGGTGGTGATTACCACATGGCTTCCGCGTTTTGCCTGGAGGTATCCTGGAATAGCACCCCAGATTGCACCAAACAGGGCTGAAGCCATTATGGCTGCTGGAAGAATTACGACGAAGGGAAGCTCTTCCAGCCAAAGACAGACCAGGCCAACCCCAAGTCCGCCGATGTAGGCCTGTCCTTCTGCACCAATGTTGAAAAGCCGACAGTGGAATGCGACTGCAAATGCCAAACCGGTGAAAATGAAATTCGTTGTATAGTAAAGGGTGTAGCCGATTCCTTCATCATATCCAAAGGCTCCATAGAGCATGGTTTTGAGTGCAAACCAGGGATCCTCTCCAACCGACCAGATGACCAGTCCGGAAATGATGAAAGCCAATAACAGGTTCACGGTGGTGATCAGCACCACCAATACCAGGTTTTCGGTCTTTTCGTTCAAGCCGCCTCTTCCCGTATACCTGCCATCAATAGTCCGATTTTTCTTTCATCGGCTTCTTCGGCACTGATTTCTCCCATCATTTCCCCGTTGAACATGACCAGGATGCGGTCGCTGAGGGAGAGGATTTCATCCAATTCCACAGAAACCAAAAGCACGGCTTTTCCCGCATCACGCATGGTGATGATCCGGCGATGTATGAATTCGATCGCGCCGATGTCCACCCCACGGGTCGGTTGACCGACAATCAGCAACTCGGGATTCCGTGACATTTCCCGCATCACCACCAATTTTTGCTGATTCCCCCCGGAGAAAAGTGAGGATTGCAATTCCGGGTTGGCCGGGCGCACATCGTAATCCTTCATTTTTGAGGAACATTCCTCGAGCATGAAGCTTTCGTTCATTTCAAATGTGCGGTTATAGGCTTCATCCCGATGGTAGCCGAGAATCGCATTTTCCTTGGCGACGAAAGAGGTCACCAGTCCCATCCGCTGTCGGTCTTCCGGGACGTGTCCGACCCCGAGTCTCCTCATTTCCGCTGCATCGTATCTGTCTCCGGATTCGATGGTTTGTTCCCCAATCTTGATTGAACCATTCTGGAAGGAACGGATTCCAGTGAGTGTTTCGAGAAGCTCGGTTTGGCCATTTCCGGAAACTCCTGCAATTCCAAGAATTTCTCCTGCTCGAACGGAAAAGTTGAGGTTCCTAACCCAACTTTCCGTCCGACCATCAATTCTGCCAGTTCTTCACGGTTGGTGTCAGAGGTTTTCAGATGTGCGACCATTTCACCGTTACGCATGACCGAAACATGGTTGGTGATCGCCATGATTTCGCGAAGTTTATGAGTGATCAGGATGACGGTTTTGCCCTGTTTGGAAAGTTCCTCAAGAATCCGGAACAGTTCATCAGCTTCCTGAGGAGTCAGGACCCCGGTCGGTTCGTCAAGAATCAGGATGTCGGCTTTTCGATAAAGTGCCTTAAGGATCTCAACCCGTTGAAGAAGCCCTACCGGGAGATCTTCAATGAGGGCGTCGACATCGACTTCCAGATGATACTCCTTTTCAAGTTCGATCAGGGTGTCCCGGGCATCATCCAGGGAGGTTTTCAGGGTCATGCCGGATTCAACGCCAAGGACGACATTTTCGAGAACGGTAAAGGTGTCGACTAGCATGAAATGCTGGTGCACCATCCCAATCCCGGAAGTAATAGCATCATGGGCACTGTTGATTTTCAGTTCATTGCCCTGAACCCGAACACTTCCTGAATCTGCCTGATAAAAACCATAAAGGATGCTCATCAGGGTGGATTTTCCTGCTCCGTTTTCACCAATGATTCCATGGATGGTACCACTTTCAATGGTCAGGGAAACATCACGGTTGGCTTGGACCGGACCGAAACGTTTGTTGATGTTTTTTAATTCAATGGCAGCAGGCATGGAATCGAAACCTGGTTTTGAAAGCTAACGCCCTTATGAAGAAATTAAGGAATTGATCTCATGATTAAGCTTCAAAGTCGGGCCAGACGCTCAAGAATCAGTTGGAAGAATCCATCTGCATCGATGTTTCTAAGAACATTCACATTCGCAGGACGGTCCGTTACTCCCCACCAGTCGACAACGGTCATTCCCATTGTCAATTCCGACTGAATTTCAATATCAACATTTGCTTTTTTACCTTCAAAGAGATCGGGACGAAGTAAATAAGCAATGACAGTAGGATCATGGAGCGGGCCTCCGCTGTTGCCGTATTTTTCTAGATCATGACGTTCGTAAAAACTGAGCATTCCGTAAGCAGCGTCTCCAACCGGTGAATTCAATTCCTTGATTTGATTCAGCCAGTTTCTTTGCATCAATGCCTGATGGGTGACATCCAGGGAGAGCATGGTCACCGGCCTGCCGCAATGGACAACCCGGTGGGCGGCATGCGGATCCACATAAACATTGAATTCTGCAGCAGGCGTGATGTTTCCCCCCTCAAAGAAACCACCACCCATGAAAACAATTTCCTTTACTTTCGGTAGAACTTCCGGAGCTTTGGAAAAGGCCATGCCGATGTTGGTCTGAGGAGCAAAAAGGCAGAGAGTCACAGAGTCGTCATCTGCCTCCAGAAGGGTTTCAATGATCCAATCCACACCATGCTGAGGTTGGAGTTGCATGGTGGGTTCCGGAAGGTTGGATCCGTCGAGTCCGGTTTTACCATGGACGTGTTCAGCGGTAACCAGAGGGCGGACAAGCGGTCTGGAACATCCCTGGAAGACCTTTGTTTCGGGTTTGCCTGCGAGTTCGCATAATGCCCTGGCGTTTCGCTCGGTTAGGTCTAGGGGGACATTGCCGGCAACAGCAACGATGCCAAGCAGGTCCAGTTCTTCCGGCGAAGCAAGGGCGAGCAGGATCCCGATCGCATCATCCTGACCGGGATCCGTATCAATGATGATCGGTCTGCTCATGGTAGTTTTTTGGGGTTAAACCCGGACCAAGGGTTAATTCGGTCCGGGTACAAAAGTGTGTTTTATTGAACCGGGCAGGAATTGTTGCTCATGTAATCATGAACTTTGATTTTTCCACTGATGATATCTCCGCGGATCATTTCAACTCTCATGATCATGTCTTTTTCTACCAGTCCGACATTGTGTTGGTCCAGGGACCATCCCACTCCGTCTTCCGCAAGTCCCAGGACTTTTATTCCTGATTTCCAAGTGCCTTCGTTTGCCGTCTTAAACACTTCATACGAAGCAACATCGACCCGCTTGAGCATGGAGGTCAGCACACTTCCAGGCTGAATATGGTTTTGATTGCTGTCAACACCAATAGAAAGTTTATTATTGTCCGCTGCAGCCTGGAGTACTCCAAGACCCGTTCCTCCTGCGGCCGCATAGACGATATCTGCACCATCATCATACATGCTCTTTGCGAGTTCACCGCCACGTGCAGGGTCGTTCCATGCTGCAGGTGTGGTCCCCGTCATTTTCTGAAATACCGTTGCTCCAGGGTTGATGTGCTTGACGCCCTGAACATAACCACAGGCGAACCTTCGGATCAGGGGTATGTCCATTCCTCCGACAAATCCAACTTTACCCGTTTCACTTTTCATTGCTGCAAGAGCACCCACTAGAAAAGAACCCTCTTGCTCCTTGAATACAATGGACTGGACATTTGGAAGATCGACAACCATGTCGATGATGCTGAATTTGGTGTTAGGAAATTCCGAAGCAACTTTTTGCAAAGCGGGTGCTTGGGCAAATCCAACTGCAATGACAATATCCGACCCTCTCTGCGCCAGTTTTCTTAAAAACTGCTCACGTTGAGCTTCCTGTTGGACTTCAAATTCACGGTACTTGATGCCGGTTTCCTTGCGGAACTTCTCAGTACCATTCCAAATTCCTTCATTGAAGGATTTGTCAAATTTTCCCCCCATATCGAAAACCACTGCAGGTTTGAATGCCATGGCCTGGGAGAGGCCGAAACACATGACCGCAACAGTGATAAAAGCTAAAACAATTTTCTTCATAAAGATCTCCTGAACGATTAAGGATTCCGGATGAATGTTCATCGGGAAAGAATATGGTTTCCTGGGGAAACCGATTTTCAGATTCGGGGGTCAAATCAGAGACACCAGAACCCAAACCCTATTAGATTTACTTAAATAGATTTGAAGACTCAAATGAATTTTTTCTGGAACCATTTTCAGATCTGCATCGGTTCCAATCCATTTTGAAATCTAGAGGCATTTACAGTGTTGGCCATCAGCATGGCAATCGTCATCGGACCGACCCCTCCAGGAACCGGGGTGATGGCTTCTGCTTTTTCCGCTACTTCTTCAAAGGCCACATCTCCAACCAACCTTGAACCTTTGGGCGCAGAGGCGTCATCGATACGATTGATGCCGACATCAATCACTACCGCTCCAGGTTTCACCATTTCTTTTGTGACGTATTCCGGGCGACCGATGGCTGCAACCAGAATGTCTGCCTGCGATGTGACCGCTGCCAGGTTTTGGGTTCTGGAGTGGCAGACGGTAACGGTACAGTTCGCAGCTTTTTCCGAAAGCAGAATCGATAGCGGGCGTCCTACTAGATTACTGCGTCCGAGTACTACAGCGTGTTTGCCTTCAGTTTGTATTCCTGCATGTTTGAGCAACTGCATCACTCCCCATGGGGTACAAGAAATAAACCGTGGTTTGCCGGTTGCCAGCAGACCGACATTGAATGGATGAAGCCCATCTACATCCTTGTCCGTGGAAATGGTGTGGATCACCCGATCCTCATCAAGTCCCTTGGGAAGTGGAAACTGACAGAGAATGCCATGGACGCTTGGATCTTCATTCAGCTTTTTCACCAACCCCTCAAGTTCATCCTGAGATGTTTGAGCGGATAATTTATGTTCGACTGATAAAATTCCGAGTTCTCCGCATGTTCTTTTTTTGTTCCTCACATATACTTGTGAAGCAGGGTCATCCCCGACCAGGATCACAGCAAGACAGGGTGCGATGCCTTTTTTGACAAGGTCCTCTACTTCTTTTTTAATTTGGGTTTGAATTGTTTGTCCCGTTTCTTTTCCGTTGATCAATGTTGTCATGTCATCCAGATTTCAGTTTATGGTTTTGATGGAGGTTTAAACCTACATTTATTTGCAAAATGGATTATTATGGAGATTTACCATAATGATTAACATTCATGAATTCCTTAAGTCAGTTTCACCAAAATCATGGTGCCGAATTAGAAGAAATTGAAGGCATCACGATCCCAATCCGCTACGTTAACAGATTCCAGGAAGAACGCCAGACCTTGATCCACGGAGCTGGAATTTTAGACTGCTCCTCTATGATGCTGATTCAAGTCAAAGGAAAGGATGCGCTTCAATTTCTCCAGGGTATGGTGACCAACGATCTGAATGCCCTCAAGATCGGAGGCTTCCAACCGAACCTGATTTGTTCCAATCGAGGCAAAATCGAGCATCGGGTGGAAATCATCCGTTCCAGTGATAACACCCTGATTCTATGCTGTAATCCCGGAGAAGGGCTTGATATTGGAAGGAAACTGGACCAGTACCACATACGGGAAGAATTAGAAATGAGTGTTCTTAACTCCAAGATGATTCGTGTTGATCTTGTTGGTCCTTTGTCAGGTGAAAAGCTTGAAAATCTGGGATGGCCTCAATCAACTCATGGTTGGATGCTTGATGATCTTGAGG
>LUMI01002119.1_pt1 | contig 9824 bp, 21 predicted proteins | sample 729681 | NCBI WGS metagenome assembly LUMI01 (sample SAMN03860267, study PRJNA289734) | marine metagenome | biome: seawater column; feature: ocean; material: water; isolation source: Red Sea water column Station 34 - depth 10m | place: Saudi Arabia: Red Sea | collected 2011-10-15 | depth 10 m
TTTACAGTAACAGCCACTATAAGTAAAACAACAAGTGGAAACTGTACATTCAGTGCTCAGTTCTCTCAATTTAATCCTTTTGTTAATGGTGTTTATGTAGCTAGAGGATTTAAATTTAAATGTGAAATGAGTACAGATGATCCTGCACAAAGTATTGAAGTAGATCAACTTGGTTATACTGCTGAAATAAAAAGTAGAACAGAAACAAGCCTCGGTAATGCAGGAGCTACTACAGGAGGTCATATTGCATCTGGAACGTCAACAAAATCAGTTACATTTACAAATAGTTTCTTTACAGGTCAGGCAGGAACTCTCATTCCAGCAAATTCTGTGTTGCCTTCAATAGGAATAACTATTGAAAACGCACAGCAGGGAGACTTCTTTACGCTATCATCTATAACAGGAACGGGTTTTAATATTGATGTAAAAGATAGTGGTGGAAATAATGTTAATAGAAATTTCAAATATAATGCTACTGGATTTGGGCGTGGTAGTTAATTTTAAAGTAGGATATACTTAGATAAAAATTGGATTAAGTAATGGCTACACATGATTATGTTATAGACAACTCCACGGGAGCTAATGTCCGAGCCGATATTAATAATGCTTTAAGTGCGATTGCTACAAATAATTCAAATTCTTCTGCTCCTACTACCACATATGCAACTCAATTCTTTGCTGATACTTCAGCATCAATAATGAAGCTGAGAAATACTGCTAACAATGCTTATGTAAACTTATTTACATTAGGTGGCGGGCCGTCATTTAGTGCTAACGGATATATTAATGGTCTAGATATTGGTCGAGGAAGTAATTCTGTTTCTGGTAACACTGCTTTTGGAGAAAATGCTTTACATGATGGTTCTTTAGGTGGTGGAGATAACACTGCTATAGGTTCTCTTGCTTTAACAAATAATACTAATGGTCAATATAGTGCTGCTGTTGGGCGAAAAGCTCTTGAAGACAATACTACTGGGTCTGAAAACACAGCCGTTGGAGCCTTTGCTTTACGAGATAACACGACAGGATCAAGTAATACTGCTTTGGGTGCTTCTGCTTTAGACGGTAATACAACTGCAAGTAATAATACTGCCATAGGAAAAAGTGCTTTACAAGCAAACACTACTGGTACTAATAATACTGCGGTGGGTTCTTTAGCTTTAGATGCTTGCACTACAGCAAACCATAATGCTGCTTTTGGTTATAATACGTTATCAAATAGCACAACTGGACAACAAAACACTGCTTTAGGCAGTCAAGCTATAGTTGCTTGCACAATTGGTTCTTTTAATACTGGAGCAGGATATGGTGCTTTATCTCAAACTACTACAGCCAGTCATAATACTGCTGTTGGAAATTTAGCATTAGCCGTAAACACAACTGGAACTAATAACACGGCTGTAGGTTCTCTTGCGTTAGATGCAAACACTACTGCTAGTCACAACACTGCTATTGGTAATCAATCTCTAGGTGCAAACACAACTGGAGAGGCGAACACAGCGTTAGGACAGGGTACTTTAAGTAGTAATACAACAGCCAATAACAACACAGCTATTGGAAGGCTAGCTTTAAACCAAAACACAACTGGAGCAGGTAATGTCGCTATAGGATATCAATGTCTTGATGCTTCTTCAACTGGAGCAGGTAACACTGGAGTTGGTCAGAGTGCTTTAGGCTCAAATACTACTGCGAGTGATAATACAGGAATTGGTAGTGCAGCTTTATTTGCGAATACAACAGGAATAGATAATGTGGCTGTGGGGTCTGGGGCTTTAGATGCAAATACCACAGCTTCAAATAATACTGCCGTTGGAAGAAATGCCTTAACAGCAAACACAACTGGGGCAGATAATACTGCTTTAGGTAATAACACTTTAACAGTAAACACAACAGCAAGTTCAAACACTGCAGTGGGTCGTTCAGTGTTATCGAATAATACTACTGGTGAATTTAATACAGCTATAGGAAGAGGTTCATTATTTAAAAATACAACTGCATCTAACAACACTGCTGTTGGTGCTTATGCTTTACTAGAAAACACAACTGGAACTCAGAATACGGCTATCGGAAATGAGGCTTTAGAGCAAGCCACTACAGCTTCTTTTAATACTGCTGTAGGAACATATGCACTTACTAGTGCTACTACAGGAGAACAAAATACTTGTGTTGGTAGGTCTGCTGGAATAGGAATTACAACTGGAAATTATAACTGTGCAATGGGAATAAATGCGTTTAGTTCTGCTACTTCAGGTAGTGAATGTGTTGGTATAGGTAGGCAAGCTTTAGGTAATAATACAACAGCAAGTGATAATACAGCCATAGGTTCTAAGTGTTTAGATGCTCTAACAACAGGTATTCAAAACACAGCAGTTGGAAAAGATGCTTTAACAGATGTAACTACTGGCGACAATAATACTGCCATGGGTAAAGGTTCTTTACATGATGTCTCAGGAGGTTCAAGTGGTAACAGTGCTTTAGGAGAAGCTTCTGGTTATACAGTGACAAGTGGCGGTCAGAATTGTTTTATTGGGAAAGCAACAGGTGGTCCAACTACTGCAAGTAGATCAATAATTATTGGTGCTGATTTGGGAGATAGAGGAAATACATCAAATATGGTTGTGATCGGTACTGGTTCTGTTGTTGCTAGTTTTTCTGGATCTGCTACTGGTTGGACATTTAGCTCAGATGGAAGAGATAAAACAGATATTGTAGATTTGCCATTAGGACTTGATTTTGTTAATAAATTAAGACCTAGGAAATTTAAGTGGGATTATAGAGATAAAGAAAGATTTCCTAAAGAAAGTGCTGAGAATCCAGATATGCTTATTAGATCAGGATTTATTGCACAGGAAGTTCAAGAACTTTTGAAACAAGAAAATGCAGAATATACTAAATTAGTTGGTGATGAAAAGCCAGATCAATTAACAGTAGGCATGACAGATATGATTCCTATGATGATTAATGCAATAAAAGAGTTATCCGTAAAAGTCACAGCCCTCGAAGCAGGGTAAACTTAAAGTAACCTAATTTTTTATTATGGACGAAAAAACCGCAGATGAAATCGCAGCAATTTTTTCTGCTGCTGGCGATAGCGTAACTGTAATTGGTACGGCTCAAACATCAGAGGAAACTGATGATGAATTTAAAGCAAAAATAAAGCGTAATGTAGAGCATCTTGAAATTATTAAAGACTATAAAAAAGTTGATGGATCAACATCTATCTGGACTTCTGAAGATTTTACGGCTATTGACGCAGCCATCACTGCTGGCAAAAAACTCTATTAAATTATGAATTTACAGGAAAGATTGCAGCAGCTTGCACAGCGAAGAGAACAACTTTTTGTTGCTTTATATGAAGTTAATGGGGCAATGAAGATCCTTGAGGAGCAGATTTTGGAGACTCAAGAGACATCCGAAGTAGTCCAGCCATCAAATAAAGAGGCATTAGAGCAACCAGAAGAAACAGCGTCATCAACGTAAGTGGCCCTGCTAACCTTATCAAAACTTCTCTTAACATAAAATGTTTCAAAAAATAGCCAATGCTTTAAGCATCGTTTCATTCATTATGGTAGCTTCCATGAGTGGTGGAGCGTACTTTGGTTACAAGTATGTAACTTCAGAACAGTTCCAAACAAAAATGATGAACAAAGTTCTTGGTAATGTTCAAGGAATGATGCCTAAAGTTTTAGAAAAGGGATTACCTGACCTTACTGGCCCATCTCTTCCATTACCACCAACAATGGGTGAATCACAAATATAATTGGAAATACCTGAGATCTATATTCCTGAGATATACGTTCCGAATGTACCAGAGATATATAGCCCACATTATATTGAGATAGCAAAACCACCTGAGATTGATGTTCCTGGTTGTACCTATCAACATCGTGATATAAAAAATACTGGTAATCGTAATTTATTATTGGAAGATCCTAATGGTGTATATACAACGTGTGATTTTCCATTTCCTCATTTTGTTCCTCTTGACTATACACCTGAGAATCTTGTCATTACAGAGGAAGTTCCTACAAATAATGAAACCCCACCCTTACCAGAAACAAAGCAAACAAAAATACCAAAACTACCAAAAGATAAAGATATTGAGTTAGAACCCTGTCCTGGTAAAAAAGTCGTAACGAAAAACGATTGGAACGTGTCACAGGTCATAAAAGAGGGGAAGATGGGATTGAATGTATAACTCTCTATGAAAGTGTTCCGTTTAAAGATCAGTACATTCCAGAAGTTTCTACTATTGTATCTACTGCTGTTATTGGCTTGGTCGCTGCCAGTAGTCCACTTCTTCTTAACGCAGTAAAACCATTAGTAAAACAGATAGTGAAAAAGCTTACAAAGAAGAAAGATAAGGTAGAATAAAAGAACCCTATTCGACAAGGCAATGGATGGGGTGTCTAGGTAGGCAAGTTAATACCCGTGCTTGTCTACTGCTTAATTTTGTGAGTATGTGGGATAACTTGATTTGGTGGGATATTAACAACAATATTTTGGCAAGTAACTGCTTCTGGGGTGTCAGATTTGAAGGTCACTCCAAGCTTGGCCTGTTTTGCACACATCTCCAAACGATATAAACTAATCTCCATTTTAGTTTTCTTTATTAATAATTTTTGAGCTTCGATATTTACTGCACTAGCTTCGTGACAAAGGGCTGGTGACTTTCCTAATGGAATGTTTGAACGTACTTTATCTCACCTGTATCCTCGTCATATATATTTTGTCTAGTAACAGTTTCTCTAGGTAAAGAGAATGTATGAGAATCGGTCACATAGGGTGTAATCGTAAGGCTAGGAGAAGCACAGACAATACCCTGACTCATTTTAAAAGATGGCATAGAAGAAGGTGTAATCATGGTGGCATTGTTGTTCACGACCCCTTGGGCATTAGAACTGGGGCTGGCCACCGTAGTGTTTGCAAGGGTTTTGACAGGACAAAGGATTAGAGCTATTGCCCAAAGGTAGTTGTAGTTTCTACTGTGGTTGTTGTGTTTATTGTTCTTGTTATTGTGGTTACTGTGTCTAATCCTGGTGTTATTAGAGTTTCTTGGAGAGAAAAGGCCGATCCTGGAGTTACAACTTTCCATCTTGGAACTGCTTCTAAATTTGGTGAAGTCCAACTAAAACTTACCCCTCCAACAGTTTGTTCTGTAAGAGTCGTAGCTGTAGGGTTGATATATCCATTAAGGTCATTACTTTCAATATTATGTCCTGACGCAGAATATGAGTACCCTGTTCGATACTGATGACTTGTAATAGTTTCATTTATTACTGATTCTGAGGTCGAGCTAGTTTGAGAACTACCCGAACGAAATTGTGGAACTACAGGAACAGCAAGTGTTCTTATAGGACATAATAGTAAAACTAATAACCAAAGTCTAGTCAATCGTAATACGGACAGTAGTAGAGCCAATACAACTTGTTCCGCTACCTCCAGCCGTGCAGGTATGAATTCCTGAGCTAACACTCGTAAGGGCGAGATTTCCAGCAGTTCCTCCAGAAATTACTGTTGTTTGTCCACCAAGTACAGGAAGACTTGCAATACCGCTAGAAGGAGTGATTGCTGATTGTGTTACGTCACCAGCTTGATAACTTTCCGATAGTGAAAACGCTGAACCAGCAGTCGTAACCGATTTATTTGTATTAACTAAAGCTGGTACTCCATTACTTAAGCTACCAAGATTTAAACCACCGATTCCATTAGTTACGACATTATCTCCTGTACCTGTAGAAGTTGTGATATTGTTTCCGCTTATGCTGTAGCTCGATGGGGCTGCATTTGTAATTACATAAGGCGAATCAATAGAAATTTGTGCAGAGGTTACAAATTCCTGTTTGATATTAGCGTAAACAGGTGTTGTTGCTAATAATAATAACGGAAGTAGCTTTTTCATTTTTTGGATTTAGGGTCGATTACTTCAGCACCTTCTATTTTAATAGGTGTTATTACCCTTATAGTCTGAACCATACCTTCATTTTCTGCAACTTTACTGTCTTTCTCACTACGTTTCTTTGATCCCTCCAAACCGAATGTTGCCAGTGCTCCCGTTAGAAGCGAAGCAGGAAACGTGATATCTTTTGGTTCTGAACTGTACCCTGGGATTGAGATATAGTTGAGAGTTACTATGAATCCACTCCAAACGACAACACCCAATCTGACAAAAAGACTAATAATTGCTAATTGCTCTTCTTTGTCATCTAAACCTTCCTTAAGTTTTTGAAAGGCATTCTTTTTCTTTTCTTCAACCATGAGACAAAATTTTAGGCATACTAAACATAACTATAGCTTAAATTTATGCCTGAGATATATGCAGCCTTAATAGGAGCAGCAGCTACGGCCTTTGTTATGGTTTTATCGAACATAAGTAATAGAAGAGATAGAGATATTGTTGAATTGTTTAGCCGAATAAATAGATTAGAAAGAGCCGTAAGTCGCATGGAAGGTCAAAAAGACTAATCTTTGGTATGTTTGGGTAAGAACATATATCTTTTTTATGTACAAAATTTTAAAACCAATCTTAATGACGTTTTTAACAACAACTGCTGTTAAAAGATTAGTCATAGATTTATTGAAATCGATTGCAAAACAAACTACAAATACTCTTGATGATAAAGCAGTTGCAATTTTAGAAAAACAACTTTTTCCCTAAAATGAAAATTACTAAATTTCTCAACATAGATATTGAGCCAGCTCCCCCAGAAATGGAACTAGAAATTGAAATGCAGTGTAGAGAAATTATGAAAGCTAATGATTTAGATAATGTAAAAAGATATTGCACACATATGGTTAGAAAGAAATTTGATCAAGATATTTTTATGGCATCTTTGTTAAATAGACTTATAGAATTAGAAGCCGAAAGAGTTGTTAAGCAAATGAGAAAAGAAAAGAGAAAACCAACTAATCCCATTAAGAAGTTTTTTCGTATTCCTTAATTTCTTCATCAGTAAAATCTCTGATAAATAATTTATCTATCTTGTCAATTTCATAATTATATTTAAGGATTGCAGTTCTTATATGCTCTGTAACCCAACGACCTTCATCATAAACTACTTGAGCTTTACCATTTTCTTTAATAAAAACATAATGATCTTGGCCTTTCATTTGAATTTCTAAAAAGTTTTTCTCAAGATTTTTACGTCTTATCTGTTTTAGTTTGCGTAATTTTTCAACTGATTTTCTAACTGGTTTCATTTGAAATAAAGATCATGAACACGTTGAAGTGGGATTGCAGCAACAGCTGGAACAATACTATTGCCTAAAGCTTTAGTTCTGTCCACCCGATTGGATAACCCATAACTTCCTCTAGGAAGTATGGGCTTACTGACATATGATCGCCAGTTTGGGTCAAGACGTCTGGTATGTTTCGCTGACCATATTCCTGATTCCATTTTACTGAGGATCTTCCTTTGTAATCCCTATAACTCTACTGTCTGAGGATTCACTGCTTCCCGAAGATTTGCTAATTTGGTTCTGCCCTTTCTGTGAACTTGAGTCTGTTTTATCATCGAACTCATTGATCGAGGAGGAAGATGATCCATAGTCGTTGGTGTAGGCAACGCACCACCACCTTGAACGTCTGTGGGCTGCTCCCAGTGAACTTGCAGATATAATTGACCATTCTGCATCGTACCCTGCTTCGGAAAGCTCTCCGAGAACGATGTCCAATCCGTTATTAAGGATCGCTGCCACGTTTTCCATGACAACGAACTTTGGTCGTACCAAGCGTATGACTCTGATGAGTTCGTAAAATAAACCTGATCTGGATTGGTCTGTAATTCCTTCTCTTCTTCCTGCGACACTGATGTCTTGGCAGGGGAAACCTCCTGTGATGACATCATATTGTCCAGGGTAAGCTGTGAAGGTTTTGATATCGTCATGACAGGGAACTTTAGGGAAATGTTTTTTTAAAACTTTTTGACAGAAGGGATCAATTTCTACAAATTGAGTGGTTTCAAATCCTCCAACAAGTTCATGTGCAGCATAAGAGAAACCACCGATACCTGCAAAAGTATCAAGAATTTTTAAAGTTTCTATCAAAATGCCATTTGATTTAGATCAGGGGCATCTTCGACCTTTTGTGGATTAATGTTGCCAAATACTCCGTATGGTCCTTCCATCGCTTTACTGTAGATTTGTATACATTGAGTTTTAACTTTTTCTTTTTTGTTGAAATCATATACTTCTCCTTGTTTTGCTTTTGTATTAACAAGGTTCTTTAAATGATCTATCAAATGTGTAACAGAATCAACTGGAATTGTTAAAGCCAACACTTGTTGATCTTCATTGAAACGATCATCACTTATGTTCCATTTAATAGGAAGAGGTAGAGCTGGATTGAATTGAGAATTAGTCATTGAAATAATTTTGAAGAATTTTTTTAATAAATTGATTGGGAGGAACATTATTGTTTTTGCAATATGTTCTTATTTGTTTTGCAAGAAGATCATCTGTACGAATTGAAAAGATGTTTCTGTTGTAATCTTTATGGCGATCTTGCTTGCGTTCTTGAAGTTGATCTAGAACTTGTCTCCCTGCAAATTCCGCTTCTTCCTGAGTCATAGAGTTGAATCAATTTCATTTATTAGAAGTGTAAGGAACTGACCTTGTTCCGCAGTTCTTATGTCAGCAGGGCCAATCTTTTCAGATGTAATTCCAAATTGAGATTTGTACTTGTTAAGAACTTCATCTTTTTTCTTGGGATACTTTTCAGATAAGTTCATAATCTTCTGTACGACAGCTTCTAAAGCAGGTTGTGCTATAGGCTTACCATAGTTCTTATCTTCAATGGATTCAACAGGTTCAGGTTCTTGTTTAGGTTTTGTAGGAGTTCTTGAAATACCTTTCTTTGGTTCGGGTGTAACCTGTTTTGCTTCATCGATTTCAATCTGTGCCCAAAGTTCATAAGCTAAACCAAAGGTAAAGCAAGCACAGGCACAAAGACATCTACGATGTGAATTTTGAAAGTTGACAGAAGAAATCTTTGATAAAGGTCTATTTGCGTTATCTGTAATTGCAAAAGGGAAAAGAGTAGTTTTGACACTTGTATCAATGTGCTCAAAATATCCCATAAGAAAACCAGTTCCATCGGGAGCTTGAAAAATATAAGATGATATACCTTCTTCCGAAGTGGATTTATCAAGACAGAACTGCCAACCAGGAGCGTGTTCTCTCAGTATCTGTGCAGTTTTAGCCCAAGCGACATAATCAAACTTCATCTTTTTATAGATATCAGTAGTTTTGATTACCCCAGCTAGATTAGGCAGAGTTGTGGTGGTCATGTTTAATTAGTATTAGTATACTATTAGTATACTAATCACAAATAGAAGATATTGCAATATATGCACCAGGCAATTCATCTTTATTTACATATCTCTTCTTTGTATTAAGTTCAACGACAAGTGAATCATCTTCCAATACACTTCCTCCCGCACTAACAGATAATCCATCCAAAGTGGATCTTGCCAACTTATCGATATCTCCATTACCTCTACTGACACAATGTTTAGGAGATGAAGCCTTTAATACTTCTGCATTCTTACCTGATCCAAAATGTGATTTAGGTCTGGGAAAAATAAATTCAATATCTGCCTTTACTGGCATATTCAATGCACCACTTGAATAACATTCGAGTGCAGCTTCCTTAACATCATTTCTCCAAGGCTTTACCTTTTTTGATGCTTCGATCATCGCACCATATCTTGTTAAGGTTTTAGATCCTTGAGGAGCAGGGATTCCTACTACCCTTATTGTTATTTCGTTCATCCTTCTAAATCCTTGATTCTTTTATCTAACTCTTTACTTTTAAGATTATATTC
>LUMI01000530.1_pt1 | contig 9815 bp, 9 predicted proteins | sample 729681 | NCBI WGS metagenome assembly LUMI01 (sample SAMN03860267, study PRJNA289734) | marine metagenome | biome: seawater column; feature: ocean; material: water; isolation source: Red Sea water column Station 34 - depth 10m | place: Saudi Arabia: Red Sea | collected 2011-10-15 | depth 10 m
TGTCTAAGGTGCGGAAAAACTCTCAAAGAAATTAGAATGAACAACAGAAGTACAGTCTTCTGCCCAAATTGTCAGCACTAATTTTTAATCTTCTGATTAAGAGCATCTAAGGTCACTGGATCGACAAACCTTGTTACATCTCCGCCCATCGTAGCAATTTCTTTTACTAAACTTGATGAGATATAAGAGTATTCTTCTTTGGGAGTTAGGAATACGCTCTCAATATCAGGACTCATTGCCCTATTCATGTTGGCTAATTGAAATTCGTATTCAAAGTCTGCCACTACCCTTAGCCCTCTGATCAAAATATTCGCATCGTTTTCTTTAGCAAAGTTGACTAATAATCCAGAAAAACCAACCACTTCAACCTTAGGATCGTCAGCAAATATTTTATTTCCTATCTCGATCCTTTCTTCAAGAGAAAACATAGGTTTCTTCGAATCGCTGGAAGCAATTGCAATTATTACTGAATCAAATAACTTACTTGCCCTTTTAACTAAGTCAACGTGACCCATAGTCATAGGATCAAAAGTACCTGGATAAACTGCTCTCTGCATTTATGTATTATAAACGAAGAAAAAAATGAAAGATTAGGAAAATAATTAAAAGGGCTTAAAAATTACCAAAATAAGAATTCCTATCAGAAGTACTGCCGGTGCTTCATTAATTATCCTAAAGAACAACTCACTTCTCTTGTTTCGATTCATTTTGAAATTTTGAGCTGAAAGAATAAAAAATCCATACAAAAAGGTCATAAGTAACACCAAGAATATTTTAATTATGAGCCACTCTCCCATTCCTGAATAAGAAATCAGGAGACCCCCTGATAGCCAGGTTGCGATAAAGGCAACGTGACCTATTCTTATCAAATTTGTTTCCATGACTTTAAAAACTGTTCCGACTTCTTCTTTATCAATATGTTTTTGGTGATAGACAAACAATCTTGGCAGATAAAGTAGCACTACCATCCATGAAATTACTGAAAAGATATGAATAACTTTCAAAGTTAGATAAAACATCAATCCCACTTTGCTGTTGGAGGCATAGACATCAGAATTGCTTCAGTCGAGCCACCAGTTTTTAATCCAAATAAAGTTCCCCTGTCCCAGATCAAATTAAATTCAACGTATCTTCCTCTTTTTATAAGTTGTAAATTTTTCTCTTCTTCAGTCCAAGAAAGGTCTTTTTTACTTTCGACAATTTGGGTAACAACTTGATGAGTAGATTTGCCGACTTGTTTTATAAAATCAAAGTCTCTTTCCCAGTCATTTGAATTAATGTGATCAAAGAAAATCCCTCCAGCTCCTCTAGGTTCTGCTCTATGGCCCAAGTAAAAATATTCATCACAATTTTTTTTGTATTCCTCATAGGCATCCTTTTTATAGTCGCTACAAGCATCTTTCATATGATTATGGAATAGATCAACTGCCTCTTTATCGCACAAGGTTGGAGTTAAGTCTGCCCCACCTCCAAACCAAGATTCCCCTGTAACAAGAAATCTTGTATTGAAATGAAATGCAGGAATTTTTGGTGAATTCATGTGCGCAACTAGGCTTATTCCAGTTGCAAAATATTCTGGAGATTGTTCTGTGCCCTTTATTTGTCCTCTAAAATCTTCTTGAAACTTACCTGAGACAGTTGAAATGTTTACTCCAACTTTTTCAAACACCTCGCCTTTCATGATACTCATTTCGCCACCACCGGAGTGTCTATGAGGCCATGATTTTCTTTCAAAGCTATATTTATTACCCTCAATTAATTCAAAGGAAGAGCAAAAGGTATCTCTTAAGTCTCGAAACCAATTTGAAGCCAATTCTTTTTTTTCTTTGATTTCCAATATTATTTACCAATTAAACTGATAAGGAATTCAACGTGATCATCATCGTCATTGAGGCAAGGGATGTAATGAAAATTTTCTCCACCAGCATCCTCAAAATATTCTTTATTCTCTATATCAATTTCCTGCAAGGTTTCTAAGTTGTCGACACCAAAACCTGGAGATACTACCTGAACTGATTTTATGCCCTCTTTGGGAAGAGATTTCATTGTTTCGCTCGTATAAGGTTTCAACCATTCAGATGGACCAAATCTAGACTGAAAAGCTGTGATGTAATCTTTCTCATCCAAAGAAAGTTTTTCTGCAATCAATCTAGAGGTTTTTTGGCATAGGCAATGATAGGGATCTCCTGAATCAAAATATTTCTTCGGTATAGAGTGATAAGAAAATACTAATTTGTCTGGTTTACCCTGAGATTCAAAACTTTTTTTTATCCTTTTAGACAAGATTTCAATTAGCAATGGATTATCGTGGTAGCTATTTAGAAATTTTACACTTGGCACCCATCTCCATGATTTAATTTCTGTCGATACTGCATCAAAAATACTCCCAACAGTTGTAGCTGAGTAATGAGGGAAAAGAGTGATTACCTCAATATCTCTGCAGTTTGCTTCTTTTAATTCATTGAGAGCGCTTTTAATGCTCGGGTTTCCATACCTCATCCCAAGCGCTACTTGATAATTTGATGGCAGAGATTTTTGAACCTTTTCTTTTATCTTGATGCAATTGACTAATAAAGGCGATCCTCCCTCAGTCCAGATTGACTTGTATAACCTAGCTGAGTTGAACGATCTAAAATTTAAAATAAAAATGTTTAATACAAACCACCAAATTATTTTTGGCACTTCAATAATTCTAGGATCAGATAGAAACTCTTTAAGGTACCTTCTTACGCTTAATACATCTGGAGAGTCAGGTGTTCCTAAGTAAGCAATAAGCACTCCTTTTTTTTGCTCATTTTCATGCTGAAAATTTTGTTCGCCTTTGAATTTCATTTAAAAGCCTGCCTTATTTGACTGACAAAATGTTTTACATGTTTTTCAGGTGTGTCTTTATTAATTCCATGTCCTAAACCACAAATCCAACCAACCCTCTCGTCTTGGCTCAATGCAAGCATGCCTTCAATGAAATGATCTAGTGCTTGATGAAACTCATTAGAATCAGCAAGAATTTTTAATTCATCAAAGTTTCCTTGCACAAATCCATGATCAACCTTTTTTAATGTTTCTTGCAATGAAGTTTGTGAATCTATGCCAATTCCCGCAAAAGAGTTTTGGTTTTTATTAGCATGGGAAATAATGCAATTGTAATCAACTTCTTCTTTCGCATAGTAGCCAACTTTTTGTTCGAAAGGTTTAATCATATTTTCTACTACCTTTTCTAAATATGATGAAAAATCTTTATCATCTAACTGATGTGCTGAAGAATCAAAAATCATTACAGTTTCTGCCCCTGCCTCAATTTGCATTGAAATATTTTTTTGTAGAAAAGGAATAATAAACTCCTCCAGCATGAAATTTTTTTCTCTTGTAAGGCTTATAGAATTACTCCCTAATTTATTAGTCCCCATGCCAAAGGAGAGGACTGTCCAAGGGCCTCCCACAAAACCAATTAGCGATTTATCGTGACCTAGTTTTTCCCTGGTTAAGTGTAGGGCTTCCGATTGAAACTCCATAAATCTGAGATCTTTTTTATGTAGTAGCTTTTTAAAATTTTGCTCAGTGAGAATATCCTCAAATTTTGGCCCTGGATCAAATACTAAATTCATCCCCATTGCTTGTAACGGCCACAAAATGTCGCTAAAAAGAATGGCAACATCAAAGTCAAAATCCTCAATTGGTCCTAAAGCAGTTTCTGCAGCTAACTCAGGCTTTTTACATAGCTCTTCAAAAGAATGTTTTTTGCGCAGAGACTGATAATGTTTATGGTATCTCCCTGCCTGTCGCATGAACCATATTGGAGGACAAGATTGAGGTTTCCTCGCTAAAGCATTTTCAAATTTATAATTGGGCATGATTCAGCTCAATTTCTGCGCAACTTCTTCTGCGGCATAAGTCAGTATGCAGTCAGAGCCTGCTCTTTTGAAAGAATGTAAAACTTCCATCAAAACTTCTTCCTGCAACCACCCTTTTTCAATTGCACCTTTCAACATTGAGTATTCACCTGATACTTGATAAGCAAATGTTGGTACTTTGAATTTTTCTTTTACCGCACGTATTACATCCAAGTAAGGCATGCCAGGTTTTACCATTACGGCATCTGCTCCTTCATTAAGATCCATCTCAACTTCGTGTAGAGCTTCATTAATATTATGAGGCGACATTTGATAAGAATCTTTATTTCCTTTGCCTAAATTAGACGATGACTGAACAGCTTCTCTGAAGGGACCATAAAATTTTGAACTGTATTTTGCAGCGTAAGAAAGAATTACTGTGTTAAAAAAATTATTTAGCTCAAGCTCTTTTCTAATAGCGCCAATTCTCCCATCCATCATATCTGAAGGCGCTATTACATCTGCTCCCGCATCTGCTAGAACTAAGGCTTGCTTTTTTAATACTTCGACTGTCTTGTCATTATCAACGTAATCTTTTTTGTCTAATATTCCATCGTGACCATGCACGGTATAGGGATCAAGGGCAACGTCTACAATAAGAACTAATTCTGGAATCTTTTTTTTAATCGACTCGACAATCCCACATATTAAGTTTTTTCGATTAAATGCTTCGATGCCCTCTAGATCCTTTTTTTTAGAATCTATCACAGGGAAAAGAGCGACGGCTTTTATTCCCAGATCCATTAAGCTTTTGCAGTAATCAATCACACCTTCCTTTGAATATCTATTTACGTTTGGCATGGATTCAATTGCTTCAGCTTTTTTGATCCCTTCCTTGACAAAGATAGGTTGTATTAAATCGTCGACTGTTAGGCTAGTTTCTGCAGTTATTTTTAGCAGTGACGGATTACTGCGCAACCTTCGCAATCTAGTGTCTGGAAATTTTCTATTCATCTGTATCAGCAGTTATTTGATGTTTCCAATCTTCGTAATTTAGAAAAGGTACAACTTTTCCCGAAATTTGGCGGTCAATTATGTCATAGCTTGCCCCTAAACCGCATGCATGATTAGCTTCGATAATATTAGGATATAATTCAAGCGCATATTCAAAAGCACTTCCGCTCATCCAATAAAAATATTGTTTATCTTTTATTTTTATCTCATCTTCTTTTGGTGTCAGTTCGTATGAGATGAATTTTTCCATTGAACTTTTTTCTTGGTTCCTATCATGCGTAAAATTCAACCAATCTAAATCATCAAATAAAGTACAAGGCGGCTCATTATCTTTTCCTAAACTGTCTGATGTGCCATTTATCCAGTAGCCTTTCGCAGCAAGTTTTTTCCAAGTTTCAACTCCGCCTGTCCACAAAATATTTGATGCGTTAATTCTAATTCCATCCAATAAAGCATCTTGTCTGGAAATAAAAATTCCTTTGTTCTCCATTGCTTCTATTTTTTTTATAGTGGTTTTAATAAATTTGCGCTTAAAAAAAACACTTTCTGCTTTTTCTTCTGGAAAAATTGCATTTTTATTTACCTTTTGTTCAACTTTAAGCTTTGGTATCCGATTAAAAGTGCTTTCTTTTAATTCAACGCCCTCTTCTGTTAGACCGATGATGTTGGTTATCTCACCTAAATTAATCTTTCTTATTGATACACCTATTTTTTGATGACAGCCTCCTCCATGTTGAGAAAGAATTTCTCTCTCTCTAGATACAGCATCAAAAGTACTTTGATCGTTGATAGAGGCTGCAATAGAATTTGCAAAATCGTTGTTTTCTGCAACTTCAATAGCAAGAGCACCTTGACCTGGAGCACACGGATTGATTGAATTTGGCAATATCATCCAAGAAAACAAATCAGAATTCTTTTTATAAAGCTCAACAAAATCCTCATCCCTAGCAAGCCTATCAATAGCTGCTTTGGCAATAACTACTCCGTCCAATGAATCATTCAAAAATTTAGAAAGTCTAGTTTGAATATTTCCTCTGATTGGATGAAATTCAATCTTAGAAGTTTTCCACGGCAATAAATCAGGCAAAGATATTGAAAGGTTTCTCTCTCTTCGTGGAGAAGATGAATAGATCTTTAAAGATTTTTTTTTAATTGAGTCCTTTTTAAAAAAAAGAATATCTCTGCTATCAGATCTAGGTAGCGTTGAGACAATATCAGTGCCTTTAGGCATTTCAATAGGCAAGTCTTTCCATGAGTGAACGACCATGTCGGCCTCATCATTTAAAAGAGCATCTCTCAAATCTGATGTAAAGACTCCTTGTTCGGGCATTTTGCTTAAAGGGGTTGTTAAATCTATGTCACCCTTGGTATCTCTATATGAATGAGTGACATTCATGTCAGGAAATTTTTTTTTGATCTCATCTGCAACCAAATGAGCTTGTATTTTAGCCAGACTGCTATTTCTTGAAAGTATTCTAATAGTCTTCAATATAACTGTTTGTTCTTAACAAAAACACAATGATACCCGAATGTTGGAAGAAGTTCTGATGTGTTATAGTTCTCACCAATTCATCTTATAAAGCAAGCTGAATTAGATGGTAGGTAGTAAATGAATTATGAAAAATTTTTTAGCGACGAGCTTAAATCACTCAAGTCGCAAGGTTTATATAGAAAATTCCGCGAAATAAATAGAACACGATCAACTTTTCCAAAAGCAACCGAACGCGATGGAGATTCTAGAAGACAGGTAGAAGTTTGGTGTAGCAATGATTATCTTAACTTGAGCCAACATCCTGCTATTGTTAATGAAACTATTAAAGTTACTCAAGAATTGGGCACCGGCTCCGGCGGTACTAGAAACATTTCTGGTACTTCCTCTTATCATGCGGACCTTGAAAGAACGCTAGCTGAATTGCACAAAAAAGATTCTGCCTTGATATTCCCATCAGCTTACACAGCTAATCAATCTACTTTATGGACTTTGTGCAAAAAATTAGAAGGAATTGAAATATATTCTGATGAGCTTAATCACGCATCAATGATTCAAGGCATTAAAAATGCAAACGTTAAAGTGCATATTTTTAGACACAACGATACCGAACATTTAGAAGAGCTTTTAAAAACGTCAAATGCAAATACTCCTAAAATGATTGTGTTTGAATCCCTTTATTCCATGGAAGGCTTAAGATCTCCTATTGAAAAAATTATTTGGCTTGCCGAAAAATATAATGCGCTGACATACTTAGACGAAGTTCATTCTGTTGGCTTGTACGGTCCTGAAGGAAGAGGGATCGCTGCAGAAGCTGGAGTCTCCGATAAGATAGATATTATCAACGGAACTCTCTCGAAATCTTTTGGTCAATTAGGCGGCTATGTGGCGGCCAACGCGGACATCATAGATTTCATTAGAAGTTTTGCGCCCGGTTTCATATTTACTTCTTCAGTTAATCCGTCCATTGTGGCTAGTTCTATCAAAGCTATTAAGCTTGCAAAAAAAGCGGATCACCTAAGGCGTGAAATAAAATTTAATTCCGACCAAATAAGATCTGGATTAAGAAATCTTAAAATTCCATTTATAGAAAATGATAGCCATATAATTCCAATTCTTATTAAAGACCCTGTCCTGTGTAAAGACGCAGCAAATCTCTTGGTAGATAAGCACGGTATCTATATTCAACCCGTCTTCTTCCCAACAGTTCCAAAAGGCGATGAAAGATTCAGAGTCACTATCACGCCAAAACATAACGCTTCAGATATTCAAAACTTTTTAAATGCTATCGATGATATTTGGACAGAAATGTCTTTAGAAAGGGTTGAAGCAGACAGCAAAGTAGTAAATTTGAATTCGTAACTTAAGTTGCTGGGCGATAAAAAGATCGCCACAGAGCTATCCCGCCAATCAAAGAGATAATCCAGAAAAGCAACTCAATGTAATTTGGATTGCTGTTATAGCCAAAGAAACCTTTGAGAAAGACGCCAACTCTGCCGCTGTCATGCATGATATGCGTGTACTGTTGTTTGCCCTTCAAATTGTAAGAATAAAAGAAAGAATTATCAGTTTCATCAAGACTGTCCTTAGGTCTTAAAATATCCCAGGGACGAGCAATGTCTGAAGTGTCTTCTAAGCCTATGAGTTGCAAGTTATCTGACTTAACTAAGTAGCTTTCAGCTTCATGAGTGCCGTAAGCGATCATGCCAGATGCTAAGAAAACTAAGAGTAGTGTTGTAGCCTGAAAAAAAGATCTTAAATTGATCTTTTTGCCCTGAACAACAACAAGATATCCAATTAAAATTGCTAGAGCTGCACCTATCGTGAATCCAAGATAACTGAAAGATCCTGTCATTGAAAAGCTTCCTAAAAGAAAAATAGCTGTTTCAAATCCCTCTCTGAGTATAGAGAAGAAAATTACAAAGAAAATTCCCCAAGTTGACGCTTGAACAGCGGTGTTGGTTTCTGCTTCAATTTGTTTTCTATCGCTGACGTGTTTTGATAGCCAGAAAATAACATACCAAATCAATCCGGCCGTGATAAACATGAATACTGATTCGAAAAGAGCCCTGGCAGATTCATTGCTAAAGCTTTCTTTGAGCATGTATACGAAATAACCCACAAGAATACTGAAAACAAGCGCTGCAGCTACACCTATCCAAAGTTTTCTTATCGATTCGTAAAGTTCGTTTTTTATAAGGATTGTGTAAATAATCCCGACGATCAAAGAAGCCTCAAGAGTTTCTCTAAAAACAATGATGAATTCATTCATTACAATAATTTATCAAATAAAATGAGGAAGAGCTTAATTTTTCACCAGGGGTGTTTGTTAGGAACGAATAAAAAAAACTCTTCCAGACATTTAATTTAAAAGTGTAGGGAAAATCAATCTTGATGGTAGGTACAGATGGTAAGATTGATTTTCCCTTCAGTTCTCTCTCCTAATTAAGAACTGAGCTTTTAAATATGACCTGCCCTGAAATCATGACCAGGGTATTGATCTTCAATGCCGCTCCGCCAACGGTTTTTGAATTCTCAGATTTCAGGGCAAGAATGTTCATGGTTTAAATATTTCCTTATTAAAACCTTCTTGAATATGAAACCCTTGCACTTAGCGACTCTCCAACTGAAGCTTGGTGGGTACTGTGTGAGTGAGGGAAATACAATTCATCCGTCAGATTTTCTATGTGCACTCTTACAACATCGTTATCTGATGCATTGATGTGAAGAGCAAAATCTACTCTCGTGTAGTCAGGTAAAGCAGGACCAGTACTTCCATTAGTTGTGTCTTTTATGAAAGACTCAGCCTGATGAGTCACACCTAAGCCAAAACCAAATGTTTCGTTTGCTTGATATGAATACCACAGCGAAAGCATTTGATTTGGAAGTTCTCTTGGCTGTTTGGTTCCTTTGCTGGTAACTCCATCAAGAGATGTATAACCAAAAGTTAGATTATTCTGATCGTCTATATCACCAGATAGCTCTACTTCATAACCTTCAACTTCAAGACCTCTTATTTCATTCATTTCTCCTGTTTCGTTATCCTTTTCGGCTCGAGTTGATTCAGAATCAAAGATAGCTGCTGTAAATGTCAATGCATCGTTAATGTCGTATTTATAACCAAATTCAGTATTTTTATAGACATCTGGATCAAGAGCAGCTCCACTTGCGTCGAGCTTTTTGTACTGCTCTCCTGACCTAGGTAGAAAGCTTTCACTGTAACTTACATATAAAGACATATTGTCAACTGGCTTGTAAATTACACCTAACCTTGGTGAGAACATATTGTCTTTTCTAGATTGATCCTGAGATTTCTTAACATCAGTAACAGTGATATCAAAATTGTCTAGACGGCCTCCAATGATCATTTTCCAATTGTCTGAGAAATCAATATCACCTTGCAAATAAAAAGAAGTAACTGTCAGGTCAGACTCTGAACTGCTTTTTAAATCAGTGGTGTAATCAACAGTAGAATCTAACCC
>LUMI01001885.1_pt1 | contig 9814 bp, 10 predicted proteins | sample 729681 | NCBI WGS metagenome assembly LUMI01 (sample SAMN03860267, study PRJNA289734) | marine metagenome | biome: seawater column; feature: ocean; material: water; isolation source: Red Sea water column Station 34 - depth 10m | place: Saudi Arabia: Red Sea | collected 2011-10-15 | depth 10 m
AAACCCTATATATAATACACAAGGCAATTCGTAAGTCCTTGGAAGGGAGTTTAGGTTGGTTCTCCAGAATAAAAACCAACCACTTTAACGTATCGCCTTATTGGGATACACAACACAATCTTGCTTAGTAAAGGAGATTTAAAATGGTAAGCAACACATTAACACTACTCGACAATTTTAACAAACTTACGCCCTATGCAGTTGGGTTTGATCGTGTATTCGACAATCTCAATCGTTATGTGGATAATAACGTAACGTCCACAGGGTTCCCGCCTTACAACATTCGGAAGGAAGGTGATTATAACTATGTCATTGAAATGGCACTGGCGGGTTTCGGTAAAGATGATATCGAAATAGAAGTTGCTGAAAATACTCTTTCGGTTCGGTCAGATGGAAAGAAAGACACAGATGATTCGGTATATCGAGGCATCTCTTTCAGACGGTTTGACCGTAAGTTCACACTGGCTGACGATATTGTAGTCAACAGTGCTTCTCTAGAAAACGGTATGCTCACAATTGAACTGGAGCGTATCATTCCAGAGGAAAAGAAACCTCGACTTATTGAGGTCAAATAAAATCCACAAAGGGGGGGTTGACAACAATCCCCCCTTACTTTATTATATTATATAGATAAGCGAGGTATATTTTATGATTCAAATGGAGACTCATATCAAGCCAGCCGTAACTTTTGGTAAGGTTGTTTTTGAACAAGAAATAGTTGATGAGCTAATTGAAGAAGTGGAAAGATTGAGAAACACCGGCGATAATGCTGGTGATAAACTAGTCGGTCAACTTCATAATGATGAAAGGTCAGATCAAGTATCCTTAGATTTTAATACTGATGTCGGTAAAATGTGGAAGAAACTTATGAACGGCATCGGCGACAAATATCTAACCGATATGATTGGAAGGATGGCCAAATCCGAATGTTTTGAAGCGTGGACAAATCACGCATATGCTGGAGACTATAATCCATTTCATACTCATGGTTGTCAAACTTACGCTGGCTTATCAGCATTTATGTGGCTAAAAAATCCAGAGTGCATTGAAGAAGCATGGGATGAGTGGGTTTCAGAACTTCCAGAGGACGCACCAAAGATTCCAAACTTAAATAACGCTAGTGGTGTTATTGATGGTTGGACTCAATGTGTATGGAACACAACCTGTAATCAAGATACATTGGCACTACATCCACCTGGCCAAGAATGGTTCAAGCCCACAGTTGGACATTTATGGATTTTTCCAAACTGGTTACATCACCAAGTATATCCATTTTTTGGACCAGGCGAAAGACTTTCAATTGCGATGAATTGGAATGTTCATGACTCTGATGAGCAACTGCTACTCGGCAAATCTGAAGAGCAAAAGAAAGAGTTCTATGAATTTCATGAACGCCGCAGAAAAGAAAAAGAAATTTTGGACAAAGCAAAAGAGGATGGATTTTGGGAAAAATAGACTACAAATATGATGAGGGTAATATTCTTTCGGAGTTGAAAGAGTATATCGACTCTACCTATGATGAACACTACAGCAAGAACAAGTTTCAGGCAACAGAGTTTATCATAGATGGGGGTCATGGTGAAGGTTTCTGTATCGGTAATATCATGAAGTACGCACAACGATACGGAAAGAAAGGTGGAAAAAACCGTAGGGACTTGCTAAAAGTTATTCACTATGGTATTATCGCACTATACATTAATGAAATGGAAGAGAGTGAAAATGAAACTAAGTGACAATACAATTTCTGTGTTGAAGAACTACTCAACAATCAATCAAAATCTGATGATTAAAATGGGTTCAACACTATCCACAATGTCTGCTATGAAGAACATCGTGGCTAAAGCCACAGTCGAGGAAACATTTGAGAAAGACATTGCCATTTATGACTTGAATGAGTTTCTTGCTTGTATGTCTCTATTTGAGAATCTGGATTTAGATTTTCAAGATGATTTTGTCATCATGAGAGGTGAGTCAAACAACTCACTCAAATATTGGTATTCTGATCCTAGTGTAGTGACCACTGTGTCAAAAGCAATTGAGATGCCACCATGTGAAGTAAATTTCAGCATATCAAGTGAACAACTGTCTGATATTACCAAAGCAGCCGCTACAATCGGAGCGCCTGACATGGTGTTAGAGAATGGTGACCTTAGAGTTACTGATAAGAAAAATGACACTGCCAACTCATATAGCATGAATGTGTTTGAGGATACTGGTGTTGACTATAAGTTTTGGTTCAAGGTTGAAAATCTAAAACTTATGGCTGGCACATATGATGTTAGTGTTTCCTCTAATAAGATTAGTAACTTCAAAAACACAAATGCTGACATGGAATATTTTATTGCTCTTGAACCAGAATCATATTATACTTGAGGTGATGAATGGAAGATTTTTTATGGGTAGAAAAATATCGGCCTAAGACGATTGGCGAATGCGTGTTACCAAGTGGGTTGAAGCAAACATTATCAGAGTTCGTATCTAAGGGTGACTTACCAAATCTAATATTGTCTGGTGGGCCCGGTGTAGGTAAAACTACGGCTGCAAAAGCGATGATTGAAGAGCTTGGTCTAACCTATATGATGATTAACGGTTCTGAAGAATCTGGGATAGATACCCTGAGAGTGAAGCTGAAAAATTTTGCCTCGACGGTTTCTCTTCACGGCGGGCGAAAATATCTCATCTTAGATGAGGCTGATTATTTAAACGCCCAGTCTACACAGCCTGCCCTACGAGGGCTAATTGAAGAATTTCATAAGAACTGTGGCTTTATTCTAACTTGTAACTACAAAAATCGTTTGATACCACCACTACATTCTCGTTGTAGTGTAGTAGACTTCACAATTAAAAAGTCAGAGAAGAAAGAACTCGCTGAACAATTTTTCAAAAAGGTCATGAATATTCTTGTAGTAGAGGATATTAAGTTTGAACCAAAAGCAGTTGCTGAAGTCATCAACAAGTTCTTTCCTGATTGGCGACGAGTAATAAACGAACTCCAAAGATATTCTGTCTCTGGCAGGATTGACGCTGGAATACTCGTAGACATTTCAGAAATAAACATCAAAGAACTTATGAGGTTCATGAAAGATAAGGAGTTTACTAATGTTCGTAAATGGATTGTTAACAATATTGACAATGATCCTACTCGCTTGTTCCGCCGTCTTTATGATAACCTATATGATTATATGGACGGCTCTAGTATTCCCCACGTTGTTGTTATACTGGGTGAGTATCAATACAAAGCGGCTTTTGTTGCCGACCAAGAAATCAATATGCTTGCGTGTTTGACAGAGATTATGGCTAGAGGTAAATTTAAATGAAAGTAAATACAGAGACACAATACGATATACAACTGCCTGCAGGCACCGCTGTTCAGTTCAAAGGTGTTGAACTTGGGATGGAAGAGTTTCATATTGCATATTTGTTTGACAAACTAAGAAAAGACTTTGGTTTCTTAGAGAGTGCAAAAAAACAAATGCCTGTAAATGGTGATGGAGAGGTTATGCCGATGTATACCTATCCTTGCTATGAATATCTAAACTCTATAGATTGGACTGGTGCAGATGTGTTTGAATACGGCACTGGTTTCTCTACAGTCTGGTGGAAAAATAAAGGTGCGAATGTTTATGGCGTGGAACACAACAAACAGTGGTATGATAAAGTTGATGGTAAGAAACTAGGAAATATTATACTTGAAAATGATGTAGAGCGTTATCCTAATACTGTCGGTGCATTTTCTGTAATGTTTGATGTTATCGTAATAGATGGACTTGTGAGATATGAGTGTGTGGAACCGGCAGTATCTAATTTGAAGCCAGGTGGTATGATTATATTTGATAACTCTGACTGGCATAAAAATACAAAGGAGTTGTTAGATACGAAGGATTTGATTCCTATTCATTTTCATGGGTTCAAACCCACACATGTGGACAGTCAGACAACTTCTGTCTACATGCATAAGGATTTCAATAAGAAAGCACAAAGCATTATCCCTATGGGTGGGACAAAACGGGCACCGCACATGGCAGATAAGCCCAAAGATTACCAACCAAAAGTGGGTGAAATCATGCAGGGCAGACCCGAAGAGCTAGAATATAGACGATGATTCCCCTTGACAACCGCACTCCCTTGTTTTATAAATAATATGAAATATTTGTATTACATGGAGAGAGCGGTTGTCACTAGAAAAATTTATGCGTCAATTAAACCCGAGAGATGAATCCTATGTGAATCATGTTGATAGGATTCAAGACTTATTGATTGAATCAAAGGGTAAAGGATTTGCATATGAACTTGAAATTTATCGAATATTAAAATCAGCAAATTTAACACCACCAAACTTTGCACCCCCTGCCCCTGGCGGTCATGGGCCTGATGGTATGTTTATGTTTCATGGAACACCTCATCCCCTAGAAATAAAATTAGATTTAAAAGCAGATTATGGTCAAGGAACTTTGAAATATTCAAACGGCTATTGGTCTTTATCTAGCACAAATACTGATGCTGCATTAGAAATGAGCATGGTGTGCCAAATAAAGGAACTGTACCCTCAAGAAATTTCACACCACAACATGTTTCTGATGACTATAAAAGATTTAAGAACGAATTTTTGCCAGTTCCAGCAAAGATTTTTCACGACTATTATGGTAGAAAGGGTGTATATTATATTCAAATCGGTGGTTATGGATTATATTATATGCAAGATAATCCAGCAAAATTGCCGATACCTCAATTTAACCCAAAGATGAGATTAAGAATAAGAGTTAAACGAGGTGGTAGTAGGCCTATCTATAATTACAGATTTACTACAGCATTGCAAATCACAGATAAACCAAAAAAATCTAAACATGATTTAACTAAAAATTTAGACTTTCTGAGAAAATGATTAGTTTCAAAGACATGCTGACAGAAAGTAAGGCAGGCAAAAATCTTCACCTTGAACACCTAGAGGATGAAATCCTTAATTTTGGTGTTGATGGTGGACGGGCTGCTATCAACTTTCTTCGCTCCTTGAGAGATATGCTGGCTGGTTCAACTCGTAGCTCTGTCAACATGACAGTTAAGTGGGACGGTGCCCCTGCAATCTTTGCGGGGATTGAGCCAGAGACAGGTGACTTCTTTGTTGCAAAGAAATCAGTGTTCAATGTAAACCCAAAGTTATATAAAACAGATGCAGAGATAGATGATGATTTATCAGGCAATCTTAATGCAAAATTTAAAGTTGCGTTGGCTGAACTTCCAAAACTAGGAATAAAAGGTGTTCTTCAAGGTGACCTCATGTTCACTGATGATATTGAGACAGACACAATTGACGGAACAAAATACTACACTTTTCAGCCCAACACTATCGTTTATGCGGTCCCTGTAAATAGTGACCTTGGTAAACAAATGAACCGTGCTAAAATGGGTATTGTTTGGCACACAACATATACAGGTAAAAAACTACAGGATATGAAAGCATCATTTGGTGCAGACATATCAAAACTAAACAAAGTGCCTTCTGTATGGATGGATGATGCAACATATAAAGATGTATCAGGAAAGGCCACATTCACAGAGAAAGAAACTGAAGATATAACTGCCATACTATCACAAACGGGCCGAACTTTTAACAAGATCAATGGACCAAAACTAAGAGCGTTTCTAAGATTTCAAGATAGTCTGACAGGAACTCTTGTTGGTGCGTCTTTGAAAACATATAATAATAGTAAAGTTCGTGCTGGAGAAAAGATTACTAATCCTAGCTCACATGCAAAAGGTTATGAAAAATGGGTGTTTGACTCCATTCAGAAACAGATTGACAAAGCTAAAAGTGATAAGGGTAAGCAAAAGTATACAAATATACAAAAAGAATATGTAAGAGAGGTGAAAAGACACACTGCAAACTTGGTTCAAGTTATCACTTTCCAAAATTTACTTGTAGATGCAAAGATGCAAATTGTAAAAAAACTAAATAGTGTGAAGGGATTGACAGATACATTTATTCGCACACCCAATGGATATAAAGTGACAAATCCCGAAGGTTATGTTGCTATTGATAGAGTAAGTGGCGGCGCAGTTAAACTCGTTGACCGTCTTGAGTTCTCTTTCAATAACTTCACGGCAATAAAGGCATGGGACAGATGAAGACATTTTCAGAACACTCAGATTTACAAGAACAAGAATATAAAAGAACAGCGACTATAACGCAGCGTCGAAAATTGGCTCGTCGTATGAGAATGTTATCTAAACAAGCTGGTTTTAAAATGAAAAAGAAGCGAACTCTTATGAGGGTAAGAGACACAGCGAAACTCACCAAAGTTGCCAGAAAACAAGCCATCAAAAGGTTTAGGAATAAAGCTTATCCTAACTATAATGATTTGAGTATTAGTGCAAGAGTGAAAGCCGACCAAATAGTTATGCAAAGATTTGGAAAAAGAATTGATAAGGTGGCAAAGAGACAAGCAAGAAAACTTAGGGCTGCTGAACCAGAGAGGGTTAAAAAGTTCAGAGCTTCCCAACGGGCAACTGAAAAATGAAAAAGTTTAGTGAATTAATGGAGAAAAGTGGTGACACTGCGGTGTTCACCTTTGGGCGCATGAACCCACCTACTACGGGTCATGGTAAGCTGATTGATGCCATGGCTAGAGAGCAAAAGAAAAATGTTGGCTCTAAGATGCATATCTTCGTATCTCACTCACAAGATGCCAAGAAAAATCCGTTAGACTATAAGAGAAAAGTTGCATACATCAGAAAGATGTTTCCAAAGTATGCAAAGAATGTTACTACAGATAAAGCACGAACAATTTTTGAGGTTGCGGTATCTTTACATAACAAAGGATACAAAGCAATTGTCATGGTGGTTGGAAGTGACAGAGTAGATGAGTTTGAGAAAATTTTGAATCAATATAACGGTGTTGACGGCCGTCATGGTTTTTATGGATTTGATAACATAGAGGTTGTTAGTGCTGGTGAGCGTGACCCCGATGCTGAAGGTGTTGAGGGTATGAGTGCTAGTAAGATGCGGGCCGCTGCGACAGATGGTGACCTTGAGTCTTTCAAACAAGGTGTTCCCTCTGGCTTCAAGGATGTTGAAAAACTATACAGAGATGTTCGTAAGAGTATGGGCATTCGTGAAGAAAAAGATATGGGTGAGATGGATACCTATGAAGAAATGCGTGATGCATATCTCACAGGGAAGATATGGAATGTGGGTGAGATTGTAGAAGCAAAAGGGATGCGTGGAGAGATTGTTCGTAAAGGAACAAACTATATTTCATTTGTGACAGAGGATAATAAAGTTCATAAGGCATGGTTGCATGAAATTGAACTTGATGAAGGACCATTGAGTTATGCGAAAGCTGTAGCAAGAACTGCCGTTGATCAAACTAAAGCCGCTGTTGGTTCTATGAATCCTATGAAAAAAGCTAAAAAAGCAGCCTCTGCACTACGAGGTGTGGGTGCGAAAAGTCTAGCAAAGAAAGCCCAATCAGGTGTAAAATCAGCAGCAAGCACATTTGATGTTGTTAAGAAATATAAATCTAATGTTAAGAAAGCCGCAAAAGACGCTGAAAAGAGAGCCGCCGCTCCAGCTTCTGGTGCGAAAAAACCAAAGCTGTCAGCTTTTGATAAAAAAGTTGCCGCAGCACAAAAGAAAGCTGCAAAGCAAGCTGCAAAGAGAGAAGAGTTTGAGCTTGATGAAATGGCATGGTTCATGAGAGCAAAGGCAAAGATTGACCAAATGACTCATCCAAAAGGGTTTGAGAAAATGGTCAAACAATTTGCTGACAGGATGACAAAGCCAGAGAATAAGAAACGTAATCCTTCGGCAGTTGCCGCTGATGTTGCAAGAGAGTTTGGTGTTTCTGCTAGAACTTTTATTCAGTATACTAATAAGCTTGTGCAAAAAGGAGTTCTTCCAAAAGAACTAAAAGCAGAATATCAGACCGAGGATAATCAAATGCCTACAGATTTCAAGTCTCTTGTTCTTCAGATGGAAAAGCTAAGAAGAGTAAAACAAGACCCAGATGTAAAAGATGAGCCTGGCACTCAACCAGCGAAGTATTATGCTGGAGTTAAAAAGTCTACTAAAGATGACAGAGAAGCCCACTTTAAAAGAGGGGCAGCGATGGATGATGATAATCCTGCCGCATACACACCAGCGCCAGGTGACAAGGGTGGTAAAACAAAACCATCTAAACACACTAAAAAGTTCAAACAAATGTTTGGTGAGCAAAAGGAAGATTGTCCACCAGCAACAAAAGACGTTGCGTTGAATACAAAGAATAGAAATGCCACAAGAGACAATCATATGTATGGTCCACTGAATGTGAAGGAGCCTGGTGATTACTGGGAGAAGCTTGCAGATAAATGGGACACAACGGTTGAAGCCGCTAAAAAGTCTAAGTGTGGTAACTGCGTTGCATTTGATATCTCACCAAGGATGGAAGAATGTATGCCGGGTTCTGTGAGTGATGAGTCTGGTAGATTGGGATATTGTTGGATGCACCATTTCAAATGTCACTCTGCAAGAAGTTGTGATACGACAAAGATGCCGACATAGGTGATTATGTAAAAGACTTTAAGAAGTCTGACGCACCACAGTTTAGGGGAAAATCAATGAAGAAGCGTCATAAAATGGCTGTAGCTGCATACCTTTCAAGAAACGAAGCGTTGCTTGATAGAGTGGACGAGTTGCTGACTGAAAATGGCCACACTGATGTTGCATCCATGAAAGTCAAAGTGGGTATCGCATACAAAGCATTAGAGAGAATGAATGCAGAGTTATCAAAACTTGGCGATGAGGCAGAGCTTCCTACATGGTGGACAAATAAAGTTGCGACCGCTGTAAGTAGAATAGATGACATGTCAGATTATATAGACTATCAAGTAGAAGGTGCATATCAACTTGATGAAAAAATCAAAGGACTTGTCAAGAAAGCCGAGAAGTCTGGTATGCCTTATGGTGTTCTAAAAAAGGTGTATGACCGTGGAATGGCCGCTTGGAGAACAGGACACAGACCTGGCACCACACCACAACAGTGGGCATTCGCTAGGGTTAACTCATTTACCACGAAGAGCAAAGGAACTTGGGGTGGTGCAGACAAAGACCTCGCAAAGCAAGTTAGAGAAGTTTTAGATGTTGACGGTGAGGTTGATGAGTCTCTTTGGGCAAATATTGCTGCGAAGCGTAAGCGTATTAAAGCTGGCTCTGGTGAGAAAATGAGAAAGCCTGGAGAAAAGGGCGCACCAACACCAGCGCAAATGGCAAAAGCAAAAGCCGCAAGCGAAGAATTTGAACCTAAAAAAAAAGTTAACTCCGAGTTAAATGAGTGGGGAGAGATTGAAGAAGAAGCAGAATATCAAGGTCGAAAGGTCACTCTCAATAAACCTACAAAGGGTGACGTTAAGAAGTCAAAGGTTTATGTGAGAAATGAAAAAGGAAATGTGGTGAAAGTTGAGTTTGGTGATCCAAACATGGAAATCAAACGAGATGACCCCGCTCGTAGAAAAAGTTTTAGGGCAAGACACAATTGTGATAATCCTGGCCCAAAAACAAAAGCAAGATATTGGTCATGTAAGTTTTGGGAAAAAGGTAAATCAGTTACGGACTTAATGAAGGGATAAGGACATGACAAGTTATATAAGAACGATGCGTGAAGCGCTGGAAGAAATGCATCAGAATCTTAATGAAGACAATCTTGATAAGATGCGTAAAGCCGCTGCTGGTGCAAAGCAAACTCTCAAGATGAAGGACGGCTCTATTGGTATGGATAGTTTCACAGCATCTGCCATCATGCAAATCTATGATAAGATTAATGATAAGAACAAAAAGACC
>LUMI01000531.1_pt1 | contig 9813 bp, 10 predicted proteins | sample 729681 | NCBI WGS metagenome assembly LUMI01 (sample SAMN03860267, study PRJNA289734) | marine metagenome | biome: seawater column; feature: ocean; material: water; isolation source: Red Sea water column Station 34 - depth 10m | place: Saudi Arabia: Red Sea | collected 2011-10-15 | depth 10 m
AAACAAAATTCACAACAGGAAGTAGAAAAGGATACAGTTGAAGGGGATGTTAATTCAGAGGCAAATACTTCTGAAGATGTATAAATTCCAAATTCTTATTTGAGCATTATCTAATGGCTGATTTTTACCAAATACTTGGAGTTTCAAGAGATGCTGATGCGGATACCTTAAAAAGGGCTTATAGAAAATTAGCAAGACAATACCATCCTGATGTTAATAAAGAACCTGGTGCGGAAGATAAATTTAAAGAAATTGGTAAGGCTTACGAAGCATTAGCTGATCCTGAAACTAGAGCAAGATATGACCAATTTGGAGAAGCTGGCCTTGGAGGTGCAGCTGGAATGCCTGATATGGGAGATATGGGTGGCTTTGCAGATTTATTTGAAACTTTTTTTAATGGCTTTGGGGGGCAAAATCCACAAGGAGGAAGAACACAAAGAAGAGGTCCTCAACAAGGAGATGATCTAAGGTATGACCTTAATGTTGACTTTAAAGATGCAATTTTTGGCCAACAAAGAGAAATTAAAATTCCTCATTTGGAGACATGTGAAGTCTGTAGGGGAACAGGTGCAAAACCAGGAACCGGCCCCAAAACTTGTTCAACATGTGGTGGAAGTGGACAAGTTAGAAGAGCTACAAGAACACCTTTTGGTAATTTCACACAAGTAGCTGAATGTCCTTCATGTAATGGGGCTGGCCAGATAATTGCAGATCCATGTGTAACTTGCGGCGGTAATGGCGTAAAGCAAGTCAGAAAAAAATTAAGAATTAATATTCCTGCAGGAGTTGATACTGGCACTAAATTAAGAGTTTCTGGTGAGGGAAATGTTGGTTTGAAAGGGGGTCCACCTGGAGATCTTTATGTTTTTATAAAGGTTAAGAATGATTCAAAACTTAAAAGAGATGGTGTAACTATTTACTCAGAAATAGCAGTGAGTTATTTACAGGCTATTTTAGGCGACACTGTAAAAATCACTACAGTTGATGGAGATGTTAATTTAAAAATTCCAAGTGGTACGCAGCCAAATACAACTCTTTCACTTGAGAATAAAGGGGTACCTAGACTTGGTAATCCGGTTGCGAGAGGAAATCATGAAGTCTTAGTAAAAGTAAAATTACCGACTCGTATAACCGATGCAGAACGAGAGCTTTTAGAGGGTTTAGCTTCTCAATATTCAGATAAAAATATTAATTCCAGTAGTGGACTTTTTAGTAAATTATTTGGTAAAGAATCTTAATGACTTCCTTAAAGCATTTGGATCTTAAATCTGTTCCATGTCCTTTAAATGTCGTCAAAATTAAATTGGCTTTGGAGAAGTTATCTAAAAATGAGCAACTTATTGTTGAACTAGATAAAGGTGAACCAGAAGAAATGGTATTAAACAATTTAAAAGAGATGGGATGTTTGTTTAAACAAATCAAAGAAAATGAAAAATTTATAAAAATAAAAATATTGAATGAAAACTAATAGTAAATATTTAGGTTTAGTTACGAAAAAATTTAATGATTTTTTTTTAGTTGATTTAAAAAATCAAGAAAACTCTGGAAATAGCGAGAAATTTTTATGTAAGGTTAAGAAGTCTATAAATTTCAAGGATCAATTAATTTATGTTGGAGACGAAGTAGCGATTGAAAAAATTGATTTTAAAAGTAAACGCGCAGTAATAACAAGTCTAAAAAAAAGAAAAAATCTTTTAGTTAGACCCTCAGTTGCAAATATTTCTAACATATACGTTACTTTTTCCGTTGAAGAACCAGAGTTAAATTTATCTCAAGTTAATAGGTTTTTGATATCAGCAGAATCAATGGGAGTTGAAGTCTCATTAGTTTTGACAAAGTGTGATTTAATTTCTGATAAAAGAAGATCATATCTACTTGATAAATTTGAGAAATGGGGTTACCAAGTAATAACTTTAAATTTACAGAAATCTGATTGTTTTAAAAATTTATTAGCCGAGTTAAAGCAAAAAGAATGTTCAATTTTTATGGGCCCTTCAGGTGTTGGCAAAACTACTTTGCTAAATATGATTATTCCAGGTCTTCAAAATAGTACTTCTCCAGTTTCCAATAAAATTAAGAGAGGAAAAAATACTACTCGAAATGTTGAGTTATTTTCTATATCGAATCAAAGTTACATTGTTGATACTCCTGGTTTTAATATGCAACCTCTAGAGGTTGATATTAAGTTGTTACCAAATCTTTATTCAGAAATATATAAACAGGTAATCGAAGAAGGAATTAAGTGTAAATTTCGTAACTGCTTACATTTAAACGATGAGGGATGTAATTTAAATAAATCCTTCGAAAGATATTCTTTTTATAAAGAAATGATTGAGTCTTCTAAGAGTCACTATTATCAAAACCAGGAAGATTAAGATTTAATCCACCAGTCAAATCATTCATCCTTTCTTTCATAGTTGTAGTTGATAATTCATGAGCTTTTTGAATAGCTTGTAGAATATTTTGCTCTATTTGTTCTTTATTTGCATTTAAGATATTTTCTTGTACTTCTACCTTTAAAGGAAGTTGGTTTCCACTAATCCAAACTTTTATCATCTCATCATCACTTTTGCCTTCAATCTCCATATTTTCAAGTTCATCTTGTAATTTTTGAGCATCTTGCTGAATTTGTTTAGCTTTTTTAAAAGCTTCTGTAAGTTGTCCAAAGTTAGGAAGTCCAAAACCCGCCATTTTGTAAAAACGTTTCTTTAGTTAGGATAGTCAAAACCAATCATTCTTACTTCCGGTTGCAAATAAATCCCTTTGTTTTGTAGTACTTTTTGTTGAATTACTGTTATTAATTCATAAATATCTTTTGAACTTGCTGAAGAAGTGTTAATTATAAAATTTGAATGCATTGTAGAAATTTCAGCACCGCCAATTTTAAATCCCTTTAAACCCATATCATCAATTAATTTTGCTGCATAATTATTTTCAGGATTTTTAAAAACACTACCAAAACTTGGTTGATGATATGGTTGTGTTTCTGTTTTTAATTTAAGGTTATTTTTGGTTGTTTGAATTAATTGTTCTAGATTTCCATTAGGTTCAAAATGTAATCTTGCACTAATAATTGTTAAATCATTTCTTTGAAAAGAGCTAAATCTATACTCAAAATTGATATCTTTTTTTTCAATTTCAAGTTTTTCATGAGTTTTATTATTTATAACTTTTACGGAAATAAGATTTTTTGCTAGCGATAAATTACCTGTGCCAGCATTCATATAAATTGCTCCTCCTAATGTTCCTGGAATTCCGACAGCCCATTCCCCTCCTTGTAATCCATTTTTAGCAAGAGAATTAGATAATGTTGGGAGCATTACACCTGCTTCCGCTTCAATAATTCCTGAATATGGTTCTATCTTTAGTGATTTCAATTTTTTTGTACAAACAACTAAGCCTTTTATGAAAATATTATTTATTAAAAGATTTGAACCTGCGCCAATTATTTGACATCTTTGTTTATTTAAATTAGCCCATTTTATTAGATATGAAAGTTCTTCAACGCTTCTTGGCTCAGCAAAATATTCAGCCACTCCTCCCACTTTTATAGTTGTATAACTACTTAAATTACAGTTTTCAGAAAAAATTTTTTTATTCATAAATTAGTTATTTATTTTAATTATTTTTTCATTTAAAATTGACCAGAAATTATGACAATCACCAGCTCCCATATTCAAAATTAAATCCCCTTTTTGAGTTAATTCGTAAAAATTCTTTGTAACTTCATAATAATTATTTATGTAACTAACATTTTTATTTTTTTTATAAATCAGATCAGTGATAATTTTCGAAGTAATTTTATCTTCGTTTCCTTCTCCTGCTCCATAAATACTGGTTACATAAATAACATCTGCTTTTGATAATTCTTCAGCGAATTCTTTATTAAATTGCTTTACTCGAGAATATCTATGAGGTTGAAATAAAGCAATTAATCTATTTTTTTGAAATTCATTATTATTTTTTTGCTTAATAAATAATCTTCCTAATTTAATCGTCTCTTTTATTTCGTTTGGGTGATGTGCATAATCATCATATAAACTTCTTTCATCTATTTGGCCTCTGAATTCAAATCTTTTTTTTGGGAGTTTCAGATATTTTATATTTTTCTTAATTTCTATAAAATCTACTCCAATCATTCTTGAAGCTGCTATTGCTGCGGTGATATTAGATAGATTGTGTAATCCTGGAATTGGAATATTTAAACTACTAATAAAATTTCCATTTTCATAATATTTTCCAATTGTATACTTTGAATTAATTTCAGTCGGAATTATTGCATAAGCTACGTTTTTAGCCGTAGTGTTTGACCACTTATAATTAGAATAAAAATTATTTCTTGAGGTTTCACAATCAAAATTAAGCAGTAATTTTTTAGAGTTTTTAGCGAAACTTTTAAAAGAAGATATGACTTCACTTAAATTAGAAAAGTGATCGCAATGATCAAAATCAATGTTATTGATTATTCCAATATCAGATTTATATTTGTCAATAGTCCCATCAGATTCATCAACTTCAGCTACTAAGTATTTTGTATTTTCTAAATGACAATTAGAGTTGTAAATAGGAATTATTCCTCCAGTTATTGAAGAAGAATTACGTGTACATAACTCAAGTATTGTAGATAGAAATGTACTGGTTGATGTTTTTCCGTGGCTGCCGGCTACCGCCAATGCAGTATAAGTGCGCATTAGCATTGCAAGTATCTCTGAACGATGTTTTATTGATAAATTTTTTTCTTTGCAATACGAAAATTCTTCATTTTCTGGCTTGATCGCGGAGCTTACAACAAAATTAATCAATTTGTTGGTAAATTTTGAAATAACAAATTCAATATTTTGTCGAATTTGAGAAGTAAAGATTACTGCACCTAATTCCTCCAATTTTTTAGTTTCATCGTTTTTAACTAAATCAGATCCTGAAACTGAACAACCTTTTTTAAGTAAACCTATTGCTAATGCTGACATCCCAATACCTCCAATCCCAATAAAATGAAAATGACTTTTCAACAGTAATTTTTTATCCAATGTTTATCTTTTACTTAAATCAAAATAACTTCTAGGTAAAATTTTGCTATTTTTTCTTAAAAAAAAATGTTTTTTTTTCTTGAATTAATACAAAACTAGACTTATTTGCTTAATAAATCAAAAAAACCTTACGTTATTGCACAAAATTCAGTATGATCAGCAACTTAGGTTAATCATTTAGAAATTATTAGTTATGACTTTGCGTGTTGCAATTAACGGCTTTGGCAGAATTGGTCGAAACTTTATGCGTTGTTGGCTTAGTAGAGGGGCTTACACCAATATTGAAGTAGTTGGAATTAACGTTACCTCAGATCCTAAGACTAATGCTCATCTATTAAAGTATGACTCAGTCCTTGGTCAACTTGATGGTGTTGATATTCAATATACTGATGATACTTTTGTAATTAATAACAAGACAATTAAATGTTTCTCTGATAGAAACCCAATGAATCTCCCTTGGAAAGACTGGGGTGTAGATTTGGTTATTGAATCTACTGGAGTATTTAATACAGACGTAGGTGCAAGTAAGCACTTAGAGGTAGGAGCAAAAAAAGTCATCTTAACTGCTCCTGGTAAAGGCGATGGCGTTGGTACTTATGTAGTTGGAGTTAATGCTGATACATATAAACACAAAGATTACGATATTTTGAGTAATGCTAGTTGTACAACGAACTGTTTAGCTCCAGTAGTTAAAGTTTTAGACCAAACTTTTGGGATTAACAAAGGTTTGATGACTACAATTCATAGTTATACAGGTGATCAAAGAATTTTAGATAATAGTCATAGAGATCTAAGAAGGGCTAGAGCCGCTGCTACAAACATCGTTCCTACTTCTACAGGAGCTGCAAAAGCAGTAGCTCTGGTATACCCAGAAATGAAAGGCAAATTAACAGGAATTGCAATGAGAGTTCCAACTCCTAACGTTTCAGCAGTAGATTTTGTTTTTGAATCTTCTAAATCTGTCACAGCTGAAGAAGTCAATAATGCTCTCAAGGAAGCATCTCTAAGCTCAATGAAAGGCATTATTAAGTATGGAGATGAACCATTAGTGTCAAGCGATTATGCAGGTACCAATGAATCATCAATTGTAGATAGTGATCTTACTATGTGTATCGGAGATAACCTTGTAAAGGTGCTTGCATGGTACGACAATGAGTGGGGTTATAGTCAGAGAGTTGTAGATTTAGCAGAGATTGTTGCTAAAAATTGGGAGTAATTAAAAGTGTTTGAAAGGTGTGTTATTAAATAATTTGTTTTTTTTATTATCTTTAAATTCTATTGATGGTTCACCATCAGTAAAAAAACCAATCTCGTTAATATCTTTATCAAGTTTAGATAAATTTTCTGCCCATTTTTTGGGCAATGAGAAAACTAATTCATAATCTTCTCCTCCAAAAAAATAGTATTCGTCCCATTTATCTCCTTTAGGCCAATCCTTATCTTTAGGTATTTTTTCATAGTTTATGATCGCTTTGCAGTTGCTAGCTATTGCTAAATCTTGTAAGGCTTGAAATAGGCCATCACTGCTATCAGTACATCCTATTCTCCTTATATTTTTATTGGAGCGAGTTTTGAGGAGATTATTTAGAAAATTTGGGTAAACTCTAGGGCGACAAAAATGTTCAATAGACTTAATGATTAATCTTTCATTAAGAGAAAATTCATTATCGAAATTAATTTTATTTTGTATCAAAAATCCCAGTTTGCTAAGACCATGAATTCCTGTAGTTAAGATTATATCTCCTGGTTTACATGCATTTCTTCTTAATTCAAGCTCACCTTGAATTCCAAAGGCCGTAATTGAAATGATTTTTTCATTCCCCTTTGAGCAATCTCCCCCTAGAATCAATCCGCCATATTCTTTTAATGCTTTATTTATTCCTTTGTATACTTCTTCAACCCAAATCCACTCAGTTCTAACAGGTAGAACTAGGCTTATTGTAATACCAATAGTTTTCTTGCTTCCACTAGATAATAAGTCAGAGATGTTGCTTACAACTGCTTTCCACCCAAGGTCTTGAGGACAAATACTAATGTCATTGAAATGAACATTTTCCACTAAAGAATCAGTATTAACAAGTAAATTTTCATTTTTAGTTTTGATTAAAGCGCAATCATCTGAAATTTGGTTTTTAGGCATAAATTTTCCTAGCCTATTTATTAATTCTTTTTCCCCTATATCTTCTAATATTTCTTTATGCATTTAATTTGAGGTTTTCAATCCCTTCTAAAACATCAATTGAAATTATTGTGTCATCTTTAGTAAGCTCTTCTAATACATCAAATCCATCTACAACGTAACCAAAGGCAGCATTCCTCCCGTCAATTAAATTGCGACCTGCTGGATTTAATTCTGCTTCATATAAAAAGAAGAAAAATTGCGATGAGCCATCATCAACTGCGGTATTTGAATGGGACCATCCTAGAGTTCCAAGTGTTGCAAAAGGTAATGTTGGCGTCTCTGTGTAAAGACCTAAATCTTCAAAAGTTTGATTATAAAAAGTATCTTGTTCATCAGGAATTCTAATTTCTAAGGGAACGTGACGTTCTTCGTTTGTTTCAGGATCTATGTAACCAATATCTTCACCAATTGGATCACCTGTTTGCAGTACAAAAAATTCTTCTGCTCTGTTGATAGGTAAATCTTTGTAGAAGTTTTTTGAAGATAAATCTATAAATGCTCCTGCTGTAAGTGGGGCGTTAAATCCATCCACAATTGCTTGCATATCTCCTTTGGAGGTTTTTATATTGACTTTTGCTCTGCCCAGTAATCTTGGTAAATTATCAAATTCCTGGGGAATAGAGTATGGAAATTCTTTTGGTAGAAAATATTCTTCTAATCCACCTATTTTATCTAAAGCATCTCTTCGGGTCGCTATAAATGAGTATTTATCTTTTGATTTAGAGTAATCTTGAAGACTATCAAAATTTTCTTTGAGCTCTAAAAATGTTTTTTCAGCAATTTTATTTTTATCGGTTGGTAATTCTTGAATAATTTTACTCTGGTATTTTTTTAGTAAAGATTGACATTTTGTAACAGTTTTCGTAAGAGCGGGCCATCTTCCTCCTCTTACAAGGTCACTAGTTTCTTCCAATTTGTGTTGAATTTCTTGTAACTCAACTTGCTTGATAGGGAGTGCGTTTCTGAGGATTGCATTAGGGTCTTTTACTGCATTTCCAGTAGGTAAATCAGCTAATACTTGAATAGGTTTTAAAAGAAAAACCTGTAAAATTACAATCGATAGAATTAAGAAAAGTTTGTTCTGATTTGATAAGAATTTTTGCATAGCACTCTTGCAGGTTTATGATCCTTGGGGATGTAATACAGGAATGATTTCCAGTAACGATTTTCGCACAGGTACTACCATCGAATTGGATGGACAAGTTTGGCGTGTTGTAGAATTTCTACATGTCAAGCCTGGCAAGGGTTCTGCTTTCGTGCGAACAAAATTAAAATCAGTTCAAAGCGGCAACGTGGTTGAAAAAACTTTTCGAGCCGGAGAATCAGTACAGCAGGCTATCCTTGAGAAGTCTAACCTGCAGCATACTTATGTGGAGTCTGGTGATTATGTTTTTATGGACATGACAAGTTTTGAAGAGACAAGACTCACCTCTGAACAAATCGGTAAAGGTGCAAAGTATTTGAAAGAGGGAATGGAGGTTAATGTAATTTTCCATAATGGTAAAGTTTTAGAAGTAGAACTTCCAATATCTATTACTTTGAAAGTTACAGAGACTGATCCAGGAGTTAAAGGTGACACTGCTAGTGGGGGCACGAAACCAGCTATTCTAGAAACAGGTGCTCAAGTTATGGTTCCTTTATTTATTTCTGTGGGAGAAATGATTAAAGTTGATACTCGAAATGACACTTATCTTGGACGTGAAAATTAATGGCTATGAAATTAGATCATGATGACTTAGATCGCTTAATAGAGAAAATCTCTACAAGTGATATACAAGAGTTCTCGCTAGAGGGAGAAGATTTTAAACTCGAAATAAAAAGGAATGTATTTGATCAGAATCAAGTTATTAATAATTTAGTTTCTAATACTTCATTTGATAAGCAGACAATTGCTAATCAAAAAACTATTAATGATAATATCCCAGTTGTTAATGAGCCTGAAGCACCTCAGGTGGCACCCCCAGGACGTTCTGACCTAACTGAAATTACTTCTCCTATGGTTGGGACATTTTATAGGGCTGCAGCGCCTGGCGAGGAGCCATTTGTCGAAGTAGGAAATAACGTTAAGGTCGGTCAAACTATTTGTATTTTGGAAGCAATGAAGTTAATGAATGAAATTGAATCTGAATTTAATGCTGAAATTGTAGAGATTCTCGTTGAAAATGGAACACCAGTTGAATTTGGTCAAGTTTTAATGCGTGTTAAGCAGTCTTGAATTGTTAGTCATCTCTACGGCAGCCTTAATAGCCTCAATCATGCTTTGAGATTGAGCAATTCCTTTGCCAGCAATATCAAATCCCGTTCCATGATCTGGAGATGTTCTTATAAAAGGTAAACCGATTGTGGTATTTACTGAGTAATTAAGAGCTATCACTTTCATTGGTATTAAACCTTGATCATGATACATAGCAAGAATGCCATCATGTTTTTCAGCATTTTTGTCATTCCATGCTTTTACCGAAGAATTCCAGCAACTATCTGGTGATAAAGGGCCAAATAATCTAATATCTTTATTTTTCTCATTCCACGTAATTAATGCATTATTAAGCCAATCCTTTTCTTCATTACCTAAAAGACCTTCTTCGCCGGCATGAGGGTTTAATC
>LUMI01001827.1_pt1 | contig 9810 bp, 5 predicted proteins | sample 729681 | NCBI WGS metagenome assembly LUMI01 (sample SAMN03860267, study PRJNA289734) | marine metagenome | biome: seawater column; feature: ocean; material: water; isolation source: Red Sea water column Station 34 - depth 10m | place: Saudi Arabia: Red Sea | collected 2011-10-15 | depth 10 m
GTCTTCTCCGGTGATCTCAAAGTTAATCTCAACATCTCCAGGATTGGTGATCGATAGCGTCGCAACGGTGGAATTGTCTTTGTCGATAGTCAAGACGAAACCACAGAGGCTTCCTTTATTTACGGGGATGAGATGAGCGTCACCCCTAATTTAAACCAGGATGGAACCTACGTATTAACTCGAAACGGTTTTGTGGTTGTGGTCGATGATCCGCTAGAAGAAGTTGAAGACGTCTCGCTTTTAACCGCAGATCAACTATTAGCAATGCAACAAAGCTTGCAGGGTTCGCCGGAGGAAGAGGAAGAATCTGAAGAAGAGTCCAGCGAAGAGGGCGAATCAGAAGAAGAGTCCGAAGAAGAAGAATCAGAAGAAGAATCAGAAGAAGAATCTGAAGAAGAATCAAGTGAAGAAGAATCAGAAGAAGAGTCAAATGAGGAAGAATCCAGCGACGAAGAATCCAGCGACGAAGAATCTCAAGAAGAATCCAGCGATGAAGGTAGTGACGAAGAAAGCTCTGAAGATTCTGGATCTGAAGATAGTAGCGGAGAAGAATCAGATAGCGGTAACGAATCAAGCGAAGATTCAGCTGCAGAAGATGATTCATCAGATGCCTCAAGTGAAGAAACCTCAAGCGAAGAAACATCCGATGCGGGTAGCGAATCAGATTCTTCAAGCAGCGAGAGTGAAAGCACAACAGACAGGTTCAGAAACAACAAGTTCATCAGATGATGCCGGTTCAACCGAAACAGATACCTCTGCTGGAGAAACAGATACAGCAACTGATACCGAAGCTCTGGATACCACTCCTGATACTGATACAGAACCAGAAATCGATGAAAGCGCCCTAGATTCCAGCGGTATTTCGGATAATTCATCCGCGGTTGCACCCGATCAATTAACCACTGCAACCGACGTTGATACGGGAACCGATATAGAAGTCGCCACCGAAACTGAAGCTGAAACTCAAGAGGAAACGGAAGTCGTTGAAGACGTGAGTGAAGTTGCTCAAGAAACAGTGCAAGATACTTCCCAACAGGAGGATACTGCAGAGGCCGCCGAAGGAACACCAATTGCTAAAGCTTTATCAGGAGACACTTCCACCAGCTTAACGGCTGATATAACCGTCGCTCCAACCTTGGTGGAGAATACATCAGATGTTTCAATAGCAAGCATCGATGTTGAAGCCTCTGCCAATGCAGTGGTTAATGTGGAGATCAGCGGAGCTGATAGCGATAAGGTTACTTACAACACTGAAACACAAGAAATCATTCTCGTTTCTGGTCTGGACTATGAAAACGACGATACTCTAGAAATTACCGTCTCCATCAGCGACGATTTTGGTAACAGTCAATCGGATAATATTGTCATCTCAGTTACCGATCAAAATGAAGCCCCAAGTCTAGTCGCCGTTGAAAATAATAATTTATTATCGGTGAATGCATCGTTAGATGACATAAAAGCCAACGGATCAAACATCAGCGAAACAACAGACATTGGCTCTTTGGTTGCTTCTGTGGCTGTCTCTGATCAGGATGGTGATGCCTTGCAATACAGTTTATCTGGAGTCGGCAGTGAAAATTTCAGCATTTCTTCTACCGGAGAAATAACGCTAGCAGCATCTCTCAACTTTGAAGCGCAAACTCAATATACCCTTGAGGTAACTTCCTCAGACGGTATTAACGCAATGACTGAAGAGATCATTATCTACGTGGTTAACGACAACGAGGCACCGTCTTTAGCAGTCCAAGATTTCAGTATCAGTGAAGCATCTTCCTTAAATTCAGTCGTTGCAACAGCAGTGGGTAACGATCCAGAAAACACAACGATTTCCTACTCGTTGTCCGGCGGCGGCGATAAATTCACTATCGATAATAACGGACAGATTACGCTTACCGATTCTTTGGATTATGAGAGCAATACCACTTATGAACTTACAGTCTTTGCCAGCGATGGTTTTTTCTCAGTTCCAAAAATTATTACAGTTACGGTTACCGATGCTAACGATGCTCCATCGTTATCTTCATCGGTAGCTTTTAATTCATTTTTGGAGAACACAGCGGTTGGGACTACCATTGCGACATCAACTTTTTCGGATCCCGAGAGTGACATGCCGACGGAAAAGTTACCTTGGCAAGCGCCTTAGATTACGAATCTGCATCTTCGTACACCATTGTGTTAGCAGCAACCGACGGTGTTAATACGGTGTCTAAGCCTTTGTCCATTAACGTTGGCGACGTTACAGAATTAAGTTACACAGGATCATTGGCAGCTAACTCGCAATTAGAAAGTATTAATACCGGAACAGTTATCCTTACTTCGTCTGTTTCCAATGGCCAAGGATCTTTAACTTACTCCATCAGCGATCCGGATAACAAATTTGCCATTAATTCTTCTACCGGTGAAGTTACTCTAGATAACGCTTTAGATTTTGAAACAAAAACCTCGCACTCTTTCACGGTTTCGGTGACCGACGGTAGTACCACGCTATCTGAAACCTTCAGCGTATCGGTGAGCGATATCGATTTAAGTTACTCGGGAAGTTTAGCTTCAAGCTCACAATCAGAAAACATCTCTGCCGGTACCGTAATTTTGAATTCAAGCGCATCCAATGCCGAAGGCACAATCACTTATTCGATAACCGATGCTGACAATAAATTTGCAATCAACTCATCTACCGGACAAGTAACTTTGGCTAACGCATTGGATTACGAGACCAAGACCTCGCATACGTTTACCGTTTCTGCCAATGACGGTACCACTACGACTTCGACAACTTTTACTTTAAACGTAAGCGATGCCAGCGGTTTAAGCAATCTTGTAACTTCCCTAGCCAATCCAACTGTGGCAGAGCTAGGTAGTTTGCATACTAATTACAATGCAGGCACTGCCGTTGCTTCCGTATCTGGGCTAGCAAATGAACTGGGTGGCACGCCTGTCTATAGCATTACCTCAGGTAACGAGAAGAACATGTTTACCGTTAATTCCAGTACCGGAGCTATAACCACTGCTTTGGATTTAGATTTTGAAACCGCTAAATCTCATACCGTCAGCCTTACTGCTACGGTTGGTAGCGATAGTACAACCACTGCAATTACAATTCCGGTCGAAAATACCCTAGAACGCCAAGCCTCATTAGTTCGTTATTCCGGTGACTTTTTCAATCCGGTAAGATCGGGCCTAACAGCTACTGCTTCGCGAGGTCATGTCAACTCAAGCAATAATTCTTTCGAAGAGTCGCTTGTTGGTTTAAAGCATGTTGTACGGGGTAATACTGAATCGGCCCAAAGTAATTTACAAACATATACTCCTAATAACACAACGGGTGAAGGGATTCGTATCTCGTATAGCCACGGCAACAAAGAAAATTTAGATTTTTATTTTCCGGTCATGAAAGACGGGGAAGCAGACGGTGTCTATGCACCAAATCTTCATGGGTTATCCAAGAATTTTAAGGACGGATTTTATAACGTGCTGGGTACTTTTCATGATACCTCGCTAACAGTCGACATGGCCGGCGGCTCTATTCTTTCCGCTGGCCGAACCAATATGAGCGGTTGGCATGAGTTTCTTTTCATGACTACGGATGCTCCGAATTTAGCGGAAAGAAATTTCCCGGTTATGGACCAAGATCTAAGGGTCCTTTGTCTCGGTCAGATCCAATATTACTGCAATAACTCTCATTTATTTAATAATACCCATTTGCAGGCAGGCGCCAACTCAATTGGACTCCCTAACCGGACCTACACTTATGATTCCACTGACAACTTGGCTTGGTCTTTGTCCGATCAAATCGAAGGTGAAGTAACCAGTAGCACACTTATGCTTTTTAGATTTAATGTCATTATCGATAACCGCGAATACACTGGGGTAGATGCAACCAGCCAATATCAAATGAACAGAGACCTGGATTATTTTGTTGATTGGATGAAACTCCCATCCTCTTTACTGTACGTAAAACTCTACGGTGAATACAGAGATGACGGTGACGGTCTGACAGAGAGTGAGCTCCCGCAGCAAACCCGAAAATGGATTCAAGCCATCGGTGGAGACGTTGAATTTTCAAACAATTGGAACGCTGGTAATGGAGGTTATCGAGACATTGGTGGAACTTTTGCCAGCGATAGTTTCTACAAAGATTTGAATAACACCAAAATTTACGTCGCCTCCCCGGGGCCGGCGATATTATCGGTCACCAACGGCCAACCTTTGTATTGCGGAGCGGGGTCAAACGGTTCCGTGACCAATTTCTCGAATTGCATGTCGGCGTATTTCAAAGCAGAAGATTTAGGTCCCGGTGTACACGCGGATCTTTTCATTCATGGGGATACCCATTCAGCATGGGGTTATAACGCAACGGGCCAAGATAACGAACTCATCAGAGCTTGGATGTTAGACAAAGCCCTCAATAAAATCGATCCATTCACTGGCTCAAATATCCCAGATGCCGAAATAGACTCGATTGAATACTTTACAGATCAGGTCGCTCATGCGGGTCAAATCTTTACGGACGGTTCTTTTACCAACTTTACCGGTGGCGGTAAGGTGGTCTCAGCTTGGGTGCCAATTCCTATAGAAAATACCACTCCGGCTGGTTTCAACGACGATTATTTTTTTCCAGCTTTCATCCCGATTGATATTTGGAAAAATATGACCGTCAACAGCAACGACTTCAATTTTTTTGCCGCCAACCTTTGTGAAGCTTCTCGAGGTAGCAGTATTTGTAGCTCTATACACAACAACCTTAAGGGTTATTACGACGAGCAATACAAATACATTAAAAATTCTATGGCAAGAGGCTCCTTTCCTGTCAAGCTTTACTACGGAAATACAGGCTATTCGACCATACCGTCGGGGACGAGTCCTTTGTGGCAAGTGTTCAACGATAACGGCATCGGGGTTGGGATCTACGCGCAGATATCCTTTGTTGACTCCGGTTATAACCAAAGAGACGATCAACAAAGTTTACTTAACGTAGTCATCACTCAAGTGGATCGTCGGAGCAACGATACAACGAAATATTCTCTGGGAGATAGAGGTAGAGCAATGGACGGATACCATTATTGGTCTTTTCAAGATGACACCAGCAGCAATTCCAGAGGCATTATTTACGGAGTGGGTCCTATAGAATGCGCCACTGCAACTGAAGCCGGTTGTTTTTTTGGAGGACAACAAGGTCAGTATCCGATTGGTGCCATGCTCACGTCTTCTGATCCTTATAAATCAACTGATATGACCCTATCAGTGAGTTACGACTCAAGAGAAGATACGTTCCAAGTTGGAACTTTCAACCAAGCAATAGTTAGGCAAAGAATACCCAATAATCTCGGTACCCCGCAAAGTCCGGGAACTACAAGCTTTGCAGAATCAGTAAGCTTGAGCGAGTTTCGTTCCACAGATTTTTATTCATCCAGTGCTAACTCTTATAGCGGATTCTTTGCAGGCTTAATGGAATTTGACGTCAGCGGAGTGGGTAACGGCCAATTAGCAAGGACACATTCAACCAATACTCTGGCAACTTTCACTTTCGATGCAACCAACGATGATGTGCAAGTCGTTGCTCCTGTAACCGTAGCATCAGCTCCGAGCAATAATTACACCGCAACGTGGAGTGCGGTCGATACCGGTTCGTTGACATTAAAATTTGGAGATGCGAATAACGATCAAGCTAAGTCTGCTTACTTAAGCAATGAAATATTTGGTGCCCAACTTCAAGACGACGGCACTCAAATTGATGCAACCTCAGGGGGGTCAAATAATCTGGCTGGAGTTTTGGTTTCTTGGGAAACTATAGACACAGATAATCAAGATTTACTCAGAGCGGGCATGCCTGACGGAGATGTATCAGGCGATTCCAATGCTGAATATTCAACCTGGGGCGCTTGGGCAATGGGATCGCCTGATATATCGCCTAATGCAGGTGATCAAAATGCGGCAGTGCATCTTGGCTTTTGGGTAGCCGGTGAAGTGCTTGATCAAAGCGATATTCCTACCTCAGGTTCTGCATCCATGACAGGCAGAGCTGTCTTCAACGTTGCTTATAGATACAATCAAGCAAATTCCGATTACGGCGTCACTCAATATTCAACCGATGCGGATGTAAGCGCATCGTTTAATTGGGGTTCAGGTAGTTACTCCGGTCAACTGGACTTCGCTAACTTTGATAGCGGGAATTCCATAGTAAGTAATGCAGGCTTTACATCTTTTTCAGTGAGTCTTGCAGGCACAGGGGCAACCTATGCGGGTAGCCTGAACGATACCAACAACGGCTGGACCAGAGAAGCTGTGATAGCAGGAGCTCTTTACGGAAACAACACTCCAGTTGAAAGCGGCGGTAGGATCAGCGTTGGGCTGTCGAAGTCAGGTTCTTTGGGTACATCAGGCGCCAATGATTTCTACATGGCTGAAGGTATCTATTTAATCGACTAAGGAATCAGCCAACTGGAAGACAAAATATTATCTTGCCAAAATTTAAGTATTTCAGGTTCCCTGTTAGGCAGGTTTGCCTTCATGGGAAAATCAGTCTTTGGTAGGTTAAGAGTGTCTTTATATTCCATATTTTTTGCTATTGATTATTGACCGCATCTTGATGATGCACTTCAGCAGAGCCAAGCATCCTCAATTGAATTTTTATGCTTGGGTCGTAACCTTGCATAGTCGCTGTTGGATTGGCTTGTAACTCCGCAACTTTGGGTGAGCGCAAATCGGTATGAAACCTAATGATCCTGGAATCTTGGATAAAATCACGCAGCACAACGGTGCGGGTTTGAATGCCTTCGGCAGAATGACTGGAGATCACCGGCGTGTGAAACAAATTTTTGGCGTTCCGGATGGCATCTTCTAGAATAGACTCAGCAGATTGCAACGTCTGCTCTAGCGAATCGTAGTGCGAAGGTAAGTCCTGCATAATGGTGGTAGTGTAGCCCAACATCAAAAAAAATGGATGCTAATCATATACTTGAAAGTTTAAACGAAGCCCAACAACAGGCGATTAAGTCCGATGCTAAGCAGTCGTTGATTTTAGCGGGCGCTGGTTCGGGTAAAACTCGGGTCATCACTCATAAAGTTGCGTGGCTATCGAGCATTCTTGATATCAATCCCATGTCGATTATGACGGTGACGTTTACCAATAAAGCTGCACGCGAGATGCGCGGCCGAATCGAAGGGATTTTAGGCGAACAACTTCAAACCATGTGGTGCGGCACCTTTCACGGTTTGTTTCACCGCATGCTGAAGATGCACTGGCAAGAAGCAGGACTCATCAAAAGTTTTGCCATTTTAGACGGCGACGATCAATTGCGCGTTATCAAACGTGTCATGAAGGAAATGAACATCGATCTGGATCAATGGCCGCCCAGTCAAGTGCAATGGTTTATCAATAAACAAAAAGAGGAAGGGCGACGCAAAGCTAAAATCAGTTCGAATAATTCATACCTCGAAGAGAAAATGGCGGAGATCTATGAAAGTTATCAAGCCGTTTGCGAAGCAGAAGGGCTGGTAGATTTTGCTGAGATTTTGTTGCGTTCCTTCGAGCTTCTTAATAACAACGAAGGCCTGCGCGATCATTACCAAAGGCGGTTTGAATACGTTTTGGTCGATGAGTTTCAAGATACCAATGAAATTCAGTACTTATTATTAAGACAAATAGTCGGTCCCGATGGCTGCATCATGGTGGTTGGCGATGACGATCAAAGTATTTATTCATGGCGGGGAGCCAAAAGCGGGAACATTAAACGCTACACCAAAGACTTTCCCAAAGCTGATGTCATCAAGCTTGAGCAGAACTACCGTTCAACCAAAAATATTTTATCTGCCGCTAATTCGGTTATTAAAAATAACCCCAGCAGAATGGCTAAAGAATTATGGAGCAACAACGAAGAAGGTGAGATGGTGAAAGTTTACCGTGCCTTCAACGAAAGAGACGAAGCAAAGTTCATCGTCGATATTATTAAAGACTGGGTTAAAGAAGGCGGTTGCCTATCAGAATGCGCCATCATTTATCGCTCGAACGCACAATCTCGTTCGCTCGAAGATTCTATCTTGCGCGCTGAATTACCGTATCGAATATACGGCGGAGTGCGCTTCTACGAGAGAGCGGAAATTAAAAACGCTCTTGCATACGCTCGCTTAGCAGTGGATCGGAATAATGATGCTGCCTTTGAGCGAGTAATCAACGTGCCGACCAGAGGGATCGGTGCCAAAACGATGGACAATTTACGCGAGGCTGCGAGGCAAGCGGGCTCTTCGTTATGGGAAGCGGCTGAAGAAATGGCTAAAGCTAATAGCTCCGGTCGAGCAGTTTCATCCTTTCAAACGTTTATCGATCTTATTAATAAGATAGCCACTCACAAAGACACTGAAGAATTAGGCTCTTTTTTCACTGATTTGATTGAGGCATCTGAGTTAAAAGAATTTCACGGCAAAGAGGCTGGAGAAAAAGGTCGATCGCGATGAAAGCGAGAAAGCCATTCAGCTGATGACCTTGCATTCATCCAAAGGATTGGAATTTCCGTTAGTCTTTATTGCCGGTTGCGAGGAAGGGTTATTCCCGCATCAACGCTCCATGGATGATGCCGGACAACTGGCTGAAGAGCGTCGCCTTTGTTACGTGGGTATGACGCGTGCGATGCAGCGTTTGTATATGACCCACGCCGAAGTCAGAAGTTTGTACGGGAGCGACTCTTTTAGTCCGGTCTCAAGATTCATCAAAGAAATACCGGAAGAATTAAAGTACGAAATTCGTTTAGCAGCAGAAAAAGAACATCCAGACCAAGGCTTTAAACCCAGAATTGTTGGCGGCACCGATGTAGCCGATACACCTTTTGCTTTGGGCGATAGAGTGACTCATAACATGTTCGGTGAAGGCATCATTTTGAATTATGAAGGGCAAGGGGATAATGCTAGAGTGGAAGTCAATTTTGATTCGGGAGGCAGCAAATGGCTGGTAGTCAGTTACGCAAATTTGGAAAAAGTTTAATCGTCATCGTTGCGATGACACTTTTTGCTTGCACTGACTCAGGCACCGAAGCTGCTGGCGCTTCCGATAATAAGGTCTACAAATGGCGCATGGTAACGACCTGGCCGAAAAATTATCCTGGCGTTGGTTTAGCTGCAGAAAATTTATCGCGTTACGTCGATGAGATGAGTAACGGGCGCTTACAGATCCAAGTTTACGGCAACGGTGAGCTGGTGCCTGCTTTAGAGGTATTCGATGCTGTCTCTCGAGGCAGCGTGCAACTGGGACACGGTGCATCATATTATTGGGTCGGAAAAGTACCTTCGGCGCAATTTTTTACCGCTCTCCCTTTTGGTATGAATGCCCAAGAGATGAATGCTTGGCTGCATTACGGCGGTGGCCTTGAGTTATGGCAAAAAGCCTACGCTCCTTATAACTTGCTGCCATTGACCGGCGGCAACACCGGGGTGCAGATGGCAGGGTGGTTTAACAAGGAAATTAATTCTCTGGAAGACATCAAAGGAGTGCGCATGCGTATTCCTGGGTTGGCAGGAAAAGTCTTTACTCGAGCTGGCGGTGAATCGGTGTTGATGCCGGGTAGCGAAATTTTTACCAATTTACAAACTGGAGTCATCGATGCCGCGGAATGGATAGGACCGTATAACGATTTTACTTTTGGCCTCCATCAGGCAGCTAAATATTACTATTACCCCGGCTGGCATGAACCCGGTGCGGTGCTCGAAACCATTGTGAACAAGGAAGCATTTGAGTCGCTGCCGACAGACTTACAGAGTATTTTGAAAGTCGCTGCCCGAGCTGTGAATCAAGATATGCTCGATGAGTACACAGCCAGAAAC